>WNFR01006017.1_pt1 | contig 15666 bp, 14 predicted proteins | sample 5400221 | NCBI WGS metagenome assembly WNFR01 (sample SAMN13153357, study PRJNA577476) | soil metagenome | isolation source: 40 cm soil under Madrone tree | place: USA:California | collected 2016-06-14 | reverse complement strand
CGTGCGCGAGGCGCGGCGTCTGCACGCGTATTGAGACTGGCCCAATTGATTTGCCATCTGCTCATGTGGCAGCATCGAACGTTATATATACTTCCCTTTGTTCGAGGATTCCGATGAGCAAATTCCTTCTGGGCGTAGTTGTCACACTTCTGGTGCTGGCAGTTGGCGGCATCGGACTTGCATTGCTCGGCTTTTTCCCCACCACTGCGAACGCTACTCCGCCGCACTTTGAGCAGCAGATCGCAATGGCTGCGCTCGATGCCTCGATGGAACGCCGAGCTCCGCGCGTGAACAATCCCATACCGCCGACCGACGAGAACCTGATCGATGGCCTGAAGATCTACACCATGAATTGCGCAGGATGCCATGGCGGTCTGGATCGCCAGCCATCCACTTTCGGCAAATCGTTTTATCCTCCAGCGCCTAGCCTGATCCTTTACCCAATGGACGATCCGGAGTGGCACATCTTTTATGCGATCCGCACCGGGGTTCGTTACACGGGAATGCCGTCGTGGGAGAAAAATATTTCCGAGTCCGATATGTGGAAGGTTACGGCGTTTCTTTCACGAGTGGAGAAGCTGCCGCCCGCGGTGCAGGACTACTGGAAGAAATCGGCGGGAGCGGCTGCCCCACCGCCCGAAGAAGGACACGAGCATCACGACCACAGCAATCACAAGTAGCCGGGATTACTGCCGGGGCGGGAAACTGAAGTTGATTGTGATGACGGTCTGAGTTTCTAGGCTGCGGCCGTTGACGTTGTAGGGACGGAAGCGCCACTGTTTTACAGCGGCGATGGCCGCTTTTGCCAAGACGAAATATCCGCGAACCAGTTTCACGTCCTGAACAGTTCCGTCGCGCCCAATCGATGCTTGCAGCACAACCGGTCCCTGAAGTTTTTGCGCCATGGCTTCGGGCGGATAGACGGGATCCACGGAGTGCACTACCAACGCGCGAGCTGCGTCTTCATTCAAATGGACGGGCTCACTCGATTGCTGCCAGGTGGGCGTTGTCGGAGGAGTTGAGACAGGCAGCATCTGCGGGTTGACGGAGGCAATTAATGGCCGCGCTATGGGCGCAGAAGTTTTTATGCTATCCGGAAGCGCGGCGCGTTCGACGCGAGTTGGCAGCGGATCGACGTGCAAGGTCGGCGAGGGCAGCGGGAAATCGTAGGCGGGCCGCAAGTGCATTGGCGCTTCCGGAAAACCTATATCAGCCGAGACGACTCCCAAAGTTGGTGGTTGCGCGGAGTTCGCAGGAGGTCTCGTGAAATAGGCGTCCTGCTGTGCGTCGCTAACGGCCGTACCAACCGACTGGCCGCCTGACTTGTTTACGTAAAAAAGGGCAGCCACGGATTCGTGCAATACGTGAAATATTCCTTCGGGAGTTTGGCCGAGGTACTGGAAGGCCTCGCGCGATCTCCAGAAGCAGAATGCGGCGGTGAGCATGAGTACGCAGGCCAAGACTGATTGCAACCCGAAAGGAGAGAACCGGGATTCGGTTGCAGGCTCATCGGTAAGAGTCGATGGCTCGTCCGCTCCTGTCGGTCGCGTTTGGGGCACGGAGTCTGGCAACTCGCCCGCGATAGAAACCAGGTTCGGATCCTCTTCGGGCGGTTCCGACGGTTCGACAATTTGGGGGAGATCGAGAGCCGCACCGGAATCGGCGTAGGTGGTGAGATGCAATCGCATCTGCTTGCAAGCTTTTGTCAGAATTGCGCGCGCTTCGTCGGCGACGATGGGACGATAGATTAGAAAATCGAGGTGATTCTCGCGCTCTTCTTCGGGAGTGGGTTCTCCGTCCACGACGGCGATGGCAACGGCGGCGCGGTTGAGTCCGGATTCGCGCGCTCGCTTCAGCAGGAAGCCCGCTTCCGGTTGCTCCGACCAGTCGACAATGGCGCATGAAAATGGCTGCTTTGTGCCTTTTTCCATGGCGGCAAAGATATCCGTGCAGACTTCCGCGGTGATGCCGGCTTCGTTCAGGACCGCCGTCAGCGACTCGGCTGTGTCGGGATTTTTTGAGAACAGTAGGGCGCGAAGAGCCATTCCGACCACAAGCTTAGCGCGAATCTCTCTGATGGGCAGGTAACCAGTGGCGCAGCACTTAGGGCGCATTTCGGAAGTGATTGGGCGAGAAGGGGCTTGTACTGATAGGTGGTGACCTTAGTCACCATCTATCACTTGAGCCTTTGCGGTGATCGGATTAGATTTCGGTCCATTCTCCCGAGAATTCGTGGCGAATTTTCTCGGTGCGCTGCTGGAGTTTTTTCTGCGAGTCATGCAATTTTTGTTGCAGCTTATTGAAACAGGGAGTGTTGCGCTGTAGTTTTTCCAATGCGGGAGCCAGGCGAGCGATTTCTTCGCCGGCACGGCTCAATTCGATCTGGGCTTCCGCCGTCACTTCGGGAAAGTCGAAGCTTTCTTCCAGCAGGTCGCCTGAATCCTTCCTGTCGGGAAGGGTCAAGTTTAAATTCTGTTCTCTCTTGTCGCGCACCACGGTGACGGCGGCGGTTCCGCCGGAGGTGGAGCGGAGAGCACGCGTGAAATCGGAAGTGTCATGGACGGGCTGATTGTTTACTTTGACGATCACGTCGCCGGCGTGAAATCCGGCCTTCTCGGAGCGGCTCCCTTTTTCGACGGAGCGCACCAGGACGCCGTTGCCACTCTTGACTCCGAAGAACTCTCCAAGTTGAGAGGTGATGTTTTCTACCATTAGTCCGCTGCGGAGAGAGGAGTGGGCGATGACGACCGAGACGGGGATATCCATATCGGCGAGCGCAGGCATGGCGGGCATCGCGATTTTTATGTCGGGCATGTTGTGCATGGCCATGCCTTTGCTGCGTCCGGCGAGTTGTACTTTGATGGACTGGGGCTGGCCGTCGCGGCTTATGCCGAGGCTGACTATGCGGCCTGCGGGCGTTTCGCGGATCATCCGGCGCAATTGCGCCGCGCTTTCCACAGCGGCGGCGTTGAGGCTCAGGATGACGTCATGCTCTTTCAGGCCGGCTTTGCCGGCGGGCGCGTCCTGATCGACCATCGTGACTTCCGCGCCGTGCTCTTCTTTGAGTTTCAGCGCACCGAGGCGCTCGGTGGTGACATCGGCGATGTCCACTCCGAGGTATGAAGAGCCGCCACCGCCTTCTTCGACTCCGTATCCCCAGTTCCAGTTTTCTCCGGGGCGGTCGGAGCCGACTTCCGCAGCCTGGATAACGGCGGTCAGAGATAGTAAAGCCAGACAAAGCAGGATGCGATGCGACATGGCTCGAAATTCTCGTCGTCCCGAGATTCTCAATGAGACCCTGAGATTCTCAACGTCCCGAGCGAACACTAACGACTGGCCCGGACGAATTTTATGTTGCCGGAATTTGTCCGGACTTTGAGAACGGGGCCGCCCCCATTCAATTGGCCTTCGGCTGTCACCGTTCTCGGCCCCCACTCTCCACCTTCGCTGGCAATGTGGAGTTCGGGGAAATCGTTGGCGGTGATTCTATGGCCGTTCGCGAGTTCGATATTTGCTCGAATGGAGATCGACAGATCACTCGCCAGATAAACCGTGATATCGCCAGCGCCGGTTTCGAGGGTCGAATCCGTACGGTCGCCGGACCCCAGGAACTTGGCAATGATTCCGCCGCCGCCGGTTTCGGCGTGTGCAGAGGGCACTCCATTGAGTTCAATGCAGCCCCCGCCGGTCTCAGCTTTCACAGGACCCTTAGCGGAACTCAGGCGGATGCTTCCGCCACCAGTTTCCATTACTACGGGGCCTCCGATATCGCCGAGATCCACGCTGCCGCCGCCGGTTGTGGCCCGAACCGTGCCCTGACAACGTTCCACCTGGATGTTGCCAGCGCCAGTCTCCACTGTCGCTCCCTGCATGCAGGAGACAATCGAAACGCTGCCACCGCCGCTTTCGGCGTTGAGTTTTCCTTTGGCCGATGCAATCTTGATATTGCCGCCGCCGGTGCGGACGTTCACGTCGCTTCCTACCGCGCCGACTTCGATGATGCCGCCGCCGGTTTCTGCGTCGATGGTGCCCCCGATATCGTCCAGGCGGATACTTCCGCCGCCGCTCTGAATTTCGGCGCGGCCGGAAATGGCAGCGATACGTACGCTTCCGCCGTCGGTCTCGATTTTTGCAAACTCAAGGTTCCGCGGGACATTGATGACAAAGTCACCGGAGAACTTCCGGCTTCGACCACCTTGCCAGTCTCCGACGATCCAGGCGGTGTCCCCTTTCGTGTAGGCACTGATCTTGTAAGACTCAAATTCGCGGCGGGCCTGCTGCTCGGAAGAGGTATAAGCGCGATTATGAATAACGTAACTGATTCCCGATTGCGAGCCGCCTTCGACTCGTACCGATCCCATGTCGACTTTGAGGCGCAGAGTCTTGGCCGCGCCCAGGTTGCCGGTGATTTCCTGGACCCAGTTGCCGCCTTCGCGGAAGACACGGGGTTCCTGGCCGAAAGCCAGGGAGGCCAGCGCCGTCAGCAAGATTCCGATGCTGGCTTGTTTGAAAGCTTGTCTCAATTCATTGCTCCTCAGGGGCTAAAGCCCCATTTTTTCACTGGTGCTCGTGCGGCACGGCTGAAGCTGTGCCCTCCCGTAAACAATTACGCGAAACAATCATTCGAAAACAATTACTCTTTAATCCATTTCCGGTACTTGCGCCATCATGGCTCGGGCTTGCGAGCGGATGGAGGCGTTCTGATCGGACTGCGAGAGCCGGGCCAGAACGGAACGAACACTGCTGTCCGCCTTCATCGGTTCAACCAGGTGCAGGGCCTGCATCCGCACGCCAATGTTGGCATCACCGATCAGCGATTGCAGAACCGCGTCACGCACGCGCACATCCTGGCGGACGAAGCTGCTTAATCCGTCCAATGCCTTCAGGCGGACGCCGGGATTGGTGTCATTCTGCAGCGAATACATCAGGACTTCGCGGACGTTGGTTTCATTGGGCGCCTGGGTGAGCTTTTCGACAGCGTCCATGCGAACGCCGGAGTTGAAGTTGTTGCGGGCCGCGAAGAGTAAAAGCTGCTGGATACGTTGGTCGTTGAGCGATCCCTCAATATCTTTGGTGGAAACTGTGTCGTACTTGATGTTGACTTTATTCGAACTGGGGTCCTGGGTAATGGAGCGGATGCCGGTAATGGAAGCTTCCCCAATAGACGGGACGTCAGGGCTAGGTGTTCCGCCCGCGGTGTCGACGATTGGCGGACGCCCTGGCATGAAGTTGTAGGTGGCAGCAATCCCGCCGCCGAAACCGACAATGAAAATCGCCGCTACCATGGCGGGCGCCATGCGGATTTGCCGGAGCCAGTTGCCGGGATCGAAAACCAGTTTCTGCCAGAAGCCGCCCTGGGTGGTGGTTTCGAGAGCTTCCTGCAAACGCATCCGCGAGGAGGCCAGGAGGTTCGGGCTGGGCTCTGCGACCGGTGCTTGCGAAAGCGTGGTGTGGAACTTGCGGGTGGACTTCAGCTCACCCGCGCACTCCGGACATCGGCCCAGATGCTGCTCTACTTCAAAACGAGCGTCATCTTCGAGTTCGTTGTAGACGTAGAACACAATGTTGTCTCTTACCCAATCACATTTCATTTTCTTTACCCTCTGAGCTTCGAGCCGCGAGCTTCGAGCAAACTTGGTCGCTCGCGTCTCGTAGCCCGCGGCTCGCAGCACTCAAAGTTTTTTCGACTTCGATTAATGTCATCGCATCTCCGACAACGCGCTGCGCAGTTTTTGCGTGGCGCGGAATAGCGTGTTCTTTGCGGTTTCTTCGGTGGTGTTCAGCATTTCGCCGACCGTCCGCAACTTCAATCCGTGATAGTGCTTCAATTCAAAAACCATGCGTTCGCGGGGAGTCAGGCGCGACAGGGCTGCGCCGATCTTGCGTCCCAGTTCGCGGCGCATCAGGTCGCGCTCAGGATTTGCACCCGAGCGTCCATCGGCAACCTGGTCGATCAGGCTATATTCTTCACCAGAGTGATCGGTGGCGACGGGAGCGTCTTCCTTCCGGACATTTCGTTTGCGCAGGTGATCGAGGCAGAGGTTGGTGACGATCCGGTAAATCCAGGTGTAGAACGAACACTCAAAGCGGAAACTACCAAGATTTTTGTAGGCCTTGAGGAAAGCATCCTGGTGAATGTCCTGGGCGTCGGCTTCCGAGCCGGTAAGGTGAAGAGCGAGGCGCAAAACCGATTGATCGTAGTGACGGACGAGCACCTCGAAGGCTGCACGGTTTCCCCGTTGCGCCTCCCGGATGAGAGTCGTGTCGTCGATGCGGTTGCCCTGTGCTGCCACGGAGCCCCTCAAGCTGGGGTTCTGGGTACCGCTGCCATGCTCGCCCCGGGCCCCGCTTAGTCGCCCCCGGGAAAGCTCGCCAACCGGAATTGCTGCTGCGTACGAATCGGCCGGCATTGTGCCTCTGTTCCTTTACAAGTGAAACCAACCTGTCTTGCACGGAATAGACGGGGCAGCTGCCAGATCGTTAGCAAATTATGCGGTTAGTCCTTTATTTGCTGCAACGTAAAAGACACCTCAGTGTGTCTGTTTTGTGTCATTTTATGCTCAGCCGCATCTCGTTGGTGGGCTGGAAGCCTAGAGTTTCGTAGAGATGGCGGCCGGTGTCGCTGGCGTGCAGAGCCACGGAACTGAAACCTTGGTCCTTCAACCACTGAATCATCAATAACATGAGGCGGCGAGCCAGGCCCTGACGGCGGACTTCGGGCTCGGCATAGACGTTCAGAATCACTGCGCGGCGGGTTAGGAGATCTCTGGGGCCTGCGGGCCAGGTCGAGATGAGGACTCCGCCGCCGGCGACTACTTTGCCTTGCGGGTCCTGGGCGAGCCAACCGCGATAGGATCCGTCCGCAAGCGCCTGGGCGAGCCACGGGGCGGTGGCTTCGATCATGCTGTCCCGATCTTCGGCGGTACCTTCACGCATGTCCTCAAACATGCTGCGGCGGTGGTGCAGGATTACAGCGCAGTCGTCGGGGGTCGCGGGACGAAAAGCGATCGGGCTGGGGGACATGGGTTTCTCCATATTTGCCGAGGGCCGGGGCGGTTTTTGAAAGGGTACAATATCAGCACAAAGGAAAATGCCGGGTCGCCTAGGGGATTCATGTACGAAGTAACCGTCGAAGATACGTTTGCCGCGGGACACTACCTGCGCAACTACAAGGGCAAGTGCGAAAATCCGCACGGTCACAACTATAAAGTCCGGGTGACGCTGGCGGGTGCAGAGCTCGATAAGGCGGGCCTGCTATTGGATTTCAAAGATCTGAAAGATGTTATCAAGCACGTCATTGACCGGCTGGATCACCAGATGATCAATGACATCGAGCCTTTTACTGTGCTGAATCCATCGGCGGAGAATCTGGCTAAGTATTTTTATGATGAGACGAATACCAGGTTGCGCACGGTGACGAACGGGCGCGTGGCGGTGCGGGATGTCACGATCTTTGAGACGGATACGACGACCGCAAAGTATTCGGAGTAACAGTTGCCGGGTTCCTTAACCATCACCGAGATTTACAAATCCCTTCAGGGCGAATCAACTTACGCTGGGCTTCCTTGCGTATTTGTGCGGCTTACTGGATGCAATCTGCGGTGCTCGTGGTGTGACAGCGAGTTCAGTTTTTACGGCGGGCGCAAGATGAGCCGTGAGGAAATCTTCAGCGAAGTGAGTGGATTGAGTCCTAACGAGGGGCTCGTCGAAATTACCGGTGGCGAACCGATGCTGCAGGAAAGAGAAGTCGTTCCGCTGATGCAGCAACTGCTCGAAGGCGGCTACCAGGTATTGCTGGAGACGAGCGGGGAGCGTCCGCTGGCGCGAGTGCCGCCGGAGGTGATCAAGATCGTCGATGTGAAATGTCCGAACTCGGGCGAGCCGGACACTTTCCTGATTGAGAATCTGGAAGCGCTCCAGTCGCACGACGAAGTCAAGTTCGTGCTGAGCGATCGCACGGACTACGAGTTTGCCCGTGACTTTGTCCGCCGGCATCGGCTGGCTGAGCGCGTGCACGCTGTATTGTTTTCGCCTGCGTTTCGCAAGGACGCTTCTGGCGCGCGTGATGTGTCGCATTGCCTGCTCGATCCAGAGGAACTGGCGCAGTGGATTTTGGCGGACGATGTTGCGGCGCGGCTCAGTCTGCAGATTCATAAGCTGATCTGGGATCCGGCGGCGAAGGGCGTTTGATCGGGTAGGGTGCGCGGTGCGGAAGAGTTGTCTCGAACGTGGGCCGTCCCTGCAGCGCTTTCCCGGCACTGACGTGCCGGCTTTCACATCTCGCTACTGCGTGGCTGGAGGCTGCATGCGGCCTACGCGGTCGAGGAGCGCTGTCCGGCGCCGGCAACTAACGAGTCGGCGGGCTGAGTCGAGTGGAGAATTTTGTAGTATGTCTTCGCAATGGAGCGGGCGATGTTGGGCCAGAGGTAGTGCTCGTGGATCTGTTGTTCGGCTTTTGCTGCAAGTTGCTGGCGAAGGTCGGGATTGCGAATTAGCAATTCCAGCTGGTGCGTGAGGTCCAACCGGTCTCCGGCCTTGAATGTGAACCCGACACCCGCGACTAGCTCCTGATTTTCAGGGATGTCGCTGGTGAGGACGCAGACGCCAGCGGCCATCGCGTCGAGCAGAGCGAGCGACAATCCTTCGAGATCGGACGGCAAGACGAATACGGCTGCATTGGACAAGAGTTCGTCCAGATCCTCGCCGGACACCCAGGGAAGCAAGCGAATCTGCTCGGATTCGTGGCGGCGCAGACTGTCAACGTATTCGTCGGAGTGGCTTGATCCGCCGGCGAGAACGAGTTTCATTTCGGTGGGAATGCGCTGGAAAGCGTCGATCAGCAGGTGGCAGTTCTTCTCCGGCGAAAATCTTCCGAGGTAAAGGATGTAGCTCTGCGGCGTGAGATTCCATTCTCCCAGCCGCTTCGGAGTGCGTTTGGTTCGCAGGCTGGCGCCGTTTGGAATGTAGATTGTCGGGCGTCCGTAGCGTCCCCAGTAATATCGTTGGAGAGTTTGAGAGACCACCATGGTGGCATCGGGAAGAGCCACGGCGGCGGCTTCACCTAAACGCAGCACACGGGACGCGAATCGGCCCCACTTACGGCGCTGCCAGTCGAGGCCTTGCACAGTGACTACTGTTTTTTTGCCGGTGATCCGGGGCAGGAATGAAAACAACGCGGGTCCAAGGCAATGATAGTGGACAACGTCGTAGCGGGAGAACATGGCGTGAATTGTGCTGAGGAAGGTATGGGCGATGGTCTCCAGGTGTTTGGAGCGGATGGTCGGCAGTCGCCGCACGCGGATTCCCTGATACTCCGCTATCGGCGGAGTGAAGTACGTTCGGCAATAGACTGTGACCTCGTGCCCCATGCGGGTAAGTTCGGCGCCAACCTGCTCGTAATAGGATTCAATCCCACTGTATTTGGACACCAGACCTCGGCCTCCGATGAATGCGACGCGCAGTCGGGCGGGTGAGGGCTGCGGCGAAGGTATGGGCAATGCGGCAACCGCGAGATGCGGTTTGCGCACAGCTGTGCGGGCATAGATTTCGAGGAGACCGTCCAAGTGGCGGTCCGGGTCGTGCCGCGCTTGCAGCCGAAGCCGGCTCTGGGCGCCCATTCTCGCGCTGAGGCTCGATCGGCTGAAGAGAAACTCGATCGCTTCTGCCAAGCGTTCGAGATCGCCGGCTGGATAAAGAAGTCCGGTGACGCCGGGTTCGACGATCTCGCGGCGCGAACCTAGGTCGGATGCTACCACTGGTCTTCCCCAGGCGTAGGACTCCAGAATTGATTTCCCTAACGTTTCGTAGGCATGCGATGGAAATACAGAAAAGGAACAACCGGCGATCAGGCGCTCGAGTTTCTCGCCACCGACCATGCCGGCAAAAAGAACTTGCGTCAAATTCAATTCGTGGGCCAGCGATTCGAGTCGCTCGCGCTCCGGACCTTCTCCGGCGATTACGAGCGGGATGTGAGGCAATCGCGCCATGGCATGCAAGAGTTCGTCCAGGCCTTTTTCGGCGGAGAGGCGGCCGAAGTAGAGGATGTAACCTTTTTCGGGAACGAGAGTTTCTGCGGGAGGCAGGGTCTGAAAGTGTGGTAAGACTTCAATCTGCCGGGCAGGATAGCCCGCGTCGATTAGTTTAGCGCGCACAAATTCGGTGGGCGCCAGGAATAGGTCGACGCAACGGTGGTAGGTCCGCAACCAGCTGTGAAGATACGCTTCCGCCGCGAGAACGACGGAACTGGAGCGCGGTCCGGCATGGCAGTTTTCTGTGACTGCATGAAAGTAATTTCCGCCCAGGCACAGTTCGCAGCTTTGTCCATGGGCCACGAAGTTGTAGTTCGGACATAGAATCTTGAAGTCGTTCAAGTGATAGATGACAGGTATGCGCTGCCGCTTCAGTTCCCAGAGGATCGAAGGAGAGAGGTGATGATAGATTCCGCGAATGTGGGCGAGGTCGGGGGCAAAGTCCTCGATGCAACTCCGCATGCGGCGTCGGGCGGAGGGCGAGTAGAGTGCGTGGGCGGCCATGCGAACTTTCTTCGGAAAGCTGGCATTGGGATCTTTGAAATTGAGATAGGGAATCAGGTAACTGCGGCCGGCAAATGCGGAGGGGTGCCCGTGGTCCATGCTGAACAGAGCGGTGTCATGGCCGCGTTCCTGCATGCGGCCCATCAATTCGAAGAGATACGCTTCGGTGCCGCTAAACGGGTAGTTGTACTTGTTGCAGTAAAGAACTCGCATGCTCTAACTCCGGTTGTGCGATTCGAGCGAGAAACTGGTCCGCGAACTGGCGAAGATTTCGCCGGCGGTCATAGTTGATGGCGACCATCTGTGCGGCCGCGGACTCGACTGCTGACAGCGACGCTTTGTGATTGAGAATCCATTGTGCGGTACTGACGAAATCAGACAAGGAGCCGGGCTGATACAGGAATCCCGTGCGTCCGTGTTCGACTAGTTCTGGAATTCCGGTAATCGCCGGCGCCAACACTAACTTTTCGTGAGCCATGGCTTCCATCAGAACTACCGGCAGGCCTTCGCTTAGGCTCGTTAGCACGACCAGGTCGGCGTGCCGGTAATGTCCGGAAAGATCGCCGCGGCCCATATGGCCGAGAAGCACAACTCGGTCCTGGAGTCGCAGGCCGGCGATCAGGTATTCCAAGGCAGGACGTTCCGGTCCTTCACCTGCAATCTGGCAGAGAAAGTCGAGGCCCTGATCGCGCAGTACTGCGCACGCGCGGATTAGGAAATCGTAGTTCTTTACGGCGCGAAGGCGTCCAACAGAGAGAATGGTGAACTGGTGCGGCCCGGGTTTCCGCACGGCAATGCTCGTCAGCGGAATGGGGTCGACTCCGAGGCGCTGGACGACAACCTTGGACGCCGTGGTTGAAGGAAACTTGCGGAGGATGTGAGCGCGGTTGAAATCGGAAACTGTTACGCAGAAGCGGCACGCGCCCAGTTTGGCGCCGAGCAGATCCGCATGCAGCAGGAGATCGGATCCGTGCAGCGTGAAGCTGAAACCGATATCCAGAAGGTGAGCGGCGACCAGGGCCATCCAGGAAGCGAAATATCCGTGATGGGCGTGGATATGCTCCACCCCTAGTGGAGCTAGCTCGTTCGACAGAGCGGCGCCGAGCAGCGTATGTCCGAAAGACCGGAGGCGTTTTCGCGGAGAAGCCCGGAAATCTTGCAGCATGGGCTTCATTAACACCGAGTAGGCGCGCGGAAAAGTGATGAGGCGACGCACTGCCTGCACCAGTTGGGTGTCGGAAAGTGGTTGGAAAAAGCGCGTTTCGTTCCAGAACTCGCGTTCCCTTTCTCCCAGATCGGCGGGCCGCACTCGTTTGCCGCTACAGCAGAGCACGCGCACACCACGCGTGCGCAGTTCGTCGATTTCGTCCATCACATAGGACTCGATGGGCGAAGGGAATTGATTGGCAATGTAGGCGACCGTGGTCAAGCAGCGATCTCCTCTGACGCGCAGAGCATTCCGGCAACTGTGAAAATCAGCCCGATCACAAACTGGTAAGCCATGTCCACGAAGAATGCATTGAACAAATAAACGCACAGAAGAATGGGCCAGACTTTCCGCAGCGCATTCAGGGCCGGGCTTTGATCGGCGGGGGCGCGGATTCGGCCCAGGCGGAACAGGTTGAAGAACAAAATTCCGTAGAGCACGAGACCGGGAACACCGAATTCAATCAGCAATGACAGATAAGTGTTGTGAACATAGAAGGCCGGCAGATGATAGCTCTGCATGCGGCGAGCGAGTTCCGAGTACATGCCGCCCGCGGTCCATCCGGTGAGAGGACGTTCCTGGAACATGTTCCAGGCTGCGTCGTACACGGCCATGCGTACTTCGACCGGACCACGTTCGGCGGTACGGTCGCGAATCGTGTTTGACAGTGAATTGTCGCTGAGATTTATTGCCAGCACGGATGCGGCCGCGATCGCGACTAGTCCGAGGCAGGCGCGACGGAGACGCGGGACGCCGATGCGAAATCCCAGAGCGATCGTTGAAAATACGAATGCGATCCATACGGCGCGGGTCATGGTCGCCAGCACAGCGAGAGGCAGCGCCAGCCAGAGCAGAAACACGACTGTCCGCTTTTTTGGGATCATACATATAGCGAGGATCCCAAGAATGTTCAGTGACATTCCATTCGCGACGGCTTGCAGGAATGGGCCGCGAGCGCGGTCGGCATGGATGCCGAGGCTATCGTCGAGAATGAATCTCGGGAAGATCAGGGCCCGGACATCCACCAGAAAAGCGATGGCCGTGATGACCAGGTATGCCAATGCCAGGACTACAAAAATTTCGAAGTGTCTGCGAGCGGAGGGGCTGCGAAAAACCAAAATCGCCACATGGAACAGAACCAGTGGCACAAGGAATTTGCTGGCGATCAGGCTCCAGGTCTGCGCGTCGAAGGAGTCGCGCAAGGCGCGGATTACGGCGAGAATGACCAAGCCCAACATGGGCAGGCTGAGTCCAGCAACGAATGGAATCTTCTCGCGCAGCGCGAGAAAACGCAGTGCTACAAAAAAAACGAGCACGCCCAGGGCGATCCGATCGGCGTGATAGAAGTCCAGGTCGGGCGGCCGAAAAAGGAAGACGGTCATGGCTGCCAGGTAGAGGATCGATGGAAATGCGATTCCCAACTGTAGTGGCCGCAGAAACAGACCGAGGGCAGACCATCCGCGATTCGAGGCTGCAAGTTCCCAGGTCGTCGCGCGGCTGCTCATAGAGGCGGTCAGGCGCCCTCGGAAGCAAATACGACTCGAATGGTGGAGATCAGGATGCGCACGTCGAGGGCCAGGTTCCAGTTCTCGATGTAGGTGAGATCGAGATGCATGTTGAGATCGAACGATGGACTGCTTCGAGCCGTAACCTGCCAGAGTCCCGTGATTCCTGGCTTCATGTCCAATCGCCGGTAGTGGTGCAGTTCGTAGCGATTGACTTCGTCTACCGGGTGCGGCCGCGGACCGACCAGGCTCATCTCCCCGCGCAGCACATTCCAGAGTTGAGGGAGTTCGTCGAGGCTGTAGCGGCGGAGGAAACGGCCGACTCGGGTGATTCGGGGATCGTCCGCCAGCTTGAAGATCGGGCCGTCTCTTTGATTACGGTCGCGCAGGGTTTCTTTCAATTGGTCGGCGCCAGTGGACATGGAACGAAACTTGAAACAGCGAAAGGGACGCCCCTTAGCGCCGGTACGTTCGGCGGAGTAGAAGATCGGCCCGGAAGAATCCAGACGAACAAGCAGGGCTATGGCCGCCATCAAGGGGCTGATCAGTACGAGTCCTGTGAGCGCGCCGACAACATCGAACAGACGTTTGAGGAGCAAGGTCGCGCTTGGGAGAGATTCGCAATGCAGGGCGATAACCGGAATGCCTCCGATGCGTTCTATGTTGGCATCTGGCCACGGGCCGGGGGGGAGATCAGGCACGGCTCGGATGTCCAGATGATTACGAAATGCGACTTGGGCAGATTTCCGTACTACAGCCGGTTCGTAGGGGACGGCCAGGATCACTTCGTCGATGAATTGGGCGCGGGCGAGCCAGTCCAGGTCTTCAATTCGACCTAAAACCTGGGATGAGAGTGCAACGTGATCGTCGAGAAAACCGACCACGGTTGACGGATGGACGTTGTCCTCCCGCAGCGCTCGGGCAATGGCGCAAGCGGCTGGACCTGCGCCGACGATGAGTACATTGCGCGATTCCCGGAAGTGCTCGTTCCATCCCCACCTTCGCAACTGGCGCCAGAGCAGAAGGCCAGCTACGCTCGTCCCGAGAGCGGTTACTGCGGCCAGCGGCTGCATATCATTCCATGCTGCGATCAGGACCAGTGCCATCGCAAAGAATGCGGATCTTGCAAGCACCGGGAATTCTTCGGCGGCGGGCGTTCCAGCATTGTTGTAGAGACCCTCACTGAAGGCGAAGAGGATCACCAGCACGGAATAAGCGGGCATCATCAGGGGGGGCAAACTCCAGGCGGGAAAGAACATCGACGGAAGGAGACAGGTCGCTAGGAGAACCAGCAGGTCGAGACTCGTCAGATGGTAGAGCGCCCATTGATTGGCGGTCCGCGTTTTCGGAATCAGGAACCGGGTCCAACTGCTTCTTTGGATCGGCAAACGATGTGGCTGGGGACTTTCGCTGATCGTCCTGACCTTGGCTTCCTCCGGTTGATTGCAATTGCGTGAGATGGGTGCACGCGGGCCGAGCGGTAAGGCGAGGTTCCCAGGGATCATACGCGCGTATCGCGAGTCCCATCTTTCGGTTAGCGGTTTCGGTATTTGGTGCGACATGTCAGACATAAGAGTCACAAGTTCCGATAAAGACCCGGCGGAACCGGGAAACGACGGTCGGCGAGCACGGTCCCGAGCAGAGGGACCCCTGCCATGCGCAACTGTTCCTGCATCTGCGCGGCAACCAGGCGCCTGGTCTTGTTGGCGGTCAGCATCATCACGACGCCATTGCAGGTTTGGCCGAGTTTCGCGGTGAGCCAGGACACCGGATCCAGGCACAAGATGGAGAAATCGAATTCGAGGCTGGCCCCATGTAGCAGAGCCAGACTGGAATCCAAGTTCCACTGCGGGCTGTCATCGAGCCAGCTGCGGCGAGGCGTGAGCCAGAGTCGTGGCGCAATGAGCCACGAAGTTTCGGCACGATTGCCGGCCGGAATCTGCAACTGAGTGTGCAAAGCGTCCGATTGCAACTGGGCGTCAATCAAGCCGACGTCGTGGGATCCGGTCGCCGCCAGCGCCGTGGCGACGTCGAGGCACAACTGAGCCGTATCGGTTTGCGTTTCGACCGCGGTAAATCCGACGTGCTGCACCGGCGTGGGATCCTGCCGCAAGAACAGTTGCTGGACCAATGCCTGGATCTGCTCGTCGTAAACCGACTTCGCCCGCCAGATGTGGGTGCGCGACGTGGCTTCTCGCATTGTTGACACGCGTTGCGGGTCGGTTCGGGTAGCGGGTTCGGCAGTGAGTCCGAGAGTGGTCATGGGCGCGCAACTTTCTGTGGGCTGATTCGCAGCGCCAATGACGCTGGGGCCGGGTTCTGAGATTGAGGCAGCCATGCGAGTACGGGGGCGTCCAGGAGATCGACAGCTTCGCTGGGCGTCCGGAAGGTGGGATCAAAGTACTCGGCCGTAAAACCGACG
>WNFR01003761.1_pt1 | contig 15672 bp, 14 predicted proteins | sample 5400221 | NCBI WGS metagenome assembly WNFR01 (sample SAMN13153357, study PRJNA577476) | soil metagenome | isolation source: 40 cm soil under Madrone tree | place: USA:California | collected 2016-06-14 | reverse complement strand
TGCCCAATGGTCTGCGTATGGTTGAGACGCTGCTGCTGCGCGAATACGCGGAAGACGACGTCGTTACCTGCTACACCGATAACCTCGAACAATTCGTTGGGCCGGAAACCAAAGTGTTGGCCATTCATGCGCACAATCCACTCGGCATCTCTTACGCCACCGATGTTTATGCAAAAATCTTCGGCGAAAACCTGATGCCGCTCAACGCGCATGAATTCATCCGCATCGTGACGCATCCGGTAATCAAAAAGTACCGGCCAAAAATTGTTGTTGGCGGTCCCGGCGCCTGGCAGCTTGAGAAAGCTAACCGGCTCGATGAGTTCAAAATAGATTACCTGATTGACGGCGAGATCGAGCGCGCCTTCAGCGACCTGTTCAAACGGATCATGGCCGGCGATCCCTCGTTACCAAGAATTATTAAAGTTCCAAAGGACATGCAGGCGACGGTTGAAGAAATTCCTGTCGTGCGTCATCGCTCCACTTTTGGTGTCGTTGAAATTACGCGCGGCTGCGGCCGTGGCTGCCAATTCTGTGGGCCGGCAACAAAGGTGGGCCGCTCGTTTCCGCTCGAGCACATCGTCGAGAGCGCGCAGGTCAACGCCCGCGAAGGCGCGACAGAGATCATGATTGCTACGGAAGACATGTTTCTCTACGAGCAGTTGCCAAACTTTGAAACGAATTTACCGGCGCTGGAGAAACTTTTTCAGAGCATTATTGCCGTTCCCGGAATCGAGACGATTCAAACTTCGCACATCACCATGGCGCCGGTGGTCAAAGACCCGAGCATCATCGAGCGGCTGACGCCTTACGTTGTTCCTTATTCGCACGTGCAACACAGAGATTCGACTGATCCGGATCAGCGTGCGGCGGACCCGATTATCGGGCTTGAAACAGGCAGCGCCCGTCTTTTCAATACTTACATGAAAGGCAAAGCATATCCCTACAAGGGACATCAGTGGCGCGATGTAGTGTTGAAGGGAATGGAGATTCTGAACCGGCACAACTGGTTTCCATTCTGCACTTTCATCATTGGCCTGCCTGGTGAAACTGATGACGATGTTAAAGAGTCGCTCAACCTGCTTTACGATTTGCGCGACGCTAAGGGAACATTTGTGCCTACATTTTTTGTTCCCCTCGAAGATACGCGCATGCAGAAGAAAGCCAGCGCAAAGATGATTGACATGACCGAGCTGCAGTGGGAGTTTTTCTTTACCTGCTGGAAATACAATGTGGAATTCTGGAAAGGCAACCGCAAGAGCCTGAATGCCAAATTCAGTTTGGGCGCCCCGATTTATTACGGCAAACTCGGCAAGCGTTTGTTTGGCAACGTCATTAAGTATCCGCTGGCGCGTTTTGCCGGCGCGCCTGAACGCTTGTTGCGCAAACATCTCTACCTCGACTTCGCCGGCCATAAGCGAAACCCTGCGGGCATGAAACCATTCGAAGGCGAAATTCTTCCAGGCTTCACAAATGTGCGTGAGAAAGGCCTCAACCTGATCGACGCCAGCGAGCTGCACTACATCAAGTCTGATCTCGGATCTGGCGCGCCAGTGGCGGCCTCGGGAGACTAACGTTCGCCGGCTTCCACTGACTGGCCGTCCCTGACGCAGAACCAAAGCGTCAAAAACCGCAAAACGCGTTAGCCCATGAAGATCATCATCGCGGGTGGCTCGGGTCACGTGGGAACAATTCTCGCCCGCGCGTTTCATGCGCGCGGCGATGAAGTAGTTATTCTCAGTCGGAAGCTGGCGATTAATCCCTGGCGGACCGTGATATGGGATGGCGAGAAGTGCGACGGTTGGTCCAGCGAGGTTGATGGCGCAGATGTCGTGATCAATCTCGCTGGGCAAAGCGTCAACTGTCGCTATACGCCAGAAAATCGCAAAATCATAATGGATTCGCGAGTGAAATCCACGAGGGTGGTTGGCGAAGCCATTGCAAAAGCAGCCAGGCCTCCGCGAGTTTGGTTGCAAGCCAGCACCGCGACCGTGTATGCGCATCGCTACGACGCGGCCAACGATGAGACAACCGGAGTCATTGGCGGTTCTGAACCCAATGCTCCTGACACATGGCGCTTTAGCATTGATGTGGTGAAAGCATGGGAGCGCGCCGCAAACGAATCCTCAACGCTGCACACGCGCAAGGTGCTGATGCGCACAGCGATAGTGATGAGTCCGGATCGAGGCGGCCCGTTTGACACGCTGCTGAGGCTGGTGCGTTTTGGACTGGGGGGACACTCAGGCAACGGCCGTCAGTTTGTTTCATGGCTTCATGATGCGGATCTCATTCGCAGCATCTTTTGGCTGATCCAACAGGACGAGCTGTCTGGGCCCGTTAATCTCGCCGCACCAAATCCTTTACCAAACGCCGAGTTCATGCGTTTGTTGCGCGAAGCGTGGGGCGCGCCCTTCGGGCTGCCCGCAAGCAAATGGATGCTTGAGCTGGGAGCCTTCGCACTGCGGAGCGAAACAGAATTGATACTCAAGAGCAGAAGAGTCGTTCCCACCCGGCTACTGGGGTCAGGCTTCGTTTTTGATTTTCCCACCTGGCGCGAGGCAGCAAAGGATCTTTGCGAAAGAGCGCGGCGTAACTAACTATTCAAAACTACATCTGGTGCTTGACGATCATGCTGGCCAGACGATCGGCGATGACGGGATCGATTGCCTTGAGTTTTTCCTGTTGCTCGAGGGCCTTGGCGGTGTTGCCAATCATGAGGTTGCTGATCGCGTAATTGAAATAGTAAGAAGGTTCCTGAGGCGACAAGGCAATTGCTTTTTCGTGAAGCGGAATCGCTTCCTTCACGCGCCCGGCTTTGGAAAGGGTGACGGCTAAACCATCATACGCGAGTGAATAAGTTGGATTGCTCTTGATCAAATTCCGAAAGACAAATTCCGAGTAGCGAAAGTTCTTCATGCGATCGTAGGTGACCGCCTGGTTGTACTTTGCTTTCAGTAAAGTCGAATCCAAGCCAACCGCCTTGTTGAAAGCTGCTATCGCTCGGGGAAACTGTTTCAACTCACCTAACGTTTCACCCAGGCTGTTCCATGCTTCAGCGTAATTGGGATTGAGTGTGGTCGCGCGTTCGTAGGCAATCTGCGCGTTCCCAAATTTTCGTTGCGTCATGTTGACGTTTCCGATCAGGAAACTCGCAACTGCCGCTGTCTCGGGTTTGTTTGCGGACAAAGCGATGACGCGATTGAAGGCTGCGATTGCTTCGTCATAGCGGCCCGACTGGTGAGCGTCCTGACCTGATGCGAGTAGCTTATCGACGTCTGTCATCGCCAAGCTGTTGGCCGGCTTGTTAGCGGTCGAGTTTACTGGAGTTCTGCCGGTAACTCGCGATCTGGTAGTTGCAGGCTGCTGCGCCGCCGCCTGAAAACAGACAAGCGCGAGCACAGCGCAGGTCAGCCCCAGCCTGACCAAAGCCCCACGCACTTTTACGCTTGCCTGCCTCAATGATTGCATGTTAAAAGAGTGCCCCTTTCAGATAAACGGGTAATCAACAGGAAAAATTGGAAACACGTGCGGATTCCTATTTTTCTTATCACCACAACGTGTTGATGGGAAATTGTCAAGGAGGACTACCGCCCATGCGTAAGCTACTTCTGCTTTTCGCGATTATCCTCGTCTGTGCCCCAGCGGGTTTCGCCCAGAGCGACTATTCAAATTGGGAATTCTTTGTTGGTTATGCCCACGAGCGGGCCAACAACGGCGCCGACCGGCTCGATGCGCGCGGGCGCATCATTAATCCGAGCGGCAGCACTCAGCGCGCGGATTTCGTTTCCAAGCGCATACCCTACAACGGCGTCACCACAGAAGTTGTTGCCAACGTGCACCGCAACATCGGACTGGTGGCAAATTTCGCGGCAACCTTCGCGAATACGACTTTTTTAGACGCTTTGACGGGCCGGCAGTTTAACGCGCGTCTGTCGAGGTACACATTACTATTTGGACCACGGTTCAATTGGCGTAATTCTTCGCCGTTTATTCCGTATGCCCATGCGCTATTTGGCGTAAGTCGCTATCACGCGAAATTCCGCAATAACGATTTCACCTGCCCGGACACCAACGATACTTCGTTTGCAATGGCGCTTGGTGGCGGTCTCGACATCCAGGCAAGTCATCACGTCGATATTCGCGCAATCCAGGTTGACTACTTGCCGGTGTTTCGTAGCGGGCACCGCGAAGACGGTTTGCGATTCTCGGCGGGTGTGAAGATCAAATAGCGTTGCCGCTACTTGAGCTTTAACTTTTGGCGCCGGTCAAAAAAGTCAGACCAGGCGTCGCCATTCTTTTTGAGCAGGGCAGGAACATTCTTGACTGTAAAGTCAGAAATCTTCACGCCCTGCTCAATTTGTTTCCAGGTGAGCGGCATCGAAACGGTCGCCCCGGGTTTGGCACGCGCAGTAAAAACTGCCGCCAAACTCTTGCCGCGCGCGTTCTGCATCCAGTCAACATAAACCTGCTCGCGTTTGCGCTTGTCGATACTTCGCTCAACCGTGGCGATCTTCGGCGCGCGCCGGGCGATCTCGCTCGCCAGCAAGCGCGAGAACTCGGCCACTTTTCCATAATCGTTTGCCGGTGTAAGCGGCAGATAGATGTGTATGCCTGACGAGCCGGAAGTCTTGGGAAACGCTTTCAGGCCAATCTCATCGCAGACCTGCTTGCCGATGAGCGCGACCTGCAAGACATTTTCCCACGGCGCTTTTTTCGGATCGAGATCAATGGCGAGCCAGTCAGGCTTGTCGAGTTTCGCAGTCGTTGAATGCCACGGGTGCTGTTCAATACTTCCGAGGTTAACGAAGTGCAGTAGCGACGCGGTCGTCGTGTAAACCGCATAATCGAGTTCGCGGCCCTGCTGATTTGTAAGTCTGATTGTCTTGATGAAATCGGGAGCGCTCTCAAGATCCTGCTGAAAAAACATCGGCGCTTTGATACCGCGCGGCCAGCGCTGCAGAATTGCGGGCCGGTTTTTCAGAAACGGCATCATGTGTGGACTGATTTCGAGGTAGTAACACAGCAGTTCAAACTTGGTGATTTTTTCGTCGGGCCAATAAACGCGCTCGAGACTGGTTACTGGCACCAGCTGTCCTGCGACATCCAGGATGCGATCTCCTTTCGGCTGCTTGAGTTTGAGGAATTCAGCAATCGAGATTGCTGTGCCTTGCTTCTGCGGAGTACGTTTTACTGCGGCCTTCTTTGCTGCACTTGTTGACCTTGTTGTCATATGTTGTTAGACCTCATGCCAACTTTGCCAAACTCACCGGCACTTGTATAGTGTGCAAGACGATTAACTCTAATCCCTTACCCGCCTTATCTCAATATCCCCCGACTATGATTCGTCTACTTAAAGGTTCGCCTCATTGAGGTGTAATAGGGAGGGAAGATGTTCGGAGCTAATAGATTAATCTTGCGACTTCTGGCTTGCGGCTTGTTTTTATGCTGCTTTGTGTCTCTCACTTTTTTGCGACCGGAGCCATCGCGGGCGAGAGCCATACCACCTGCTCTTCGATTCCGTCTGGATTCGACCCAAAGTAAGTTCATCGCGCATGGGATGCGCGGCGGACTGTTTTGGTTCAAAGGTCATGAACATTTGGTGGCGGCACGCGACTTCAGCGGCGAGGCGGTGCTGGACCCGGGTCAAATCACAGCGTCGTCACTGCAACTAATAGTAAAGACGGAGTCGATGGCGGAAACGAGCGATGTATTTACGGCGCAGCAAAAGCAGATCATTAACAAGGAACTGCGCGACATCGTGCTCGAGCCCGCGAAATATCCCGAGATTGTATTTAGAAGTACAGCGGTCTCAGGAGAAGCAATTGCAAACCGTCAATACGATTTGAAAATTCGAGGCGATTTGACGCTACATGGGGTAACACGTCAGATTGTGATTCCAGCAAGAGTGAGTATAGCCGGCAACGATCTCCGCGCCACCGGCGAGTTCAGCATCGATCGCGGAGACTTTAGCGTGAAAGCTACTTCAGCGTTTCATGGAATGGTCCGTGTGCGCGAGAAGGTGAAGTTTACGTTCGATATCGTTGGCCGCCGGGTTTGATCGCATCAGGCATCATTCTTCGTAGCCATTTGGATGCGCCTGCATCCAGCGCCAGGCTGATTCGATGATCACGCGCAAATCCTGAAATTGCGGTTTCCAGCCAAGCTCGCGTTTGATTTTTTCTGAGCTGGCGATCAGGACTGAGGGATCGCCGGCACGTCTTCCGCCTACAGCCGCGGGAATGTCTTTTCCCGTCACTTCACGGGCGGCCGCCAACACTTCGTTTACGCTGTAGCCATCGCCGCCGCAACCAAGATTATAAATGCGGCTGCCCTGGTCCAACGCGCCCAGCGCGAGAATGTGAGCGCGCGCAAGATCGATCACATGAATGTAGTCGCGCACGCAGGTTCCATCCGGCGTCGGATAATCATTGCCGTAAACTTCTATAGTCTCGCGCGTGCCCGCGGCCACTTGCAACGCGATCGGAATCAAGTGACTCTCCGGATCGTGATCTTCGCCACACCGTTGGCTGGCGCCCGCGGCGTTGAAATAGCGCAGCGATCCATAACGCAGACCATACGCCTCGTCATACCACCGCAGCGCGCGCTCAAACGCCAGTTTCGATTCGCCGTAGGGATTGGTTGGGCGGTTAGGATCGGTTTCTTCTATCGGCTGTTTTTCAGGTTCGCCGTAAGTGGCTGCGGTAGATGAAAAGACAAGCTGGACGATGCCGGTTTCGCGCATCGCCTCAAGCAACGTCAAGCCGGCAACAACGTTATTGCGATAATACTTCGCCGGCTGTTCACACGATTCGCCAACCAGCGAGTCTGCGGCCATGTGTACCACGGCCTCGATACGATGGGCCGACAGAGTCTCTTCCAGCTTTCCTTTGTCCGCCAGGTTGGCATGAACAAATTGAGCAGGGGCAACCACAGCCTGGCGGTGGCCCTTTTGCAGATTGTCATAGACGACCACGTCGTGGCCGTCTCGCAGCAATTCCTCGGTAACGACGCTGCCAATATATCCAGCGCCGCCTGTCACCATCACTCGCATATTTGTGAAAGTCCCTTAGGTGTGGGCGACTTTTGGTTGAGCTGGCGCGGTTGTTGGCGCTGAGTCGGATGGGGCGTAGTAAAGGATGCGGTTGCAGTTGTCGCAAGTAACAACTTCTTCGCCGCGGCGCACCTGGGCCATCGCTTGCGGCCTCAGCGCCATGAAGCAAGCCATGCAGGCGCCGTTGCGAGCTTCAGCGACAGCAACTCCATCGCGAATGCGCGCGCTGATGCGGCCATAGAGGGATGCCATGTGTTTGGGCAGTTCATTCAGCAACCGCTCGCGTTCGCCGCGACTGGCTGCCACTTTCTCAGCCTGAAGACGTGTCTCTTCGTCAAACGCTTGAAGGCGCACCTCGCGATCGGAATTTAATGAAGCAATTTCAGCAGTGCGTTCGGTGAGCGAGCCCTCCGCCTTATCGGATGCCTCCATCTGTTCGAGCACCTGCGTCTCAAGCGCAGAAATCTGTTTACGGGCTGCATCGGCTTCGCGAATCGCCGCGGTATATTCATCCTGTTTTTTTGACGACATCAAATTGCGTTCGGCGCGTTCGGCGCGCGCGCGTTGTTCCGCAATCTCTGTTTCCAGGCGTGAACGCGTGTGCCGGGCTTCGTCTCGGCTGGTTTCGAGCGCCCGAATTTCAAAGGCGCGCTGATCGAATTCTGCTTCGATCTCAGCGCGCCTTTTGGGTATCGCTTCCAGTTCTTCTTGTAGTTTTCTTATGCTTGTATCCAGTTTTTGTAGAGCGACTAATTGCTGCAATTCCGCTTTCACTCTTTATGCTCTCCTTAAAAGAACAGGGACCATCTTTGTATGAATCAACTCAGTCATCAAGCGGATTATCAGGCATCGGCGGGCTGCGCGCAAGTCAGCGGCAACTTTGCCGGATTTACGCGCCCGCCGTTGCAAACTTCGGGAAACGGCTGTGCCGCCTGATGTGCGGAAGGTCTCTGACCTTCCGTTAGGCTGTACAAAACATGCGGGCTACGCCCGATTTCAGCGGCGCAGCCGCAGGAGTTGTTGCAACTGTCGTGGGGCATAGCCACCACCGCACATCAGGCGGCGAAGCCGTTTGGAACAACCCGTGCGGCTAGCTCAAATCTCCAAATAGATGTTGCAGCAAAGCGGTCACAGTGATCGCCGCAGTCTCCGCGCGTAACGTTCGACCGCCCAGCGTGAGAACCGCCCAGCTCGTCGCGCGTGCTGCAGCAAGTTCCTCATCACTCCAACCGCCTTCTGAGCCGACCAGAGCGGTCATCTGTTTCGCATCCGCCGCGATCTTTTCTTTAGTCTGCAATAGCGACTGGCCGTCGCGCTCGGAGAACATCAGGAAGGTACTTCGATCGCCTTCGCTTGTTCTTTCAATAAGCGACGCGAAAGTGATCACACTGGCCACCTGGGGTACGACGGCGCGTCCCGATTGTTTCGCCGCTTCCATCGCGATGCGCTGCCAGCGCGTGACCCGCTTTGCCGCGTCGGATTCGTCACGCAAGCGAATGTCGGCGTGCTTTGTAATTACCGGCACTATATGAGCGACGCCCAGCTCGGTTGCTTTTTGTACGACCAGATCAAACTTTTCGCCTTTTAGCAGCGCGAGCGCAAGCGTCAGTTGCAGCGGAGACTCGAGACGCGCGGGTTCAACTTCGCGAATTATTTGGAGGTGAGCAGTATCGCGACGGCTCTGATCGATGCGGCTCAGGAATTCTTTTCCTTCGCCGTTGAATACGTAAACTTCATCGCCAGGTTTGAGCCGCAAGACTTCGCGCAAATGACGCGCTTCGTCGGCAACGAGAGTTACAGTCTCTTGCTCGTTATCGAAAGCGGTTGGTGGTGCGTAGAATCTGCGGCGAGTCATTGTTGTTTGTAGGACAGGCATTCCTGCCTGTCCATTATTTTGAAGGTAGACAGGAGTGTCTGTCCTACACGATCAGCGCAATCCATTCGCCGTCGCTCATGACTTCTAATGGTTCCGACACTCCGCACTCACGAAGGCGCGCGCGCACAGGTTCCAACTGCACATCAAGAATTCCGGAAAGGACCAATCGTCCGCAGGTCGCGCCGATCAGCTGCGGAAGAATGGAACTAATGACGTCTGCAGTTAGATTGGCGCAGACAAGATCCGCAGACGCGATTGGTTCGGCAATTGATCCGACACGAAACCCAATCTTATCTGCAACACCGTTCAAGCGAGCGTTCTCGGCAGCAATTTCAATAGCTTGCGCGTCTGTATCGATAGCTTCGACGTGCGCATCGGGAAAAAGCTTGGTCGCGGCAATGGCCAGTATGCCCGTTCCGGTTCCCACGTCGAGAAAGCTGCCGCCGGTAAAATATTTTTCAATTGCCGCCAGGCACAAGCGCGTAGTCTCATGCGTGCCGGTTCCGAAAGCCATGCCGGGCTCAATACGAATCACAATTCGATCGCGTGCGTCCGCAATCTCTGACCACGGCGGCGCAATGATGAAACGTTCGCCTACGGTTACCGGCTGCCAACTCTTTTTCCATTCACCTAACCAATCCTGATCGACAACTTCGCGAACGTTCATCTCGCGAACAGAGGAGGTGGAAAACTCGTAAATTCGTAAAGCGTCGGCCAGCGCTATACGCACGCGTTCGCGGTCAGGAAGCGCGTCGAAGTAGGCGGACACAATTAACAGATCGTCTTCACGCTGGTTGGTTTCCGTGCCGAGCGCGCCCGCTTCCATCAACGCATACTCAACCGCCTCAGCCACTAGTACTTCGACCTCAACATCAACTGCGTACCAGGTCATTTTTGCTGAAGTCGTGTTAACTACCGCCATAAAACTCCGAACACTTTTTTATCTCTTGCCGATGTTAGTGAAGGTAACCGTCCCGCCGAAGGCTATTTGTTTATGCCCATCTCATCCAGTAATTGAATCTTGTCGCGCCAGTCTTTTTCAACTTTTACGAATAGCTCAAGGTGAACACGATGTCCGAGCAGACTCTCGATGTCTTGTCGCGCCTGGATGCCGATTTCTTTCAAGCGCGCCGCGCCTTTGCCGATCACGATCTTTTTCTGTGAAGTTCGCTCGACGAAGATTGCGCAGTGAATGCGGGTGAAGTCTTCGCGCTCTTCATCCCACTTCTCCACCACCACCGCCGTCACATAAGGAATCTCTTCCTGGGTCGTCTGCAAAATCTTTTCGCGCACGATCTCCGCCACCATGGTACGCACTGATTGGTCGGTCAACTCATCTGCGCCAAACAAAGGCTCGCCCGGCGGCAGATGTTTGATCATCATTCTTTGCAAGACATCAATCTCTTTGCCGCGCAATGCCGAGATTGGAATCAGCTCGGCCCAGTCATATTCATTTCGATACCATTCGATCAGCGGCAACAGCGCGGATTTGTCTTTAAGTTTGTCAATCTTGTTGAGCAGGAGCAGGGCAGGCTTTTGGGAGCGCTGGATCAATTCAAGAACAAACTTGTCGCCGCTCCCGGTCGAGACGGAGGCATCGCGAATCAGACAAACCAGATCCACGCCGAGCAGCGCATCCTGGACCGTCGCCATCATGCGCCGGTTCATTTCATAGCCGGGCCGGTGAACGCCGGGCGTATCTACTAAAACAATCTGGCCTTCCGGCTCGGTGATGACTCCCTGAATGCGGAAACGCGTTGTCTGCGGTTTATCCGAAACCGCGGCAATCTTTTGACCGATGAGCGCGTTCAGCAGAGTCGACTTGCCGGCATTGGGCCTGCCGACAAGCGCAACGTAACCAGCGCGAAAATCTGGTGTCTGAGAACTCGCTGTCATAAGAATTTAGCCGCGGATTTCCGCGGATAAACGCAGATCAGAAAGCAGCAAACGATTTTTGGGGCATTATCTAATCCGCTGACAAAATACTCAGCTTGGTTCACTGTACGGAAGATTGATCTCATCCAGCGCCTGCTGCAGCTCGTCGCGTTTCCCATTCAAAGTATTTTCATCAGCATTGGCCGGAACGAAAATCGGAGACGCGATCGTCACTCGCGCGCGGCTGAACGGCTTCGGAACTTGAAAACCGTCCCAACTCTTCTTCGCTTTCCAAAAATTATCAGCGGTGATTGTGAACGGTAGAATCGGTTGGCCGGTCTTTTTTGCCAGCAGCACCGCGCCCATTTTGGCAAGGTAACGAGGACCTTTTGGACCATCAATAGTGAAAGCCGTGGGACAGCCGGCGCGCATCAGCCGCGTCATCTCAATGACCGCGCCAACTGCGCCGCGCGTGCTTGAACCGCGCGCTGCGCCGTACCCGAATCGCTGAATGAAACGCGCGATGTATTCGCCGTCAAAACTCTGCGAAGTCATCACCACGATGCGGCGCTCGCGCCAGAAGTAAGTCGAGAGGAAAACGCGATTGTGCCAGAAGGTGTAAATAGGAATACGCCCGTCGCTGGTTGCCGCCTTCCAGTTTTCCCAACCTTCTACCTGCCAGCGGACAGTGCTGCCAATCAATTTGATCAAGAAGAAGAACGCAAGATCAGCGGCACGAATGAGAAATCTTTCTTTCGCTGGATAAGACGAGAGATCGGCAAACTCATAGGCGCGCGAAATGGTCTGCTCGGCAGGACGCGCACTCTTGAACTGTTCAGCAGAAACTTGCATGGTAATTGGTTGACTTCGAAGAAGAGTATATCGGAGTTTAGTGGGTGGTGGGCAGTAGGCGGAGGAACGATTTTCCATTTCTCATTTATCAATTTCCATTTGCCATTTCGTTCGGGAAGAGGATTACCAATGTAAATCCGAATGGAAAATGAGAAACGCAAAATGAGAAATGAAAAATCTTGTCTTTCGCTTTCTACAAAACTAGTACAGCTCCGGCTCGCCTGGCGGCCGTGTCTTCCAGCGCTTGTGAATCCAGAGCCACTGATCGGGATAGAGACGAATCATGCGCTCCATCGCAGCAGCGAAATTGGCGGTGTTCACTTTAATGTCTTGCGCGTGATCCCCGGTGCGCACTAACTCAACCGGTGGGTCACCATGGAAAAAGTAGCGCTTCTTCTTTTTGTCCCAGACGGCACAGGTTGGAATTACGACAGCGTCCGTTTTCAGCGCCAGAGTCGCAATGCCGACGGTAGTGCAGGCAAGCTTGCCGAAGAAGGGAACAAAGACGCCTTCGTATGGCTGCGTGTTCAGATCGGAAAGAATGCCGAGCGTGCCGCCCTCGCGCAGGGTCCGCAACGACTGTCGCGCGGCGCTCTTCTTATCAATCGCGCGATTGCCAAACCTGGTTCTGATTCTTTCCACCATTTCTTCGATGCGTTCATTGTCGAGCGGACGCACCAGAAAACTAAGCGGATACTCGAGCGCTGACCAGCCGAAACTATGCAGCTCCCAGACGCCGAGATGCCCCGTCAAAAAAATCACGCCGCGTTTGTTTTTCTCCGCTTCTCTCAGATGCCGCAGACCTACCTCGTCATACTCGATAAGCTTGCGCAGTTTTTCGGGTGTCGCCTTTGGCAGTTGGCTAAACTCACCTAGCAGCCGGCCCAGACTTTCAAAGCTGCCGCGCAACAATCGCTTGCGACCGCGCTGGTCCATGTCTGGAAAGGCAATCTCCAGATTGCGCTCGCCGGTGCGATGCAGGCTCCCCGGCAAGCGATAGGCGACGCGCCCTACGGTCACACCAAAGGCAACGGCAACAAGGCGCGGCAAAGCCCCGAGACTGGCGAGGATTGACCTGGCAAATGCGTATTCGAGAACTATTTGAAATTTGCTGTGTTTGGCCATGCGTTCGGACAGGACGCGTAGTGTAGCGCAGGCGCGGCCCGGTGCTAAGCGCCGAGCGTGTGGCTCTTTGCGCCTACCTCTTTGCTCGGGCCAGTGATATATTGCGGAACGCAGCGGTCGGAATTGTCGTAAAGTACCTTAGAAGCGGCGCTTAATTTGGACTAATCTCTCCTCGGAAACCTATCACCGGCAGATTGGAGTTGGATGCAGAAACGTAGGATTCTCGTCGTCGATAATAACGATGAACTGCGTGTAAGCCTCGCTCAGGTTCTGGGTGGTTTGGGTCACGACGTATCTACCACGGGCAATCGCGAAGAAGCGCTCAGACGCAGCGACCTCGACCATTTTGATCTGATCATCAGCGATCTCGCCGACGACTCGCGAACAAACGGGCAGCCCGTCAGCGAGCTGCATCGCAAACATTTATTGACCGCGGTCAGCGCGAGCGAAACCGAACCGACAATCGTTAAGGCGTTCAAAATGGGCGCCGTCAACTGCCTGCGACACCCGTATGCTGAAGGCGAACTGCGTGAAATCGTGGAACAAACGCTTTCTTACAAGCTGCGTTACGTCGACGATCCGAGCCTGCTTTCTCATACTCACGAGAAAATCGAGTTTGAACTGCCGAGCGACCTCGCGCTAATGAACGGCGTACTGCAATACTTGCTGGCGCGTGTGTCGAAACTGGGATTGATTGCGGCCGAGGGCTCAAATCTATACGTCGCGCTCGATGAAGCTTTTGTTAACGCAGTCAGACACGGCAACAAAAACGATCCTACTAAACTGGTCCGCGTCGGAGCTGAGCTATCGCCCAAGGAGGCGTGCTTCACCATCGAAGATGAAGGCGAAGGCTTTGACGTGCAAGCCATTCCCGACCCCTGCGACCCCGCGAATCTCTTCAAGTCGTCGGGCCGTGGCGTGCTGCTTATCTACAACATCATGGACGAAGTTGAGTACAATGCGCAGGGTAATCGCGTAAAGATGGTAAAGAGACCGGACCGTTCGGCAGAAACTCAACTCGTTGAACCCGACACCGCTAACGACAAACACGCCTCAAACGTCTGATTCTTTCACTAGGCGTCGCCGCTTAGCCCGCCTGGATTTTGCAGCTCCAGCGCAAACTTCATTTCTAAAAGCCTGGCTCTGGTGGTCCATCCCGGCCCTTCTGGGGCTGATACTCGTGCTCTGGTTCGTCGATCCTTTTATAGGCGACTGGGATGGGCTCGATTACACGATGTTGTCGCTGGCCGGTTATCCCTCGTCCATGGCGCTCGGCCGCAATCTCTTTATTTTTGAGAATCATGCGCTATACGCGTTGGCCCATCATCTCTTCAATGTGCAACCGGAAAACGCCTACCTGATTTTTAAGTACGCGGTTGTAGTACAAGCCCCGCTCGCATTAATTGCTTGTTGGCTTTTGGCGCGTGACGTTTCACGATCGCTTTACACGGCCACGCTCGCCGCGCTGTTCATTGTGGCTTCACCGGTGTTTGTTCTCTACGGCGGCCAGGTAATGACTGACGTACCATCACTGCTGCTGCTGGCAGTGGCTCTCATTCTTCATTACCGCGGACTGCAACAGCGTCGCCTTTTGCTGGTGCTGGCCGGCGCCGGACTGCTGGGCCTGGGTGTGAACCTGCGCGAGACAATCGGCCTTTACGCGCCGTGGTTGGTCCTGGCGCCTTTTGTCTGCGGCTGGAAATTGCGACGGCGGGAAATTCTGATTGTTGCCGGCTCGTGCTTGTTGTTCGGTTTCTTCGCGCTTGGCTGGTTTGGCTTTTGGTTCATTACCGATCCGCGCTATCGCGAGATTTGGTACGGCTGGCGCGAGTCAATGCAGCAGGAGACCGCGCGACATCCGGTGACGTTTCGCAATCTATGGCCCTACCTGGCGTATTTTTTTGTTAGCTGTCCGCTGATTTTTATTTCCCTGGTGCCGGGAATGGTCAGTGAATGGCGCGCGCGCAAACTCTCGCCGATGCTTTTGCTCGCGGCTACGGGCCTGTTTGCCGACCTGTTGCTCTTCTTTAACTACAGCACGGCTGTTAACTGGCGTTATTTCTTAACGGGCCTGCCGGCCCTCGCGCCATTGTCGGCTGATTTCTTAATTCGTACTTTACAACGTCGTGTTCGCAGCGTGCGCTTCGCCTTTGTATCGTGCATAGCGGCGCTGCTGGCGTTCGCGGTTTTCTTCACTCTTCTCCTGCGGCCCGCCAGCCAACAGTTTATCGAGCGGCGGGCCATGAGTAAAAACTATCGATACCAGTTGGAAAAACTTCCGCGCGATGCCGTCATGATTTCCGGCGCGCAAACCATCGCTGTTACTTATTGGAAAGCGATTGGCCTGGGCAAATGGGAAACAATTGGTACAGGTGGCGGTTGGCCCGGAAAGGATTTTGTCCCGCTGATAGAAAACTACCTGGCCCAGGGTCGCCGTGTTTTTGTGGACACCGATCCGCGCTGGTGGTTGCCCTGCGGCTGGCAACGCGACGAGATCCCGGGCATCATCGATTTGCAAAAGCACTTTAGTTTTCGCCGCGTGACGGAAACGATTTTTGAGATAAGACCGCTCGGCGAGAGCGGCGCGACGGATTGGCCCAACCTTGAAAAGCTACTGCCCGCGAACCGGCCGGAAGATACGAAGAAGTGTCCGGCGGTTCAAGGCTGACTCATAGTTCAGAGTACAAACTTCAGTTTGCGGCCGTGTGACCGCTGCAACCTAAAGGTTGTACTCTGAACCAGTACCAATATGCCCTATGAAGTGTTCCTGGCGCTGCGTTATCTGCGTTCGCGGCGAAAGCACCGGCTGGCGCGTGCGACAACGCTGATTGCCGTGCTCGGAATCGCAGCCGGAGTGGCGTCGCTGATTGTGGCACTGGCCCTGGCAGATGGTTTT
>WNFR01007642.1_pt1 | contig 15673 bp, 22 predicted proteins | sample 5400221 | NCBI WGS metagenome assembly WNFR01 (sample SAMN13153357, study PRJNA577476) | soil metagenome | isolation source: 40 cm soil under Madrone tree | place: USA:California | collected 2016-06-14 | reverse complement strand
CCACCTGCAGAGACAGCCTTGATCTCCACCCCGAGCGTCTTGTTGCCCTCGATCAACGCATCAGTCTTGGCGAGTGCCTTCATCTCATGTTCTGGAAGCGTGCCAAGGGTATTCTGGAAGCGCGCCGAGGGTATTCTGGAAGCACGCCGAGGGTGTTCTGGCTTGCGACGAAAAATGTGGCCTTGCCTGATAGGCACAATTGTCGAGATCATTCATGATGGGAATATATGTGCGAGAATCACGGATATATGCACGTCCCATAGGTCTTCTGCATGACCTCGCCCTGTTCTGCGAGCGCAAGGAGAATCTTTTGTGTGGCGGGCTTGGGAAAGGCACCTTTAAAGTTGGCAGATATGTCGACGGTGCTGTATGGACGGTTGATCTTTCCAGCACGTGAATTAGGAGGACATATGCGTGTGTATATGACCAACCTTCTTGATGTAATCAAGGACTTTATTCTACGCTTGAGGAGAATATGAAGTGAGGACCAGGTCATCGCTTGATGGGTTTACAACGGCAACATACCGTCTGGTCCTTCCAATACCTTGACGTTCACATTTTCTTTACCCTTGAACATCATCGTAATCAAGCTCAGTCTCAAACTGCGTAGTCGTGTCCGTTTGCAATGACATGTGTGAATAAATCTGCCAGTGGCTCTCTCTCCATACCATTCGTGTGCGAATGAAACTTCTGCCCCATGTTAGTTAATTGTATTAACTCTTTCATCCTGGCCGACCTTAAGTAAACAAGGTATTTGCCGGTATCGGCCCTGCTTCTAGTGTAGAAGTATGAGTGTGTAAGTAGAGGTAGAACGGGGAGGAAATGGTGCGCACATGTACGTAGCCTGTGACTCTGGTTGTTACATTGCTTCTTCAGTGTCTCTAGTATGTTGCCGGGCTGACTGGAGGTTGGAGTGGTTGGGAAAGCCGAGAAGGAGGGAGGGAAATAGAAGGGAGTTTGCCATGGAGGTGGAGGTGGAGGCGGAGGGACGCATGTTACCTTGGACATATGAAAGAAAGAAACTGTGAAAAGCATTACCGGTACTTTCCGAACAATGAACTAGATGAGTGGCCGACGAAGGTCGGCAAGTACCTTGTTTGTTATCGCTCCATTCGGGTTACTTCGCCATGTCCATGTTATGATGTCTTCCTCTGTCTTTGTTTCATTCACATTCGTGAGTTTGTAATCGATAATCGACGTTCAAGCCAGCATCTGTGTGCGATGTGTGAGCATCAGGAGACTCCCTTTCGGCGCGCAATACAGTAACGGATTCGGTCGATAGTCAGAAGGCCAGGCTCCCTCATTTCTTCCGTCTCCTCCTTCTCATTCACTTGTACTCCAGTGCTTATCGATAGGCTACATGGAGGTCAATGTGCACTCTCATCTTCACGGTGCGCTCGTCCCAATTGAACATCATAAGTACTCTGTATGTTGGATCGCAACCATACGTCAAAGTCACTACTGTCCCCCAACATCTCCCTTTCCCATTGTCTCCCAATCATACACCGTATGTTCCATCGAGATTGTATGTTCACCCGCTCTCTGTCATCCCCTTCGACACATCTCATTATGACAGCCATGTCAATAGATCTTAGCTCCAATCGTGAATGTCGACTTGCTCCTCATATAGCCCGCGCGTCCAAATTGCACACACACCTCGTGGCAACCGTCGTCGCACTTGATTCGGAACGTCATGTGTATGCAGAGGAGATCTCTGAGGAGCGCAGGCAGCGCGTGGTGCTTCGAGGGCAGGTGCGTGCCGCTAAGGCCGAATGAGCCACGATGGAGGCGGGACGAGATGGTTTGGGTGAGGCTGTCCTCCACGTCACCGAAAAGGACACGTTTTGCACGCATTATCAAAAAAAAGACACTTACTGACGTTGCGTATCGCAGTCGAAGTGTGCAACGATTACAGTCTGAGGCACACAGAGGTGTCACGTCAGCCAGTCTGGCTGGTCGGTTTACCGTTTACCGTCCTCATTTTGTTTTCGCGTAATGGTGTCTTGTTCGTGATGAGGGATTAGTCCTGTTTAAGCCTCGTCGTGTACAAGAACAACCACAACCGACGTTAACAGCAGCCGCACACGCGTGATCAACAGCGCTGCTCACCGCGAGGAATGTGAGTGCGATCGTGCACGATGCGAAGCAGAGCTCGAGGCGCGCTACGAGACCGCGCCCACGTTTACGTCCCGGGTAGTACACTACTAAGTTACTAGTGTAGAGAACGAATGATGCGCAAACACGCGGAAAGCGCCCGTTCGACTGGATGGATTTACTGTAAACGTTATTAAAAATCGCACAGAAACCTAAAGTACATGAGATTTCGACTTCTGTTTTATCGGCCCTCTCAACCTCTCAGTGGCTCCTTTCAGCTTCAGATAGCAACCTTGCCTCCCGGCTGGGAGATACGCGCGTTGGTTCTCGATCCACCACTCTGTTCTCTACGTTCCCAATGCCCCTCTGCCTTGCGCTGTGGATTCTCGCGCAGCCGTCGCTCGTTTTCATACGCACCGTAACCCTTTCGGCGTTCTTTTGGAGGCGCCTCCTCGTCATTCCGCGCATATTCAGCGTTTGGCTCAGTCCCCGGAGCCGGAGCTGTAGGGCGAGGGTAGTCCGCAGGCTCTCCAGGCGACGCGGTGACCGCTTCGTCACTGGTTTGGAGGTGTACGCGGTATATAAATCAGCCACATAGGCCTCATAAGCACATCACAGGTGACTGACGCGTGATGACTTGCTTTAACACGAGTCGGAAAAGATAACCGTCTTCCACCTACTCTTACTGTAAAATGTGAGGCTTGTGTTCTGATGGGGCGTACATGCGACATACGAGCGGGAGAATGCTGGGACATGGCCGATAACGGGCTGTGTGAACCCAGTGTTGTGTTGAGCTGAGTGGAAGCTTTTATTTGAAATCATGACGTCATCGTCTTATCTGTGGGGATCCACTGTAGCGATTACCAACGGCAAAGTGGCCATGTCTGGAACAGAGCTCGAGAAAGTATCGTCGAGCAAGGCTTTTGGGGGTGACCTCATCAAGTACAAATTCAAGGTACAATCTTCTATCTATTATCTACTAGGCGATTATTAAACGCGACTGATCGATTGCTTGTGTTTGGTAGTCTGCAGCCCTCGGCGGTTTGGATGCAAACTTTAACCTGTTTCTACCTGCAAATGCTTCAGATGCCAAGGTTCCCATCCTATTCTACCTGGCCGGCTTGACCTGCACCGAAGATAATGGGTATGCTTCGCCTGACTGCCAAATCACATACTGCGACACATTTTCTCCACTAGCGCTCAGAAAGGGAACTTTCTTGGTCCTGCTGCCAAAGAGGGCATCGCAATCCTTTTCACCGATACTTCACCTCGTGGTGCAGGAATTGAAGGTGAAAATGACGATTGGGATTTCGGCACTGGTACGGCGTACACCAATATGATGAACGCTCTTCTTCGTGATGATGTGATCCTCCGCAGGCGCGGGCTTCTACTTGAACGCCACAAATCCAAAGTACGCTCGCCACTACAACATGCGCACACACATCCAACTCGAGATTCCTGAAGTTCTGGAAAATGCCGCTCTACCCATCGTGAGCACTGGCAGCCCTTATCGACCCGTGCTGAATCAGCGGCGCAGGACCTCTCACGCGTGTCCATTTTTGGCCACAGTATGGGTGGCCACGGAGCGCTGTGTACATACCTTGCATCCAAGACAAGACAGTACCGCTCTGTGTCTGCCTTCGCGCCCATCTCAAACCCCATCAATGCGCCGTGGGGACAGAAAGCTTTTGCTGGGTATCTTCAAGGTGGTATTGACGAAGCGAAAGAGCAATATGACGCAACGGAACTGATTACCAGGCACACTGATCCCGTTCATATTCTAGTTGACTATGTTCGTTGCATTCGCCCTGCCTAGTGTGCCCGACTAACGCAAGGCGCAGGGGACCAATGATGAATTCTACAAGGCTGGCCAACTTCTTCCGGAAACTTTTCTTAGTGCCGCACGTCAAGCAGGCTACGACGAGGTGCAAGTCCGTGTCAGAGAGCAAGAGGGTTACAATCATAGCTACTTTTTCGTAAGCACATCGAATAAGCCCTTGACAGATACCGGCTTAGATCGGCGCCGTAGGTTTCCACTTTTGCAGAAGACCACATACACTGTAAGGAGTCAGGAGTCACTAATTTCCGCTTGTCACTGATACCGGCTTGTGCCTCCAGTTCATGCCAACTTTCTGAAGGCGTGAAGGTTCTGGCACTGACGACTCGACAAAGTTTTACGATCAGAAGTGGGAAAGCATTTATGTACTCATTAGAAACGTCACGATAGCACACGGAATCGAAAGCACATAAAGTGGCCAGAGTCTGAGAACGACGCCGACGCTGAGGAGCACAAGCACAAGCACAACAGAGCTCAAGTGGAGGAGACACGTTCTTGAAAAGCTTTCTCCAGATCATCGAGGTCGCAGTAAATCCATGGGGATTGTAGAGCCATGGCAACTGTAGACCGAGTCGCGTGGTTATACCTTAATAAACCGCTCACAAGTGACCGTGCTACAAAATCGAGTGTTATATAAGCTCTGCAAATACAAGCGCGCCACGAAGGCACAAAACGCACCAGCAGGTAGAGAATCCCAAATGACCCCCAAAAAGTCGATTTGTCCATGTACGATCCTCTGCTTTGTTTCGAGCTCATCAGTGTTGACTTCGCAGCCCGAGAGCGGGCGAGCCCAAAATCTGCTAGCTGGACATGAGGGTAAGATCCTGGAGCACGCAGCAAGATGTTCTCGGGCTAAAAAGCAGTGAGCGTGATACACCCTAGCTGTGAAACAACAAGACCTTGATATCTTGTTGACACATTCACGTTAGCGGCTTTCCAGCCTCAGGGGAAGGACGCACCCCTGTGAGAAATTTCCTTTCTGTGAAGGTAATCTAGCGCTTTTAAGAGCTGATACATGATATATTTTGCTTCGCCTTCACAAAGTCGACCTTCACTTTCCTCGTGACTGGTAATGTAGGTGAATAGGTCACCACCCGTGCACAGCTGAAGGAAGATATGCCTAATCGGATGTATCTCGATAAGCTAAAGCGGCGAAGAAGACAAAGTTAACTGAACAGAAAGCGTTGATGCTCTTCCACAGCAAGTATTCGATTGATATTAGGCTGTTCGGTGGTATGTCAATATGTCAACAATGAAGTTTTGAGCACATACGTGCTGGACGGCGGTAAGAATATCTACTTCTTTCATGAGACTCGAGACTTCCTTCCCATTCTTGGCCTTGATGATCTTACAAGCGACCTGCCGGCGCATATGACAGTCCATTGCTAAGTGAACAGTTGCAAAGCTCCCGCTTCCAAGACTATTTGAAGTCACAATAAAATTGCCTATTTTCTGGCGTTTCTTAAGTACTTTCTTTCGGACCTTATGACCGACAGATGAAACTCAACTTTCTGCGTTGGTTGGATTGGCGGAGTGGGGTCAAAAATGGATGCCCTTTCTCTGCACTGCGCATGCAGATGATGGCACAGAAATTCTGGAAGTTCGAATTGAGTTACGCACACTGCATATAAAGAAAACGCTCACTTCGGGAAGATGGGAGCTCAATCACGTCGCCATCCATCAGCAGCACCGACGAGCGCCGGACCTCATACCCGTTCAAAGTGAATCCGTTGGTAGACAGATCCTTCAGAGAGGTTTAAGAACTATGCGGGAAAGTCGCTTAGAAGTACCTGACACGAGACCATGATGCCACCTGTGCTGGTGTGGACACTGTAGAATGGAACGCTTACTGCCACGGCGCAGTCGTACAATGAGCTGGAACTTACGCATACAGCTTGCAATGGACATTGGAAATGTAGCTATCCGAGATCACATAGGTGCTGCGGTAGTATTAAGAGTGTACTTATAAGGAGATAACGGGTTATTACCAGAGGTTCGGGTTACGTCCGATGGTGACAGGCTTATTGACTTCGAGAAGTAGGACTAGAAAAGGGTAATCGCCATACTTTATGGTAGATAAATTGAATACTTCCTCACCTTCTTTCTTACCGTCCAATTTATCCAAGGAAATGAGTTTGGCGCATAAATTTTCACCCATTATGTTATGAGCCAGATTTGCACAGCACGAGCACAGAACAAGTCGCGAGCGAGTCGCGTCGTCATACGTATCGTGATGTATGTCACGTGAGCGCTTGAGCCCGTAGATTGCGGACCCGGTTAGATTCCGGTTAGATTAACCTACTACCACCTTCGGTCATCGACGACACCGAACGAAGTTTCTGACGATTATGGTGCGTGCGCTCGTCTACGCTTTCTGAGTTTTTCTATTTATTTATTTTGATATTTATAGGCCCCAAAGACGAAGAACGCAAGCACTGATGGACTAGGGAGGGCAATCATGAAACGCCAAGCGCGAGATGCTCGTCAGATAAACGAATCAGGAATGGTGTGTAGCGATCGTATGTCCATTACACCACCCTCTTTTACGATGCTAGTACACAACAGACGCCGATTCGACATCTCGTCTGCAGTCTGTCACTCAGGAAAATGATTTAGTCGAATTTTTGAATACAGCTCAATTGGCTGGCACAGAATTTACAGCAGGTGATTCTAGTACTCACTACGCCTCATATCTTCCTAACTCATTTTTTGCTTAGAGCGTCGGAACTTCAAGATAATCAAGGCTTCTGTGAGCGCATCCCAGAACCCGTTTTTACTTTCAGAGCAAGATGAGATATCCACACTAAAAATGCAAGGCGAGAATAAGCAACGACTGCGGGTCCCAAGAAGACCTCCGTGGACCAAATCTACAGGTCATGCACAACTGGAGCGTCAGGAGAAGGATGCATTCCTTCAATGGCGAAGAGATTTGGCAGAGTGCGCATTTTCAATTCCCCATCCTGCTCGTCGTGTGTATTGTTCGTCCTCACCTGCTTTCAGGCTGCAGGAAAGAGACAAGTTCTTGTTAACACCTTTCGAACGCAACCTTGAAGTGTGGAGGCAGCTATGGCGGGTTATTGAGCGCTCCCATCTGGTTGTACAAATAGTGGACGCCCGTAATCCTTTGAAATTTCGATGTGAAGACCTCGAAGCCTATGTCAAGGACGTAGAAGGTGCAGAAGGGGAGCAAGGGACAGGAGGGGGGAAGCGAAAAAATCTATTATTAATCAATAAGGCTGACCTTCTCACGGCGAAACAAAGGTACGGTAATAAGAACGCTAAAGTTGTTCATTGCGTGTTCACGTTTTTACCAGACGCATCTGGGCAGACTACTTTGAGTCGCAAGGTATCTTCTATGCCTTCTACTCCGCAGCAGATGCCACGGCCCGACAAGAATCACTGCGGGCTACATCAGCTACTGAGGAACTCATACCGACACCAGACCCGGGGTCTGAGAAGAGCAAACACGGACCACGCTCAGAAGAGGACACGAGTGCACACGCGGAGAGCAGAATGAGAGATGAAGATGCGAGCTCTACAATCTCTAGTGAACCAAGTGGTTCTACCCTGTCCGCAAGTTCAGATAGAGAAGAGGACTCAAGATTTGGCGAAGATAACGTTGTTGACGAAGATCCTCGCGCCAAAGTACTCTCAGTCCTCGAATTAGAGAAACTCTTCGTCGCCTCAGCCCCCGAATCATCAGGTGAGAATATCTTGGGCGATTGCATAGTTCTGACACCGTTTGACCACGTAGAGTTCCACGATGCCTCTGGAAAGCACCCTGAAAAACTCGTCGTTGGTCTAGTGGGCTACCCAAATGTCGGGAAATCCAGTACGATCAACTCACTGCTTGGGGAGAAGAAGGTGTCTGTGTCGTCCACTCCGGGAAAAACGAAACACTTCCAGACAATCAATTTGTCAGATCAGATAACTCTTTGTGACTGTCCTGGTCTGGTATTTCCGCAATTTGCAACAACTAAGGCCGACCTTGTTTGCGACGGTGTCTTGCCCATCGATCAATTACGCGAGCACACCGGCCCAATTTCCCTTGTGGTCAGACGGATCCCAAAAAAAGTGCTCGAGGCTACGTATGGTTTAAACATCAAGGCTCCATACGCGGAAGACAGCAGCGATGATTCAATAAGTGCGGGGGGCTTGCTTGTTTCCTACGCCGGTTTGTTATTGCCTCAGTATATTCCAAATTCGTATTGACTGTGCCTAGTGGCTCGTGGGTTCACGCGTTCGGGTCAAGGCAACCCAGACGAGGCTCGCGCGGCTCGGTACATTCTGAAGGATTATGTCAATGCAAAGCTATTGTTTTGCCACCCACCACCCACTTTTTCCGTAGATGAATTCAACCGAGAAACTAGGGACTCGATGCTTAAACGCGTCGTAGGAAAGAAGCGTGCACCCACCACTCGAGTGGGTAAAAATGCTGACACCTTTCCTCCTGGCGGTGCCCTCGACAGTTCCGGGCATTCGCCGAAACCGGGACAGAGTCAGAAATCTCATATCTTCGACAAACAGTTCTTCGATGAAGACGGCGCCCTTTCCGCACGTCCCTTCACCAAAGGCGTAGGGGGTAAGACTCAAAGTGTTTCGCGCCCAATTCTTTACCCTCATCACCATTCGGTCGCGGACGACGGGACACCTCTCGCCGCGAACGATATCCAAACTATGGCACTGATGGGTAATATGGGGGGAAGGCTACCTGGAAAAAAGGGCCACAAAAAGATGAAACGAACGAAACAGAGAAGCGGAAGGGGTTACGACTAGAGTTATACATAGTCGGCATTAGTCACAGGGCGCGTTCTGTCAGTCAATGACACTTCCCTTAAAGTCGAGTGTTTTCGCACTCTATCGCACTCTGAGAAGGCAGGCCAGGCTTCTACCTCATGAGTACCTTCGGTATCGTCCCCCGCTTCGCGACTTTGTTCAAATTTTGAACCTGTCGCCTACTTTATAGACAATTCTTCTACCTGCAACTATCTTCCTACATTAGATCCGCACTGGATATACGTCGCAAAGACAAACAACGATTAGGAACTCTCAAACGTCTCCAAAAGGTTATCCGAGTGATTTTTGCAACCGCTTTTACTGATCCGTCTTCCCTTGGGTTGGGAGGATTCGCATAGGAACTCTCAACATTAAGACTTGCGAACGACGGTCACAAACACGCTTTGGATCATGTGTTAGACTTGGCATATGGCCGTAAAGGGCCACTCAAATGGAGCATCATGGCCGTACGTGCTATCTCGTGTCTGCTTGAACCGCCTCACAAGCGTTCTTATAGCCGCTACTCTCTGACCCAAATACACCAGCACCACCCCGAATCATCTCATCCGTTGAGCGTTCGCGTCCACCGGTGTACTCTCCAGAGCTTGCCGCGTTACTTCTCTCTCCCTACAGCCGTTCTTCGGGAAAGGCTTCGAAGCCAGCACATCTTCACCACCCCCCGACGTTACCATCGAGAGCAGACCCATCCTCCGAAGATGCTCGTCTATTCGGCCCACTTAGTAAACGTCGACAAGTCAACATTCACTGGCGCTATTTTTCTCACCAGTGGAGACGAATCAACCCTCCGCTCGAAATTTCTGTCAAACAGCAGGAAGCACTGAAGGTTCCCTCGCAAGAGGGATTCGCCCCCGATGCTGGGATACGGGGTGTTGGTCTACAAGGTGCAGGGCTATTGGAAGAACTCAAGACCCTTGCGGGTGTCCCCAAAAGACCAACTGATCCTCGTAGAATCGATCCTGTGTATCGCTCCGAGTCGCCATCCACTACCGCCCGAGGGTCGTCCCCAAACCGATATCTTCGCAGACGATACCGGGAACTTCTTGGCCGCATTCCAATTCTTACGCTCTCGCGTACACCCGGAAACTTGCCGACAGCGTCCAATGGTCATCCAACGGGTAAATATGAAGTGTCATTGGTTGCCAATGCCTTGTCCCCGCACGTGCGACATGAGGCAGTGCATTCCTCGGAACTAGATGCCGCTGATTTGGCGTGGTTTTTACATGGGAAGACTGGTCTTTGATCACTTATATGCGGGACGTTATGGGATCTGCACCCATTGGAAACACTATCGTACTTCAAGTAGCTTTGCGAGTAATAACACTTCAACGGTTGGGTTGAGTTGGCCATGGCCATGACGAGAAAGCACCACCAATACCATTGACTCAACTGGGAGTTCACGGTCATTCCACATTCCACATTCACCGGTTCACCGACCACAAGTTACTTGGTTACTTGAACACGAAGACGGTTTCAGACTAAGTTATCGCAGCCATTCCGCTATACGCTGTCGGAAGGACGTAATGTCCATGTTGTTGGGCAAGTCAAATATGTGTACTGTACATTAGAGTAAACGTAACTTGTCATTTAGAGATCATCAGGAATCCTTTTAGGCCTCCATCTCTAGTCCATGCAGATCAATAATGTACATGCTATAATCTTTGTCCGTCGCCTGGGCTGCTGAGCGGTTCTTTTGACTCTGGTCAACACCGCATTGTAAGTTGAGCATCACCTCGTACTGCTCGAAAGTAAAATACTGCTGTTTTTGGATTGACGCCAGCATATCCTGTAAAATTGCGCATTAGACGGTAAACTGGAGGTTATTGTACCCAGACATACGCGGGGATGGAGGGAAAAAAGTGAATAATATTGTTTGGCTCGAAGAAACTCTCCGTCCCGCGCGTCGTGCACGATGGTTTTTACACATTGCTGAAGAGCGAGCATGTTGCGGCTTATCTTCTTCACGCCTAAAGCATTCGCGAGGCGGATATAACGGGCATTGTAGATGAGAAGATCGTCGATGAGATAGCCAATCCCGTCGAAGATGAATCTATCGAGTGCTTAGAAAGAGTATGAATACGCGGTAAGAAGGCATACTTTTGTTCACGGCGAGGCAAAGCTGTGGACGCAATGTCGTAATACTCTCCAAGTTCTAGGTTGAGATCTATTATATGTGGATCGGGCTCTCCGATCTCCTGATCCACACAGTAATTGCCCTATAAGCTGAGGTCAGACCTTTATTTGGGTGAATAAAAGATGGCGTGCTTCACATGACGCATGGCAAGATCAAGGTAATGTGCTATACGACAGCGGACGTCTATCCTGACAGTATGCAGGATCATCTCTGATAGCTGGTCATAAGTTTTGAGCAGGGCGTGGAACCGTCTGTGATGCAGGTAAGTTTCCCTGAGTTGACCGTGGACGTAGCCTAGCGTACAGTGCCATTTCTTTCGAAAGCGGGAGTTGTAGCTGCTCGTCGGGACTAAGGGGCACAAGTGAAGGTAAGGTCGGTGTGAAAGGTGTGATGGCGCTGGCAGGCTCTATTTGTACGGCGGAATTTGGCGGGAAGCTGTCTTCAGGAACAGCCTTCAGCTGGTTGAGCCCGCCCGTGAACCACGACTTGAGAAATATCGTGAATTACTACATGGACGCGGGGAATGTATAGGCGTACCACACTGCGATACAAGTTACAGAGTGCAGCAACGTTTCTCAAGGGACTTATAAGTTCGCCTTTTCCGATTGACCTGTCGCCCGTGAGCTGAGCTTCTGCGTCGTATTCTCGACGGAACAATACGTTCTTGTCTAAGGTCGATTCCTAAGATATAAATTAGCCGACGTAACTATGCACCATTGCTACCACACGTACCGAGGCGTGATGCAGGTCGCTCAAACAGGCAGTTACCTCAGGATTTTGTGCCCACTGTGCAGCAATGGCAACACCGGTGTCATGATCAGTGCTCGGGTAGGACGTTATCAGGGCTTGAAAACGATCACTACAGCGTTGGTAGAATTGGATGATGACCGTGAGGATCAATCGGGCATAGTTCTCCCGGTGGAAAGGTGTCGTCCTAAGCATTACACACAGCGAGTTGATGAGCGCCATCAGCGTTGTGCTTGCCTGTGTGGCGTTAGGTATTAACTACCCCGAAAGTGGGACTCCGGACTCACGTTCACCAGAGGCTCCGCAGAAAGCCAATTGGAAGAAGTATCAGACACGAACGCCTCGGGCCCTTTCACAATTTAAGCTAAATGGTACCGTTTAAGTGCGGCTGTCTTACCAGTCACGGCTTGATGAAACAGTAAAGAGACCTTCTCCTCCAATTGGGGCAGATAGACCTTGAGGACAAATTCGTCTAAAACTGCACTTGATGCTCTCGCGGCCTCGAAACCAGAGGGCAGAATCTCCATCACGCGATCTATGAACGCGAGCATGGGTTGAAACAGGACGGTGATGTGGAATGCGTCAGGTTTGACCAGGAGCCGGTGGTGTTGATCCGTTCCCAGTAATCGTTCATCCGACCCGACAGTGGTTAAAGTAGCTTGTACGGCAGTCTCCGAAGAACCCTGCACAAGGCCGGGGACGGTCTCCTTTAGGGCACGGTTAAGCTCATCCTCGTGTTCGCGCAGAGACTTGGTAATTAACTTGGGATCAGTATCGGCAAATCTGAATACGTGCTACGGCGAAGTTCTCCTCAGCAAACCACGAGGTATGAAGATAGATGAAAGTACCTTTGATTTATCCCGTGAGAATTTACCTTCTCGCAAAACATCATTTATTGACGATATAGGATTCCGGCCAGACATGACACCTTGCTCTTCGTCCGTTAGGTAGTCATGTACTAGGGCCCGAACCTAATAAAACAAGTCATTACTTGAAAGGACACCATCTTACTATCGTGGTACCTCGGCTTGCACGGGCATCCAAATCTCAGCAAGTGGGAAGAGAGCGCCGGCTTTGGTACCGGAAGAATCCCTGAAGTCGCGCCTCTACAGTTTAGGATGTTGTAGTGACCGATCGCAACAGGATGCATCAAATCGACTAACCGATCCAATCCTTTTCGCCACTTCGTACACAACTCGCAAACCTTGCAAAACGGCATCTAGTTTAGAATATAACGTCCAGAATAGATCTCGTAAAATTTCGTGGTCCGCGTGTTTGGCAGATGATTCCAGCGCAGTGAGGCGTAATTGTAGCGGACCGATCGGCGGACATTGTCCCGCTCGTGTCCCATCTAGTGAGCTTTGTACGTCCAGGAGGGGGCCACTAGTGACAGCAGGTTTCGATGTGACGATATACGTTTGATGGCCCTTGGTCCCCGTGCTATTCCCGAACAACAGTGTCGTGCGACGATTGTACTCAGCGCGTTCACTGACTTCGTCGACGGTATTATCGACAAGACTAAAAATTTCGCCAGGGAGTCGCTGAGTGACAATGTCCAGACCACCGCCAAGTTTCCCAAGAACCGACAGTGATTCCAATAAAGACTCGATGTAAGAAAAGGAATCTGTTTCTGGGTTCCGTTGGTTGTGGCTTTGTAACACGTTGGCAAAATTGGACAGGGATGAAAGCGAAGTAGTAGCAGAAGGGCCAGAGTTGGGATGAGATGAACTCGTCGACAGGGCTTGCCCCGAACCGGAGCCCCCAATCTTAGAATTTTCAACATCGTCTGGAGGGTCATTAGGGCGGAGTGCGAGGTCCTGAAGGTATCGCGTCAACCTCGAGTGTTGGGCTGCAGAATTTGGCGCAATTGAGGTACTTGGGGAGGCTGGGTGCCGAGTTGCGTCGTTTGCATCCAGCGGCTCGTCCTCAAACTCCACTCTTGACACTGAAAGGGACGATGAGCAAAGGAAGGTACGATGCTCGATGACTCACTAGACTGTTGCCCAACGGCGTAAGAAGCCCAACGGCTCTCACACCAGAAAGACTTCAAGTAAAGGTGGTTGTGCAACTCATCAATAAGGATGTCCCTTAAGGTCTAAATATGACTGTCAGAAATTCTGCGCACATGGCAAATGCCACAAATAAACTGATTTCACGAACAGACTCCTGCCCAAGGAGGTATGCACGAAGATCGGCGACCGCCCCAATATCTAGCATATCCTGTTTGTTTATCGTCTTCAAACTTCGGACAAGTAAAACGGCTGCCTGTAACAGGCGCTTCTCGGATATTAGACTCTCCAGCACATCAGGAACCAGTCTGAGACGCTCGCTGAGAGTGATTTAATCAGATAGCCATTATTAAGTGACACATCAACCCACATTTGGTCTAGAAGGCGGAGCATCTCCTCTAATGTCTGCCCTCTCGTCCACATCTGAACTAGGTCGGCACGCTTATTACCCAGGGCATCTTTAGCCTCTTGGAGGGCCGTTCTTGCGTTCTTGATCTGCTCCTGAGAAGCTCCCAAATGGTTCAGGAGCGAAGTGTGGTGTGGTAAAGCAGCAGCAAATGCCTGGAAGTGTTCTATAAGAATTTAGCGCATCGTCACTCAAGACGGCAGTGTCACATACTGTCCACTGAGCCTTTAAGAGCCTGTGAAAGCATAAGTTTCGTCCGGCGAAATGAACCCATATCTTTCCCGGCTGATGAATCTTCAAGAATCTGGAGAGCAAGATCTACGGGGTTGAACTGAGAAAAAGTAAACGATATAGGCTCATTTCTGGGAGCAATAGTCTTACTTCGGGATCGATCACGAACTCCCAGTCGTCCCTTATTCGGTCCAAGACAGCTGACCAGAGCTTCAGTGGGGATCACTGGACGATAATTCACACACCATCAATGTCACCAGTCCTTGCTGAACCATTTTTCCTGCGTCCAGGCATCCTACGTTTGATGCGCTCTTGAGTAACGACTTCTGCTTCTACGGCTTGCTGGCGTTCTTCCCATTGTTCATCGTCGTAGGATCTGGTTGTTGTCTTTCGCAGACCGCTCTGGAAAGCGGATAGAACGGCATTTAGAGATGCCGGAGATGCAACTTCAGAATCCTCAGTCCCAGATCTGGCCGTCCGCCTCGTCTTAGGGCCCGACGAACTCCCGTTCCTAGTACGATAGATATTAGACGCAGATAATTCCGACTTCATTGTGCTAGCACTGTCGTTGCGGTCTCTAGGATGGACCCTGGCCTGATAAACAGCATCGGAGGCTGAGTAGTCTGGTGATTTGTTCGCCCGAAGTTCAGACCTTTGGGGACGAGAGGGTCCTGGGGGAGAGTTGCTGGGAATGACTGAGCCATTGGGGGTGGTCGGTCGAGGAGGACGGTTAATCTGCAAGGGCTTTGTCGTTGCAGAAGAGTACGCAGATGTATCGATACCAGGTAGCAGAGGACGTTTAGATGGGAATGAGAAAGGTTGACGAGACATGAGTTGAGGATTTTGCTTAGCGGATGGTGGCGACGCTTCTGTGTGCGTTTAGCGTTTATTACATAAGAGGAGATCGTTTATCCGCATCTCCTATTTGAGTCTCAATCTCTGCTCTTAAATCGTTACACTACGTCTCACCTTTTCTGTGCACTCTTAACCGCGGACAAATTGACAAGTACTCTTTGTGTCACGTATGCTTCACGTATGGCTCCACCAACCTGAGCGTGCCAATGGCACTTGCCTCACAATTTAGCGCCTCGAGACGAGACCATGTGACTTGGTTTGTACTCGCGTGATTTCCTCGAACTCGTTATCACCAATACGATATCAGCAGTGTTGTACGATAAGGGGCCGTGTTCGCGACACAGACGTTGGCCCATATTAAATCGGGGTACTTTTGAACGGTGGGTTGTACGTCACATCAATTAGCCCTTACGTCGTACTTCCGGAACTGTGTCTGCCAATCACCGAGATCGTCCTTGCCCATAACCACAACACCCGATTGAGACCCGAAGATACGATGTGCGACGCGCTGTATATAACTCGCATCGATCAATATCAGGGAATACAGACCCTAACCTAACCTTTTC
>WNFR01021212.1_pt1 | contig 15678 bp, 19 predicted proteins | sample 5400221 | NCBI WGS metagenome assembly WNFR01 (sample SAMN13153357, study PRJNA577476) | soil metagenome | isolation source: 40 cm soil under Madrone tree | place: USA:California | collected 2016-06-14 | reverse complement strand
CAATCTTCGGTTTAGACGCGACCCGGTGGGCTGTTGCCACGCGCGCTTTCACCTTTCGATTTCGGGAAACCGCCTTTCCATTTGCTCCGATCCCGCCGCCGCTGCTGATGAACCGGTGTCTCACACTGGCGCAACGAGACGCAGGACGGCTGTCCCGGTTCGCGGCTCGCGCTGGCATCCTGTCGATCGTGATATCGATTCTGCAAATTCCGTTTCTCGCTAGCAATGCGCGAAGGATCGTCGACCAGTTCGAAGATGTGAACCGCCAGGTCGCCGCGGCTAAGCTGCACAACGCGGTGGTGTTTGTATCGTCCGGGACAGGCGAGATCTGGCACCAGCCGATAGGGAATCTCGTTCGCAACGGTTTGACCCTCGACGGCGACGTGATCTACGCGCACGCGGGTGATGTTCTGGCCGGTCAAACCGATCCCGCCGCGGCCGCAGCGGCAATCAATGATCTTCGTGCGCAATTTCGAGATCGCAATATTTGGGTATACACGAGAAAAGAGGGAGAAACCCACGGCGGCCTTAAGGCATGGGAGGTACGGTGAGCCTTCACTTTCACCTGATCAGCCTGGCCGTAGTGGGCGATTCACGGTCGCGTAGCGGCAAATCCGGGACGCCAGTCGACGCTATTCCGAGAAGCCCATCCCTGATGTCGTGCGGCCACAGGCGCTCCGCGGTCGAAACGAGTCTGAGGGCAGGTAAAGCGAATTTCGGTTTTCCGCGACAGAGGTATACCTGACGATCGATACTGATTCAGCATTGGCGCAGCGTTCGATCGGCACCGTGACGGCGGAGCATCCAGCCGAGGATTTCGACGCCTTCGCCAATCACCGTTCTCCCGAGCGCGAAAAGTGCGCCGAGATAGGCCACCGCGCCGGTCACCGTTAACAGGGTGAGCTCGACCAGCGGCGGCTCGGTCCGACCTGCGAAAAAGATCTCTCGCAGCAGCAATACGACGGCGGCCATCGTGGCCGTCGCGGCCAGCATCGGCCAGGTCTCGGACCACAGCTCCGAAAAGCTTCCGTTCAATTCGGCCAAGGCCTCCTTGGTGACGATCGCGGTGAGCCCGCAATACACCGGGGTGAAGAGCACCACCGCCCCCGGTGCCCCACCCCATTGGGCACCGAGGGTCGCGGCCGTCGGCACCCCAAGCAACAGCGCGAGGTAATACCAAAATAAAAATCTTTGGCGACGCCGCGCAACCAGCACCGGCGTCAACAGGACGTCGACCGCGCGGACCGCCGCATAGAGGCACAGCAGACGCAGGACAGTAACGGCCGACAGCCAGTTGGGACCGAGTAGCACCGCGACCATGGGGTCGGCGACCAGGGCCATTCCGGCCGATGCCGGCAATCCGATCGCGGTAGTCAGGCGCACTGCGCGAAGAAATGCTCTGCGCATCGCCTCGATATCTGTCTGCAGCTCCGCCATTATCGGCGAGCTCAGCATGTATACCACGGACGAAATCTTGGCGGTCGGCAGCATGGCCAGATCTTTTGCCATCGAGTAAAGGCCGACTGTGACTTGGCCGGTAACCTTGCCGATGACCAGCACATTGGCCTGCTCCTGCAACGCCCACAGTATCGTGATCCCGAGCGTCGTCAGGCTGAAGTGGAGCATCTCGTTGGCGCGCCGGCCGCCGATGCGGAGCCCCGGAAGCCATGGTGCGAAAGCGAAGATTGCAACACTCCTAACGAGCGAGCCCACCAGAAATCCGATGACCAATGTCCACACCCCAAGTCCAGCGATCGCACAATATAGCATTACCGGCAACGTGATCACGCTGCTGATGATCTCCGCCTGTGACACACGATTTAGGGCGAGCCGTTTGCGCAGCAGGCTGTCGGACACGATGCTGCAGGCAGTCACAGGCAATGCCAAAGCCAAAACCGGCAGCACCTCCGCGAGGCGCGGAACCTCGAACCAGTCTGCGATCACCGGGGAGCCTAAGGCAAGAACCGCATAAGCAATGGCGGCGAGCGTCATTGTGATCCAAAAGCAGGTGTTGAGCTCCCGACTTTCCAGATCGCGGAACTGGACGATCGCCGTTCCCAGGCCCATTTCCGTGAGAACGCTCGACGTCGCTATGAAGACGCCGGCGAGCGCCATCACACCATAATCGGCGGGAACCAGAATCCGGGCAACCAGCACGGTGGTGGCAAACGAGAGAAGCTGGACCGCGCCGCGCGACCAGGCCACCCAGAAGATCGAGCGGGCCACACGGGTCCTGAGGGGCTGTTCGTCGGACCCGGTCACGACATTTCCGTCCCAGCTCACGAGTGGTGGCCATCGACGCTGTCAGGCGTCCCTAGACCGGCTTTCCCAGGCGCGGTCGTACCGATGGCCGTCTCGCGGGCGCACAACGGCAGCTTTTTCGGCTCGTGAGAAAGCAGCCATGAGAGCAGGTGACGATCACTAAGCGCCACGAGGCCGCTTCGTGCACGTCAGATGTTATCGGGGGCAGATACCGTGGGTCTTTTTGTTACCGCCCTTACGACTGGATCAAGCAAAAAGCTAGCCAACGCCATAGTTGTCGCCACACCGAGCAGAAAAGATATAAGAAACAGCTTCGGATCTTCGAGCAATCTAGGCCGAAGCAAGGTTTCCGGCTGGTAACCCATCAGCCGCAGCGTGGCCGCGACGCTACGGGTTACGAGATTTTTGTCCCAATTCATTGCTACGGCGTATTCGAAAGCCGCATCCGCGTCGGGCATATTCTGAATCTTATCAGTTACCGGCCGTTGGTGCCGGAGCTCAGCGACGCGCTCTTGGCCGCGGTTTGTCCCCGAGAGATCCGTGACCCCGAGAAACCTACCATCACCGGTGGGATAATCGACATTCCAGGTCGGATCGACCACCATTCGCCCGCCTTCGTACCGAGCCTCGACAACCGTGTGAATAAACCCGCAGTATAGGCACGGTGAAATCATCACTAAGCCGGCATCGATACCGATACTATTGAGCATTGCTGCAACCAGCCGAGACTTATCTGCGCAGAAGCCTCCTCGCGCCATCACCTGAATAGGGGTCGGGCCGAGCGCAGATACAACGAAATATTGATCATTCGGATCGAAACCCTTGTTGTGGTAAACCCAATCGTTCACCGCCTGGATACGTGCCGAATCGCTATCGAGATGTGCCGTGATCGCCAGGGCCTGTCTCCGCAGCACCGCGTTATCTTGCCGCCAATTGAAGTAGAGGCTGATCGCACAGATAAGGGGAATCGCTGCTGAAAATATTATTAAATTCCTGCCACGCCGACGGGAGGGAAGCATCTATCCTAGAACCTGATCTCGGGTGGAGGACCCTGTGTAGGCCACAGGTTGACGTCTACACGGCCGGGGAACACAACGGCAAGAGAAATTCGCCGCTCCGAGGTCAGGATCTCTACTTCTGTCAATTTCGTGTTAACGGTCGCGTGAGCCATGGCTAGTGGTACGCTTCTAACGCTCGGCATCCACTCACCTGCTCGTATTTCGCAAAAGCGGCACCGAGCACGGCCCGATGGGGAAAAGGGCGAAAGGAGTCATCTGTTTGGTAGGTAGCACTAGGGTCGCATGCCGCGCCAGATTTACCAGAAGAGGCCTATGAATACGCCGACGATCGGCGCCGCCGCCGGCTTCCGCTTCTCCACTTCGGACTGGGCTCGGACTTGAGACAGATCGCATTTTTGGGCCGATCCCAGCCGTGAGAGCGCCGCGCGTCAGCACGAGTACCACCATCATCTGCGGCGCCAAGTGAATACTGACGACGCTGCGTAGTTCCAAACGACACCGACTGCAGAACCCGCAAGGCCGGAGATCCACCATGAATAGTGCTCCCCGAAAACGGCTGAGGCAATGCCGACATTTGCGACGGCTCCAATGCTACAGACCGCGTAAAACGACAGCAGACCGTTGATCAATTTCAGACCGTAGAGCCGCTGGTCTCGATAAGTGAGCATGTTGTTGAGGAGAAAATTGGTCGTCATGGCGCAGACTGTGCCGAGGGCCTGCGCCACCGGAAAGTTAAGATAAATGAGCGCCAGCCGGAGAGCGGCGAGATGCACGACGACGCCCGACCCTCCTATGGCGGCGAAAAGAACGAAGCGGACCGGGACCCAGCGGCCGACCCGCTTGTCCAACAATAGCATCAAATATTCCCAAATGACCAAGCTATCGAGCTTGCTCTCCCCGTGTATGCGTTGGCGAAATACGTAAGGCAACTCCCTGAACCGGTAGGGCGTCGGAGCCGAGGCAAAGAGGTCGAGAAGAATTTTGAAGCCGTTCCCCGACAGCCGTCGCGCGGTGCGCTCGAAAGCACGCCGACGAAGCATAAAGAACCCGCTCATAGGGTCAGCGATCTCGGCAGCGACAACCAGTCGAGCGAGCCGAGTTGCAATGCTGCTCATTACCGCTCGGCCTTTGTCCCAGTCGCCGGTCGCGCCGCCTGCCACGTAGCGACTGCCGACAACGATGTCGAGCCCGTCCAATTTGAGAGTTGCGAGCATTCGCGGCAGCAGCTTTTCGTCATGCTGCAAATCGGCGTCGATGACAGCGAGATAAGGGGCGCTGCTCGCGAGCATGCCCTCGATCACCGCGGTCGAGAGCCCGCGCCGACCGATTCGCTGGATACACCGGACGCGCGGATCGGTTTGGGCCAATTCGCGAACCTTGGCGGCCGTGCCGTCGGGAGAATCGTCGTCAACATAGATAACCTCCCATTCGATCCCGTCGAGGGCGGCATGGAGTCGCTCGATCAATGGCTCTACATTGTCTATCTCGTTGAAACTCGGCACAACGACGGTCAGTTCAACCGCCGCCATCCTTGACAGCTGGTTCGGGAGAACATCCAAATATTGGTTCTCAAGGCCCAACGATCAGACTCGAATTTTTGGAGAACGACACCGCGTAATGCATTAATCTGCCCGCACTGCGCGCAAAATGCAAGTCACAATCCGCACGATAACCAACTCGCAGTCGCACCGTAAACTCCAAGCCGAAAAAGCAGCGGCTGGTTGCTCGGTTGAGAACGAGGAGTCGTCGCCTGAATCGCTACCGATGTCGGACGGATTATCGGACAGGATCGAAACAGGCCAGATGGGGTGGGACAGCAGATAATCAGGCGGCCGGCATTTCCCGGAGATCAATTGCCTAGCGGCACGGCGCAGATGACGAAAGCGGCCGGCGCCGGAGGCGTCCCAGCGCAGCATGCAGATCTTATGCATCTTGACACCCGATCCTGCTCACGATATCGGATTCCAGAGTATTGCTTGTGCCATTACCTCTGAGGGTCTCCAGCGGCAGGGCGAAAAGGTCGAGTCGGTGTCGCGCTCTAGTCTCGCTCAGGAGCTGTTGCCCGATGGAGCGCGAGGGCGGAATCGCTCGCAAACCGCCCGAATATCTTCGAGCAGGAGTGGATTACGCGAGTGGCATGGAGCGGAGACTTGGTCCCGGGGGCCGTCTGTGAATAGCGCTGACCCGCGTCGAGACCAGACTTTCGGAATGCGTTGTCGTCGAGCAGTCGCTTGAGATATAAGACAGGTCGCCGTAAGGAGACGGTTATGAAGCCGACCGTCAGTGCCATTATCCCGGCCTACAACGCGGCGCGGACCGTAAATAGGGCGGTCGAAAGCTGCCTCAGCCAGACTTATCCGCCGATAGAGGTTTTGGTTGTCGATGACGGCTCGACCGACGGGACAGCGGAGGTTGTGGCCGGCTTTAGTACCCCCGTGCGTCTCGAGCGCAAACCGAATGGGGGCCCAGGCTCGGCGCGCAACTATGCGGCCCATCTGGCTCGTGGCGATTGGCTCGGCTTTCTCGATGCCGACGACCGATGGTTGCCGAGAAAGCTCGAGAAGCAACTCAGTCTTGCCACTTCGGATGACGTTGCAGTCATTCAGACTTTGACGGGGGGGTCGACTCAGGCGATCCCGCAGGAGGTGACTTTCTCCCAGCTCTGGGAAACCAATCTCGTTTGCACCTCGAGTGTGCTGATTCGGCGCTCGACGTTTCAGCAGCTGGGGGGGTTCAACGACGATCCTGAGCTGATCTCTTCCGAGGACTACCATCTTTGGCTGCGGGTCGCCGCCGGCGGGGGGCGGATCTTAACCTATCCCGAGTTCCTGATCGAATGGACGCGAGGTCGTGGACTGTCATCCAACCTGCCGGCGTTTGGGAGAGCGCAATTGCGTAACGTGACCTTGATCAGCAGGGAACTAGCGCGAGATGTCGCTCGCGCGCTCCAAATTGGCCAAGGCATTCCGAGTCCAACCTTCGCCGAGGCGTGCATTCCTGCTCGTCGTTTCGTTGCTGCCGGTCTCCGCAATAAACTTGCGCAGGCGATGGAGGCAGCGAGGGTTAGGGCTCACTATTGACGGTTGAATATACTACCCATATCCCGAGAAATTTTACCGCCTGTCGCGGGTCTGTCTTGACTTGGTCGAGCGGCACCGTCGTGACCGTGATCTCAGTGCTTCCGGGCGAGCCGCTCCCGCTATCTCACGTTCGGGTCCACCTCAATCGTCCTCACACCGCCGGCGGGGCTAACATGACAGCCCATTGATGAAGTCGGTCGCCGTGGTTACTAACGGCCATCGTCGGCAATCGTAGTAGGCTTTGCGAGTGAAGGATACGTAATAAATGGAGAGACTGCTGTTAGGTCTATCAGGACTTATCGCGGCCGCCAGCGGTTTAATATATTGGATCGTTAGCATAATATTACAGAGCAATGAGCCATTCCCTGTCATCATCTTCTATCGGTTCGGTGATACAGATTATCTTAGTTTAATTTATGCGCTCTCGCGTTTTAGATTTCATGAATTTGTCACAGAAGGGATTGAGGCGCCGCGTCTACTCTCTTTTCCACCCGGAATTTCCATGTTCTATGCTGTGCCTATCGCATTGGTCGGTGATTATGGTTTTCCTCTTGCCGACGGTGTGTTGTCCGTCGTGCGTCTTGCGGTGTGTTTCCTTTTATCTCGTATTTTTTTTCGGTCGCCTATGGCCGTTATCTCCGCCGGTCTTGCGATTTTCGTTCTCACCGGTCCATTGCCGCTGATTTCGAGATATTGGGGTCTTTTCTACAGACCTCTCTGGGACATGCGTTACTTGCGACCGTTCGTAACCGGGCTCTTTGCCTTGGCGCTTGTTGTCAGCATATATCATCTCTACGCAGTGCGTCCGGGCAATCGGATACGACCGGCACTCTGCGTGCTTCACGGCGCGCTGATCGGCCTCGCCGCACAAGGCGATCTCCACCTGGCGATCATTGCGAGCTTCACCACGGCGGCGGTGCTGACTTGGTCCGTGGCGCGGTCACCCACGCGATGGACTGCGCCCGTGATCGCCGGAATGCAGATCGGCGCCGCATGCTTCATTGCGATATCACCGATGATCGTTCACGTCCTAAATTCTACGCCCGATGCCTCGCGACGGCTCGGCGACGTGATGTTATCACGTCTACATCCTCCAATCCTGTTCGATATCGTCCCAGAAATAAGTGCGCTTGGCGTCATTTATTTCGTCTTAGAGTGGCGAAAAATTGGTGGAGAAATTTTTCGACCGGGACGCGATTTGATCTTCGTTACCTTTCTACTTGCCGTCATGTCGGTGCTTTCCACCCCGTTGTCTTCTATCATTCTCGGACGGGGCATCCAGATACATCACTTCCCGTATCGCAGTTACGGGTTCACGATTCTAGGTTATACTCTGGTCAGCGTCATGATGGCCTCGATCTGCTTGGAATGGGTCCGTAGACGATTTTCGCCATATGTCCCCATGGCGATGGCTTGTGGTGCGATCGTATTGTTGGTGGTCGTGCACTTATCCTTTCAGACCTTTAGATCGATAGAGATTGCTAGATCGGATATTCAGCAAAGGATATGGGATCACGAAGGTTTGGACAGGATCCCTGGTTATCGACACGATCTCGACGAACTGTGGCGCGAACTGGCCGGTCCACAATATCGAAATGATCGGGTTCTGGGCACCTTCGATCAGCAGTTAGGGATGTTATGGCTAACACGGCCTGATCATTGGTTATGGCTTCCTGATCCGTTTCTGACGACTGTCCCGGATGCCGCGATCGAAGAACGGGTGATATCCCTCGCGAAACTAGTTCAGATGACGCCGCAGAAATTTGTACAGCGCTTGAATGAGCCCTATTTCATTGTCTGGGTGCTTGGCTCCTGGAAATGGTGGCCCGAGACGCGCCCCCCCGAGAGTGATCGTCTCCGACTTGAGGCGCAGTACGCCGAGCCCACGCCGATTCGAGGAAGGCTCGACGTAGTTGTTCTTGAACATGGTGGCAATTTTGATGATCTCAGAGAACCGACAACCGGATTCCGTAAGACGTATGAAAACGGCACTTTTGTTGTTTGGAGACGCAAAACGGCCCCATAAAATTGGGCCATTCTCATCCCTGGTCAAGCGCGGGGTCATCACGGATGGAATGTAAGCCGCGGGAATGGCGCGCGGGCGCCCCACCAGCAGAACGGCCGCGAGAGGCGATTCAGCAGTAATCGACCGAGATCAAGATCACTTGGCTGCCTTTTCTTCGCCTGAGGCGGGCACGATACCGCCTTGCTCGACACCGCTCGCGGCGGGTGACTCAACGTATCGCCGCCAGTCGAGTGCTGGCACGATGGTGTAATTGGACCGCCCGCCAAGCAGCATCAGCGTCGTGCCCACCATGAAAATGCTTGCTTGTAATATTACGATAATAAAGGTGGAGATTACAGTCGTGGTCCAGCCCGGCGTCGCTAAGTCGGTAAAGAGTTTGTAGCCAACGAAGAAAAGGATGGCGATGATTGCCGCTACGATTACCGCGGCCGAGCCGAGTAATAATCGCACGAAGATCACGTCGACATAGACCGAGATTGCGCTGAGGCCGTGGATAGCGAGAGCCACCAAGTTCATTTTCGATTCGCCTGCATAGCGCTCACCGCGGATAGTGGGTATCCTAACCAAGTGATGGCGCGAGCGGATTATAGTCGCCGGCAGATTGTTCCACAGCGTCGCGATCGATATGAGGCCAGTCAATACCGCCTTCGGGATAATCATGAAGTTGCCAAACGAGACGCGTTGCCCGGTGAGCAACCGGAACAGAAGCTTGTAGACCATGTAGCCCAGCCTGAAGCCGGGCGATTCGGAGCGCTTGCTGCGCTCGGCCAGAATCACCGCCTCCGGGTTAGCACGTGCCGCTTTGACCAGCGCTTCAATCTCTTCAGGGCGGTCCTCACCGTCGCTGTCCATCACCAGGACGGCTTCGATGTCCGACCGCGCAGCGAGCTGCACGAGGCCAATTGCAATCGCTCGCTGATGCCCGAGATTGGCGGCGAGGCGGACGACCTCGAAGCGGCAAATGCATGAGAGACCCGGCTCGCCGATATCCGGCGCCTCGCTGCCTCTGGTCGAGCCGTCGTCGATGGCGACGACTGAGAGTGTAATGTCCTCGCGGCAATAGAGCTCGGTGATCCGGCGCAGCAGGATGGATAGCGACTCCCAGTCGTTGAACACTGGGGTTACCAGTCCAAGCCGAAACGACGTCGCCCCCTCAGTCATTCTCAACCCCTCTCCGCGGCGGTAACGGTGCGAAACCCTTGCGCTCGAACACCGCAAACTTGGCCAATAGGAAATTCAACAGAGTAGAGAAGCTCGTCGCTACGAGGAAGGCGACGACGTAGTTGAATTGCAGGAAGTTAATCTGCAGATACAAGAGCAAGGTGTTCACGCTCATGGTGAAGACGTAGGCGGCTATGAAGTGGCCGAGAAAAGTGCGATGAGGTTCAGTGCGAATAAAGATCCAGGCGTAGTTGCCATAATAGGATGTGGCGATTCCAGCGACACTGCCGATAGCCGAGGCAAATGTCGGCCACGGCATTCGCGCGATTTCAACAAGAAACGAGAGTGTCAAAAAATGGACGAGTGTCGCGATGAGGCCGACGACAATGAATTTCGGGGCGCGGCTGAAGAGTTCGAGCCGAAGCCGAGCAGCTAGCGCATACACGCCTAGGCCCGATCGCTTTTGTGGTTATGCACGAACATTGCGGCCCAGTGCCCTCTGCAACCCCCTCGTTTTATACATCGAGAATATATCCTTGACCGACTTACACCCGATACGGTCTCGGCGAAGCGGGTCATGAAGGGTGATAGCCTGTCTTCGGGCATGGTTGGGATGAACTCGTAGAGCATGCAGCCTTGCCGGAAGAGCGAATAGATGCGGGTCTTCGAGGTGTTGGACTTGAGCAACCGCGGTCCATGCCGAGGCTTTTGCCGGCCCCTGCCCACGAAATGCGCGACCCAAGGGGCGAAAGTCTCCCAGAGATCGATCTTCCGGTTGCTAAGCAGGCGGCGAAGCAGCTTTCAATCGCGCTGCCCACGGTTTGCGCCGCGTTGTACGCCGGGGTGATAGCGCTGACGCTGGGGTCATAACGGTCCGATCGCAGCGACTCTGGCATACATTTCGAGGAGCTGATCGACCACGATGCATTCCGAGAAGTTGGCCTCGACATGCGCGCGCGCCGCCTGGGCCAGGGAGCCCCGCGCCGCCGGTTGGGCCATAGCCAGGAGCGCTCGAGCGAGGCCATTCTCCTGAGAGATATCCGCAAAGAGGCCGGCCGGACCGACAACATGGCGGAATGTCGGCGTGTCATTGCAGATGACCGGCAGGCCAGTAGCCATCGCTTCGAGTAGCACGATGCCGAAAGTCTCAAAAAGCGATGAGAGGACGAACACGTCCACGGCGCGGTAGAGTTGCGGCATCTCGGTGCGCGGCAAATCGACGAGAAACAGCACCCGCTCGCCCAGGAGCTCGCGCCCCAACGCAATGACCGCGTCGGTATCCGACTGGCGGCCCCCGGCGATCACCAGGAACGACGGGCCAGCATATCGCTTGGCGAAGGCAGCAAATTCGCGGATCAGATAGTCGATGCGCTTATGAAATCGCCCGATCGCTGCACAACACAGCACAATAAGGGCATCTGCAGGCAAATCGATGCGGCGTCTCGCGACCTCCTGGTCGCCCGCCGAGAAGGTCTTTAGGTTGACGAAATTAGGCACGCAAAACACCGCCGGGTGGCGGTTCCCGTCGCGTCTCGGCCATCGACTCGCTGCATCGGGCGAGAGTTCCTGAACGACACTGAGATGCGACAACACCTCGATCCTTTCGCCGGTACCATTGGCAAGGATGACACGCGGCCGCGACAGCCCTATGCGGTGCAAGTAATCGAGGATTTTTGCGATCGTGGGGTCCTGAACGTGCACAATGTCGTATTCACACCGGACCTGAAGCCACAGAAAAAATGCAAAGGTCGCCTGCTCCACGTCGTACGCGGACCCGAGACCGTAACGCCACCCGCCAAGCTGGCGAAACACGCGAGCCACGCTTCGCGCGGCGGCTCTGCCGCGTCTCATGCAGGGCAACGGTTTGAATGGCTCTGCGCTTGGGGCGCCGCCGAACAGGCTGACGATCATCCCCCGCCGATCCAGCGCGGCGGCGGTGTCCTCTGCCCAGGCCTCAATACCGCGGTGTACATGACCCAGCCCAGAGCAGCCAATCGCCACGCGTAACAGCCTGTGGGGACCGGTCATGGCGCGCGTCCGACATCGTGCGCCGTGCAAATAATCGCCCGGTGCCTCGACACTCTCCGGCCCTAATGGTTCACTGCCCACTAGAGGAATTTCCTGTCAAGAGCTCGGCATCAAGCAAGCCGATAACATCAAGGAATTCTAAAACAGCGAGTATCAAAGCCGAGGTGCCCGTCTGATCCCGACGCATCTGTACCCCTCGCTGTCATTTGACTTGAAGGTCTGACCTCGCCACTGAAAGCGGCTTCCCATAACTTCGGTTAACTCAGCGGCCCAGGATGCGGAAAAATGCAGTACTTGCGAAGCGCTTTGTAGAGTTTTCATATGAAACTCGCGCTTTGGTTGCTGAAAACCGTGATTCGAGTAGGCTTTTGCATTGATTTTGTCGGTTTTTGGCAGCTCGGGCAGATTCCAGGCATGGCTACGCCGCGGCCCCCACCAGCTTGGGCAGCCGAACCAGGTTGTAGGCAGTGGCAGTTAAGGTGAACATCCAGCCGACACGGGCGAGACCGCGGTGATGGGTCTTGCGAAAGCCGGCGGCCGCCTTGGTCCAGCCGAATACCTCCTCGATGCGCTTGCGCACCCGCCCACTGACCGCATAGCCGGGGTGGCGGGTCGTCCGGCCGTCGATTGCCGATCGCCGGTTCGTGGTGTTCTGCGCCACATGCGGCGTCACATTGTAGTCCCGCAGATCGGCCACAAACCCGGCCACGTCGTAAGCCTTGTCTGCACCGAGCGTGATCCGATGATTGCCGGGACGCGCCGCCACCATCTCGAGCCCCGCCTCCCGCTCTGCCGTGCCGGTTGCCAGGGTCAGACGCGTGTCGACCACCAAAGCGTGCCGGTTCTCCATCAGAACGTGCCCCAGATACGCGAGCTTGGCCGGCTGACCTGGCCCCCCGCTTTCGCGAGGGCAGGCTCTTTGCGATACAATCGGGCATTGGGATCGGTGATCGAGGCGTGCGTCTCGTTGCTCCGCTTCTCGCCGTGAAAGTCCCGCTCCCCGTTGCGGCCAGGAGCCGGCGGCTCGCCGCTGCCGTCCTTCGGGCGAAAGCTCTTCATGCTCGCCCACGCCTCGATCAGCGTCCCATCCACCGAGAAATGGTCGTCCGACAGCAGCGCCTTAACCTGCTCCTGGTTCAGTACCGCCGCCATGAATTTGCTGGCGATGTCACCGGCGATCAGCCGCTCACGGTTCTTGGTGAACACCGTCACGTCCCACACCTCGGCATCCAGTGACAGCCCGACAAACCACCGAAACAGCAGATTGTAGCCAAGCTGCTCCATCAAGCCTCGTCCACAATCTTCTGGATCGGTCGCAAGGGATGATCCAATGGCACCCGCGCTTCGCAGCTCAAATAGCTGAACAGCGCCTCACTCCTGACATCTCCACCGCGCATCGGACGCTCCCCCACATCTCGTCACGCAGCGCGTATAATACCCCACATCTGGCCCCAAAATGCCACTTTTTCCGCATCCTGCTAAGTCCCAGATATCAACAAGCAGTAAGCTGCAATCACGCATGAAGTATGACTTCCGCAATACGCGGCGTTCCTGAATTATATTCGGTGACCCTTCTGTGCGGGTTGAGCTTCGATCATTATAACCCTGGACGTGGGAAATACATACAATATTCTCTGCGTCCACTCACCAGAATACGCACCGATATCGACGACCACCGCAGGGACAAACCCCAACTCGATATCCTCAAGGAGTCCAGTGTCCATCCGGTTGGCAAGCACGTTGAACAGAAGGGACCCAAAAATAGGACCAGGCGTAAATCCGGTTCGGGTGAAGCTGATATTTGGCCGCGAGCTCGGCAACCGTCGCCTGATTAACGTCTGGTCCGATTTGAGGTCCACCGCTAAGCTTATCGCGTCGATTGCTAAGTTCTCGTTATTTTACCTGGTTCGACGGCTGCCGCGTAACGAATACAAACGGATACGGTTCGTGCTTGACACGTCAACCAGGGTCTTCCAAACAGGGCGCGCTCGCCATACTTGGATCAGAGGGATCATCAGAATGACCGTAGCGAAAACGTCGCTTGCGATGTTGGTACTGGCGGGCATTGTCGCCTCGAGCCCCGCTGGTAGCGCGACGCTTGAGGTCGGGCCAAGCAAGACTTACAAGACCCCGTCGGCGGCGGCGGCGGTCGCCAAGAATGGCGATCAAATAAAAATCGAGCCAGGGCAATATTTTGACTGCGCGGTGTGGAACGCGGACAACCTCGTGATCGAGGGCACCGGCCCTGGCGTTGTCATCACCGACAAGACTTGCATAGGAAAAGGGCTTTTTGTCATAGAGGGCAACAACACGACGGTGCGGAACTTGACCCTGACACGTGCCCGCGTGCCCGACATGAACGGAGCGGGTATCCGCCTGGACAAGGGCAATCTGACAGTCGACAGTGTCAAGTTTATCGACAACCAGAACGGTATCATGGGTGGTGTGCCGGGAACGACGGTCACGATCCGCAACAGCGACTTTGACCGGAACGGCACCTGCGCAGGGGCGTGCGCACACGGAATCTATATCGGAGATGTCGATTTGCTGCGCGTTGAGAATTCGCGTTTCTCTAACACTCGGCAGGCTCATTCGATCAAGTCGCGGGCAAAGCGTACAGAGGTGATCGGCTGCAACATTGCTGACGGCCCCGACGGCACGTCCAGCTATCTGATCGAGGCCCCGAATGGCGGCGCACTCATCGTGAGAGACACCACGCTAGAAAAAGGGCCAAAATCGGAGAACCATAAGGCCGCGATCGCCATCGGCGCGGAAGGAGTCACCCATCCGACGCCCGAGATCACCATCACCAATAACAATTTACGCAACGACGGCAACTACGAGACCGCCCTCGTATGGAATCTTACGGCAACGCGAGCTATCTTAAAAGGCAATAAGCTCGCCGGCTCAGTGATCCCGCTGGATGGCGATGGCACCGTGCAATAGATTACCGCGGGACGGTCCCGCCCGGTCGCGTTCTGCCTAACGATGCGATAATGTTTCTTTAGATTTCCCATTTGGATCGTGGAGAGCGAGCCTTCAAGATTGGCTAACGCCCGGCACGCTTTTTAGATCTCCTGAAGATCTTGTGAATTTTGGTGCGTGCGTGCCCCCGCGGTGCTGGCTGTGGGTGCGGCGGGTTTGCCGATGGCCGGGCTGAGCTAAGTCAATAGCGACAGTCGTGACCAAGCGTCCGGTCTGCCCTTCTGTCAGAAATACGTCAAACAGTACGAGCTGACCGTTGTGGCGTGTCTTGCTATATTGACAAGATGCGGTTTTAGCGATAGATAGGCGAATTCCATAGAGGTGCAAGAGCTGCGTGGCGAATCGCGGGTTGCATAATCTGGCGAGCGCTGCCCTTCGCACTGAGCTTGATGCGGCACGGAGAGGTTTATGACAATTACGATCAGCAATTTGAAAGTTGCGGATAACGCGCCATCCGGGACGGTTGTCGGTGCGCTGACCGCGATGGACGATAAGGGTACAGTCATACCGTGCAACTTCATGTTGACGAAGCAAGCCGCCGGCTATTTCGGCATTTCCACGGATAACCTCGTCACAGCATGGGAAGGCTCGATCAAACCGGGTAATTATCCAGTCACGGTTTGGGCTAACGGGATAAACACCCGATTCACAGGGCACGCGAAATTTACGATTAATGTAACGGCGGTCGAGCCGCCGCCCGGTCCCGTACCGACGGGTATCAAGTTTAATCCGGTGAAGACATCGCTGAGGGATAATGCCGTTGCCGGCACCTTAGTGGCCACCTTTTCCGTATCGACCTCGGATGGCTCACCGTTCTCCGGTACTCTGGCGGCCAGCCCCGCCAACACCGTTGCGGTTGCGGGAACCACGCAGCTGGTGCTCGCGCGCAGCCTTAACCCGGCGGATGACGGTTCCCAGCAGTGGGGTGTTACCGCTTCTCAAAATGGCGTAAGTGCGTCGGGCTTCATCCAGGTACAGGTTACCACCAGCGCACCACCTCCAGCGCCACCGCCGGCGCCGCCGCCCGCACCACCGCCAGCGCCACCGCCGGCGCCGCCGCCCGCACCACCGCCAGCGCCACCGCCGGCGCCACCGCCGGCGCCGCCGCCCGCACCAC
>WNFR01018156.1_pt1 | contig 15684 bp, 7 predicted proteins | sample 5400221 | NCBI WGS metagenome assembly WNFR01 (sample SAMN13153357, study PRJNA577476) | soil metagenome | isolation source: 40 cm soil under Madrone tree | place: USA:California | collected 2016-06-14 | reverse complement strand
AATTGTCGGTCTCTCTTCCAGACGCCGTTCGTACTCATGGTAGTAGCTCGCGTAGGTGATTCGCTCGATGCGGAAGCCAAGCATTGCCAGCACCTCGCGGTAGACTCCTATCGCATAGGTCCACCACGTAAAATCCTGTTCGGGATTAGTGGCCCGCGGTTCGAACCGCGCTATCACCTCGTCGGTTTGCAGCAACGGTGTTACTAGAACCAGTGTCTCTTTCGTCAGATGCGCAATGGAGGCGAGGGCAGAGACCTGGTCGCTCAAGTGTTCAAGTAAGGCGCCGACAATCGCCACATCAAACTGTCCCAGCTCCCGGGGCAGGTCATAAACGTTTCCATAAAACACTTCTGACTTTGAATCGAGCAGCCGATGACAAAGCCAGTAAGCATTCTTCCATTGCTCGATCTCTTTGCCATACTTCTTGGCCCATGCCTCACGATCGCGGTAATAGAGTTTGTCTTTAAAGGGAAGGAATGTCTGCTGGTGGACATCGCTCATGTCAACGGAAAGAACGCGTGCGCCGCGCCGCTCTGCTTCGAAACTTAGAAACCCAGTGGCCGCACCTACGTCCAAAACTGATTTTCCGGCGACCGGAACGCCGCTTAGGTAATCTTCAAAACGCCCGCGCAGGTCCCAGTGCCCGCGCACTACGCCGAATTCCGGCAGGTCCATCGTGTGATAGAAGTAACAGTCGTCAAGAGTGTCGACGTGGCGCGGTTTCGCCAACAGAGATTCGCGAGTGGTTTCCTCAGTCATGACATTTGCTTGATACCCTAATAGAGCCAAACACTCAACTCCAGCCACCTCCTAAGTTTGGAGGGGGGCATTTATCAATTGTCATCTGTCTTTGACATTGATAAATGATCCCAACCTTTGCCGACCTGCAAATTTAGGTAGAGTCCTAAGTTCACGTCCCACAGGTTTCTCCGTGATCTCCGTGTCTCCGTGGTAAAATGTCCTGCGGCGCTTTTATCACCACGGAGGCACGGAGAACACAGAGAATGCGCCAATACAATCTCAAATTAGGACACTACTCAAATTTTACTCAGCTTGAGTGGTACTTCATTCTTGACAAAAAACCAGCCGCCCAGAGGACCAGCAGTACACATACCAACAGCGAGAGCAAAAATCCAATCAGCACGGAAGTGGGGCGATACAAGAACTCCACGACATGGTCGCCCTGCGGCAGCACTACACCCCGAAGGTTATAATTGACACGAAGTATCTCCACTGCACGGCCGTCAACGTAGGCTCTCCAGCCCGGAAAAAAGTTTTCACTCAACATCAAGATTGTTGGTGATTGCGATGTTGCATGTACTGCCACGCGATTGGGCTCATGTTTCAAAAGATCAACGTGTCTCGCTGGATCGGCAATAGTATCGCCGCTGAAATCGACTGCCGCTTCAACCAGCGCCGTTTGACGTGGATCCCAGATGCTGCCGTCAGGCATATCGCCGGTGCGGATCACACTCAGTATCTCGCTGTCTGAAAGTATCTGCACATTAGACGCCAGCCACGCACGGGGTAACGCGCGCGTGTTTTCGAAAACCGAGACCTTGTCCAACTTCGCAACCCGTCGCCAACGTTCCAACGAGTCTTCACTTGGCTGTAATTGTCCGGAGCCTGACTCTTTGCGGATCAATTCCCTGCGCACCGAAAAAGCGACGTCACCATCCTCGAGCGAAATACCAAACAACCCCAGGCTGAGGTCAGGAGCATTTTCGTTCGGCGTAACTGTGATCTCGCCACTTACTACCGTCGCCTTTTCTGGCAGCTTGAATACAGAAATATAGGTGTGACCCTGGTATCTCCCTTGAGCATCAGCGACCCCATAACTCGTGGCTACGGTGGCTAGCGCGCTTTTTATTTGCTTGCGTATGTCTGGCCGATCATAAGCCCATTCGGAAGTGTCTACTCCGACTCGCAAGTCGTAGTCGAATGTTCGTCCGTCATCGGTTCGCAGCTTAAGATGAGCGACGGGAGTGCGGTCCGGGAGGTCTACGGACCAGGTGAGGTTTGTCAGGAGTGCGATCCGATCTGCTTTAACGGCGGGCACCGCAAACAAAAGGCGCGCACCTGGCCCAAGGCTCGGCATCTTGAGTTCGTCGCTGGCGAATCGTTCCCCTCTATATGACTTGATCGCGGGCGGATAAGTCTCAGGTGCTGAGGGAGGAACCGTCATTAGTCTCGACGGGCCTTTCGAGCTCGAGTCTGCCATAACGCTCCAACCCAAAGCCATCGTAACCTGCGGCATTCTCGATACCGTACATCATGTAGATATCAGGCTGTAGAGTTGCCACCCAACCTTTGTCAGGTGATGGTGCGGCGACAGGAACATCGGGATCAAAGGGCTGGTCCTCAGTTAGTATTCGGCCCCCTTTGCCTTTGTCCTGGGCCACCCGCTCGCGGAGAAACTTCACTGTATCCGGTTGGCCCCATAGTTCTGACTTCATCTCGGGACTTACAACACGCCAGCCACTCGACTGTCCCCAGACCGCGAGATCTAACGCCAACACCTGGAGGGCTGTCAGTCCGCGTCCGGCGAGCACTGCGAGTGCGAAGTCGACCTCCATCAAATGGCGCGCATGAACGCGAAACAGGTTCAGCAGAGGAACCTGGTAAATCAGTTCATAAAGACGAAGCGGAGCGTATCGACCGAAAGCGAGAGCCAGACAAACAAGTGCAGCTACTGCCCAGAATTTTGTGCGCGCATCGCGTCTGAGCCAAACTGCCAGTAACGACAACATGAAACCCGTAACGCCAATGTAGACCGCATACTCACTGTAGAAAGATGGGCCGAGGTAGTGAGCGCGGAATATCTTTCCATCACCGCCGCCCATCAAGTAAGGCGCAACAACTGTGAGTACGAAATGCGGCGGCATTGAGAACGAACTGAAAAAATCATAAGTAGCCGTAGCCCGAGGACTGTTGCGCAGCAACTCGAAGGTCGGTAGGATTTGCACCGCTGCCAACACGAATCCGGCAATGATGAATATGATCGAGCGTAGATAGTTGATTCTATTTTCCCTTGACGCGAATGCCATGGTCACGGCGTATGCGGATGTAAGCAGCAGCGCATATGCGAAGGTCTGTTGATGACCCGCAAAAGCTTGCAGGGCGACGAACATCGCGAGTAGTGCTCCTCCCCAGCGCCGCCCGGTTTTGCCGTAACCATCTACGGCCCAGAGCACCCAGGGAAGCATGGCGGCCGTCTGGACAATGTTTGTATGACTGATCTGGTTTACGAGGAAACTGCTCCATTGCCAGATTAGACCTGTTGCGATAGAGCCCGCTATATTCGCTCCGGCGCGACGTGCGTAGAGGTAAGCTCCCAACCCTGCGAGGGAGTAGGAGGCAAGCATCATTATGTTGGTCGCTACCGGCGCGGAGAGCACCAGGTATATCCAGTTTAGCGGGAAGAGCAGTCCGGCTTGCGCGGAGGCGTGCAACGGTATCCCGGAAAAGATGTATGGATTCCAGAGGGGCAGGTAGCCGGCGTGTAAGATGTTTGCCGCCGCCGCGCGTAATGGTGCGTTGAAAATAATGCCGTCATCGGGCGCGAGGACGAGCTTGCCCCGCACTGCCGGGAAAAAATAGATTAAAGGCGTGACGGCGACGAGAAACGCACCCAGGCGATTGGCTGTCAATCTTGGGCGAGAGCTGAATGGATGAGTCATTGAATCAGGAACGAGAGTTGGCGGTTGCGAAACCCGGCGCGGACTCGCCGCAGAGCGCTTTTGCATTGGTGCGTAGTTTTGTACTCGTGAATGCCACCAAACTGCTCTGCGCCGCTCTGCTCGTGGCCATGTCTCTCCAGATGCTTGCGACCATCTCGCGCAAGAACATCACCATAGACGAGATCGTGATGATTCCGTCGGCATACTACCATCTGGCCGCAGGCAACTTCCAACTTGTCAATGAGCACCCGCCGCTCGCTAAAATTCTTGCTGCTGTACCGCTACTCTTCGTCCAGCCAAACGAAACGCAGCCAGACCAGATCAAGGGAACGCCTTACAGTCCCGATGCAAAGTGGGCATATCAGGAGAGTTTTTGGGAAGACAACAAAGATCGCTTCGAGGCAATCTCCTTCTGGGCGCGCGTGCCCACGATTGCGCTCGCGGTTATTTTGGGCCTATTGATCTTTCAATTTGCGCGCGAGCTGTTTGGCCCGCGTGCCGCAGTTCTTGCGGTCGCTTTGTATAGTCTGGAGCCGACAGTGCTGGCTCACGGGCGGGTTGTCCAGACAGACATTCCAGCGGCGCTCGGCTATCTGCTGCTCTTTTACGCAATCTATCACTACGCGCGACTGCCAACGCTTAAGCGTGCTCTCTGGCTCGGAATGGCTGCGGCAATCGCAATTCTGGCAAAGTTCTCAATGCTGATCGCGGGTCCGATCGTAGCTATATTGTTTCTCGCATTGTTCTGGCGTGGCGCGCGGCGAGGATTACCGCGCTTAACAGTGGTTACTCATGCGTCCGTTGTGACTCTCACCGTCCTGATCATTATCAACGCCGCATACTTCTTTCAACACCGTTCTCTCATTGAAGCTGACACTCTCTGGCTACAAGAGGCCTTTCCTTCAAACTTCGCTTCACTGAAGCAGATGGCCCAAACTCTTTCTTATATTCTGCCGGCTGATTTCGTGATGGGAATACTGTTTCAAATTTGGCACAACCATGAAGGACACTCAGCCAGTCTGCTGGGCATGTATAGCCAAACCGGCTGGTGGTACTACTATCCCGTGGCTTTCGTTTTCAAGACGACGCTGCCTTTTCTTTTTTTGTCCCTTGCGTCACTCGGTTGGGCTGCTCATGGCCTGATTGTGAAACGAGATCGCCGCTTCCTCATCCTGCTCGTCCCCTTTGCAATCTACACTCTGTTCGTACTCTTCGCACACATTGATATCGGTGTGCGCTACTATTTGCCGGCCTATTCATTCCTGTTCATTCTCGGAGGCGCATTGCTCGACCGAATGATTGGTTCTCGACACGCGCATCCCGCTGGTTTCATCATTGCTGTGGCACTTCTGTGCGGGATCGGCATCGAAGCGGTGCGGGCGTATCCCAATCAAATTAGCTACATGAACCAGATTACTTCAACAAAACCGCATTGGTGGTATTTGTCTGATTCGAATGTGGAGTGGGGCGACGATGCACGCACCCTGGCGCTTTACCTGCGCGACCGCGGCGAGACTGAAGTGCGGGGTGCGTTCCTGGGGGGCTTTTTGACCCTGCATCACTACGGTGTCGACTACATTGATGTGCTGCCACCAGATCCTGCTGAAATTCCACGAACTCACTATATCGCCATCGGTGCAAGTTACCTCAACGGCTCGACCGTCCCGCTCAGAAGGAATCGCGACGGAAGCCGGCCAACAGAAGCTGAACGCATTAACTTCTTCGCCGCGTACCGCACTCGCACACCTGAGGCTGTGTTTGGCAATTCAATCTATCTCTATCGCGAGGACGGCCAATAGAATCGCATCCGATGTGGACGTCCTGGGACCATCATGGCCGATTCGCCTCCCGCAACGCGGCCATGGCTTATGGCGCGTTGCTGGTACTCGCGGGAATACTCTTCTGCGCAAATGCGTCCGGCAATCCACCAGGCTTTTATATTGACGAGTCTTCAATCGCCTACAACGCCCATCTGATCGCAACTACCAGCCAGGACGAGCACGGCATTTCCAATCCGCTCTTCTTTCGAGCTTTCGGCGACTACAAGAATCCCAGCTACATTTACTTGCTCGCCACCATTTTCCGAGTAACCGGTCCCAGCATCCGTGTCGCACGACTCTTCAGTGCAACGCTTGGAGTACTTACTGTGCTGGCGCTGGCGTTGCTCGCTGCGCGCCTGTCGAAGAGTTGGCAGGTAGGATTTGCGATTGGCTTAACGGCCTTACTGACTCCCTGGCTGTTTGAGCTCGGCCGTATTGTGCTTGAAGTTGCGATGTATCCGCTTGTCCTTGTTCTGTTCTTATTGTGCTTGCGGCGTGCCTCAGAGAAGACCTCGTGGTCCATTACCGACATGCTTGGTCTGGCCTTTACGCTGGCGCTTTTAACCTACACCTACTCGATAGGCAGATTGCTTGGTCCGCTGTTGGCACTCGGCCTTCTTCTGTTTGCTACAAGATTGCGCTGGCGCTCGGTTGTGCTGACCTGGGGGTTTTATGCGTTACTGCTGCTACCTGCGCTTGTCTTTTATTTGCGCCATCCTGGCGCGCTCACCGGGCGCTTCACGTTAATTAGCTTCATTACCTCTCAAAGCGGTTATTTGGAGAGTGCTTCTGAATTCATCAAACACTATCTGGGAAATCTCAACCCCTGGCGCATGCTCGTCACTGGCGATCCAAACACCCATCAGATTGGGACTATCTTCGGCGTTGGTCTGGTGCTCGCGCCGACTCTCGTCCTGGCAGTAGCGAGTATCTTGATCGTCATTTGGCGCAAGAGGCACGAAAGGTGGTGGCTTTTTGTTTTGTACGGCATCGCGGTTTCGATTGTGCCTGCTTCGCTCACGAAAGAATATTTCCACATGCTTCGGCTGGCCGCCTTGCCGGTTTTTCTGATCGTGCTGACCGTGCCGGCGCTCCAGTGGCTGTTTGAAAAAGAAAACCGCTCAAGACGCGCGATGCTGATCGCCGTGTTCGCAGTCACAATGCTACAGGGCGTGATCTTTCAATGGCACTTCCACACGAGTGTTCGTTCACCCTGGCGGCGGCACCTTTTCGATGCTGACTATCCGACCAAAATTCTTCCGACAGCGTTTGCGGCTGCTGCGTCAAAGCCGATCTATTTGGTCGATGCTCCCCCTATCCCGGGCTACATTCAGGCGTTCTGGTATGCAGTGCTGGAGAAGATTCCGCACGAGAAGTTCTCAATGCCGCCTGCCGACGTGGGAGCGCCGGAAAACGCGATTGTCATCACAACTGAGAATACCTGTGTGCGTTGTAACCAGTTGGCGGAAAGCGAGCCCTATACGGTCTATCAAGCAGTGGGCACACCTCGAACGTACACGCCACTTGCAGACGGCGGCTTTCGCGCCGAATTGCAGGTCTTAGATCCTCCAACTCGTTTGCGGACTAACGAGCAGGTGACCGTTCGTGTGTTGGTTAAGAATGTGAGCGACTCACGATGGCTTGCACGCGAACGTGGTAATTCGCCGTATCAGGTCAGTCTTGGTAACCACTGGCTCGACCGCGAAGGAAAGATCGTCGTCAACGATGACGGTCGGGGGCCATTGCTGCGTGATTTAAATCCCGGAGAGCTGATGGAGGTTTTGTTTACTGTGAATGCACCCCGGCTTGCAGGAGATTACCTTCTCGAGATGGATATGTTGCAAGAGGGCGTTTCCTGGTTTAGCTCAAAGGGATCGTCGACGGTTCGCGTTCCGGTGAGAGTCGACTAACATTGAAGGAACCTCACACCTTTCACAAATTTGCAGATTGAGTATCTCTACCGTTCTCTGTTCTTTATCGCTTCCTGGTAAACCTCGAGCGTAAGCCTGGCTGTGCGGTCCCACGAAAACTCCGCCGACCGGCGACGACCGGCATCCGCAAGTTCACGCCGCATACCGTCGTTCTCAACCAACTCAAGAATGCCAGAAGCTATTTCCTGTGTGCTCTCCGAATCGACCAGGCGAGCAGCACCGGCCGTGACCTCACCGACAGCGGATGCGGACCCGGCGATAACGGGTGCGCCGCATCTCATCGCTTCCAGAGGTGGTAGTCCAAAACCTTCGTACATTGATGGATAAATGACTCGGCCCCCAACGATGACGAGCTGAAGGGGTAGGTCAGGCCGGGCCCGCAAAACCTCTTCAAAGGCGTGGACAAGTGCCAGGTAATTTTTCCGAGGCTCTATTGTGCCGACTGCAAGAATGAACTTACTGCCGATACCGAGTCTCCGGCGCGGAGCTTCCGTCTCTTCAAAGTCGACTGGGTGAAAACAGTCGCGCGCCGCCTCCGGCACAACAAAGACTTTGTCAGCGGGTACCTGCAGTTGATCACAAACTTCGCGCTTAATGGTTTCAGTCGGCACAACGAGAGCATTCGACAAACGTGCCATCAACGGCAGTCGCCGCCGCGCCCGCCGCACGCTGCGACCGCGGTGTTTTTCCGGGTGAAGAACAAGCGACATGTCGTGCACCGTGAGTACCGTCGCGCAACGTTTCCACAACGGCACATCGTAGTTTGTGCCATGAAATAGTTTGATGCCCCTGCGTTTGATATAGCGAGGCAGACCTACCGACCACCAGTGCCGAGAGACCTGTCCGACCGGAACACGTGTGCACTTGAGATTCGCGGGAAGATGTTCTTCGTTCTCTTGTAAGCTGAAGGGTGGAAACGCGGAAGGATAGGCCAGGTCAAACTCAGTAGCCGGCTCTGCTTGTGCCAGGGCGCGCGCAAGTTCAAACGTGTAATGCCCGACGCCAGTCTTGAGCGATGTGAGCGGGATACCATCAAGTCCGATGATCATGTCTTCAGACTAGACTATCAGAGAACTACGAACCGCGGCAGAGTTGCGGATTCTTTGTTGAGTGCACTCAAGCTTGAGCGGGGACAGGGTCCACCTTCCCGACCTGCAAATTCTCTCAGCTTGAGTCGCCGATTCAATCCCGCAACTCAAGTGGCTTCTTGCGGTCAAAGACCAAAGCCCAAAGACCAAAGTCCGTTATTTGTTATGGACCAAACCTCTGTCTGTATTCCCTCTGTCTGTATTCCGTTGAGATGATGAAGGCCCTGACCATTTCGGCGTTGACGAAGTTGCCATTGAACTGGTTCAGCTTGTCGAGCCAGAACTGCCAGCCGGAGAAGTCTGTGTCTGGTGGGTCGTTCGGATTTCTCCTCATGTAGCCAAAGTATTGCATGAGCACAAAGGCACGGTTGAATTCGCGCCGGCTGAATTCGGAGTTCTCGGCAATTTGACGAAGGGCACTGGCCCGGACCTGGGTCGTGTTATTGCCATTCAGTTGCGCTACGAGCGTGTCCCTTACTGATGGCGTGAGCGAGCCACCCGTGTTGGCGTTCAGCGTATCGATGAGAGTTGCCGCATCCATAGAGGCAGGATAACGCGCGAGAAATTCGGGTCGTTGCACCCAACCGTTGAAAAAGCCAACCTTGTTCGCCTCGAGCATAGATTGCCAATCACCTACGTTAACAATCACATTCCGTGAGATCCGTTGCGCGCCGGTCATCAATTGCTGGTGTGTGACCGGTACGGGCTTGCCTGGGAGGTCGCCGAATGAAGCCTTGTAAGCTCGGTATGCCAGAAAGCCGGTTTCCTGGAATTCAATTGATAGATAGAAAGCCGCCGAGACATTTACGCGCTTGACCTCGACGCAGGCCGCGTTTGCACCGCACGAATTGATTTCGTTCTGCCAAAACGCAAATCCCGAAGCATCAGGATCGCGACCGAAGAAGTCTGCATATTGCTGCGTGACGAAAGACGGTACCGTATCAATCACGTTGTTACTGGATCCCAAGGGAGTGGTGAATGTTGTACCCAAGGGAGTCGTAAAGACGGCCAGCTGATTCTGTGAAGGATTCGAGAAGGTGATAGGCCCGGGCCCGAAAGTCGAGCCCCCTTGCGCGGGCTCCAGCGTAAATGTACCCGTCGTCGATATGAAATTGAAGACCACATTTCCTGTCGCGTCAGTGATTGCCGAAGCAGCTTGAGAACCTGAGAGCTTTACGGTAACTCCGGCGACTCCGTTTCCACCTGAATTGACTACACGCCCACGAAGTTGAACAGACGTTCGCGGTTCGTCGTCGTTGAGAATTCCGTTGCCATCGAGGTCGATGCTGCGCATAAGACCCTCACCGCGAGGAACACCGACAAATGTAAGTTCCGCGCGAGCGCCTGAGGCATTGAGGAGCGTCTGCATTGACACGGGCGCTTCCAGGAGGCTATCGGGCTGAAATTGGCCGTTGGCAAACAGAAAACTTCGTGGACTGCCACCATAGAGACCATGAACGATAAGGTCGCAATTACCGACCTGCGATTGTTGCATGAGAAGGCTAATGCGGTTTGTTACATTGAATGAGCTCTTATTATTTGCATCAATGGTAACCATCAGCCCGATGGCCGGTGGCGTACCAGAGTCAAGTCGCAGGATCAGTTGCTCCATATCACGGCGCCAACTATCTGCTGTGATGGGGTCGGTTTGAGAAAAATCAAATTGCGGCGCCTTCATGAAGTTAAAAAGCGTGTCGAAAGTTCCATCATGGGTCAAACCAAAACCAGTAATCTGCGGCGTACTCTGCGTTCTGTTGAGCCCAACCTTCTGATAGATGCCTCTCAGTTGGGGAACTTTAACGGACTGCGGCTCCTGAAGAGACAACGATGGTGTGATCCTATTGTCTGTACCCGGTTTGAAACCGACTATCAGGTGGCAATCGGAACAATTAGCGACGTGGCCGTCAAGCCTCTCGTTGCTGAAGAAACTAAAGCCAATCTGGAATTCGTTCGCCGGGCGGCTTTGAGGTTGGTTTGGATTGGGAGGATAAGTAAGTGACTGGACGAAGCTCTTGAAAGCCGCCATCTCTCCTAACGTAAGTTGACGCTGTCCTCCCAATAATGAGACGAACGCTGGATTGAAACTCTCCAGTCCCTCTTTATCTCCACGCCAGTGAAAGGGTTCATTGCCAATGATGCCGCGTAAGCTTTGCGTCATCATGGGTCCCTTCATCGGATGCAGGTTGTCGTTACCAGTGATATTGGGAGGGAAGAAAACCGAAACGGGATCAACGTTGCCCAGCGGATTTCCCAAGTCCCAAACCATTCCGTCGCGGTGGCCATTGAGGTGGCAACTGGCACACGATACAGTGCCATGAGACGAAAACGAACCGTCATAGAGGAAGCGCCGGCCCTCGCGCACTGATTGCGGCTCAGGGTTAAAACCGATTGGTAACTGCGCGACTTGAAGCTTCGCATTCATGTCGACAACCCCTACCGTCTCTTCGAAACGGTTGAGGACATAGAGACGCTGTCGAGACTCATCAAGTGCCAAACCGGTTGGTCCTTGCCCGACTGCGATTCGATCCATTACGGCGCCGGCCGCTGAGAGCACACCCACGCGCGCAGAACTAGTCGCGGCAACGAAGAACGTCCCATCAACCCTGCGTACGATGTCAGCAGGCAGAGCCAGGCTCAGAGAGCGCTCGGCGTCCGTGCCCGTGGGATTACTAAAGTCAACATGCGAGTTCAGATCAGAGGTGGCGGTTACGGTTGGTGTTCCGCTACCGGCAGTATTAACAATTGAGACTCGATTCGCTTGAAAGCGGCCGCTCAGATTCGGTTCGAAGCGAACTTGATTAATGTCTTCAAGATTAGCAACAAGGAGACGATTCTGAGTCGGGTCGAAAGCCATGTTGCCAATGTGAGTGCCGATACCACTCACTTGCGAACTCAGGGCAGACGGTAAGCCCGAGCCACTCGCATCAATTACTGCGAGATCTATATCGGCTAGCGTATATGGGATGAAAGAATTCCAGTTGCGGTTTATCTCGTCTACCCATTGCGAACCGACTCGTTTGACGATTAACGCGCTATTCGGTGGCGCAGGCAGACCGGCCCTAAGCGCTGGGTTTGGTGGCGGCAGACCGCCGTTAGCTGTTACATCTGCTTCCCTTACAACGGTCGTTTGATTTCCTGATTCGAAAACAGAAACAAAAACGCGAGAGCCATCTGCGTTTCGAGCCAAAGCCCGCGGCTGCTTGCCAAAGATTTCTATTGTCTGCGGAAGCGATCCAGGATTGGCGGCGTCGAAGACCTTGATCTGTCCATGTCCCAGTTTATCTACCTGCGTTCCCACGAGCAGGGAGGCTCCACCAGAAACGCAGACGAAAGCCATCTCTCGAGTAGAACCAGCGAAGATTACATCAGTGGGCTCGTCGCCCACGTCCATAGTCCGGGTAACACTTCCCGTAGCCAGATCGACGATGCTAACGGAGTCAGAAAGCCAGTTCGCGACCCAAGCCTCATTGTTGTTGCGTACAGCAACACTAACGGGTTCAAGTCCAACTGGAATCTCCGCAGTGAGACGCGGCTGCGGAGTATTGACGAGTTGAAAAACTGAAAGCGTGCCGTTTGGGGAATTGACTGCGAGCAGTCGCGTGCCGTCTGGAGTTAAAGCGAGTGGATGTACCTGGGGACTTTCGAAATTCTTGAAAGGAACGCTTTGTGACGATACGACAGGAGAATCTGCGAGAAACCATCCTGTGCCAATTCCGAGAATTAGGACGCTGAGAAAGACGGATCGAAGACGCTTCTCGCGGGCGAAGCAAAGAGAGGACATTGGCCGGGGCCTCCTGAGACAATACCTTGCGACTTCTTTGACGACCGTGGCAACCGCCAAACCGGTAAGACGTGTGGACGTTTGGCACACTTAAAACATGAAACCGCCCGGCATGTCAATGATTTGGGTGCGTCCAGGTCTCAATAGAAAAAGAGGCTGAATCCAACCCGGAATCCAGCCTCTTAGGATTTTGTTTTTCTAAAGTCCTAGAATCTTTGGTTATATTCAGCGGAAAGGATGAATGCCTTAACCATCTCGGCGTTGACGAAGTTGCCATTGAATTGGTTCAGCTTACCCAGCCAGAAGTTATAACCTGAGAAGTCAGTATCATTCCCCTCGTCTGGGTTGCGCTTCAGATAGCCGAAATACTGCATTAGCACGAACGCTTTGTTGAACTCCCGCTGCTGCAGGTTGGAGTTCTCAGCAACGGAACGCACCACAGAAGCGCGCTTTGCTGGGTCTGAAGGTGTTCCACCGAGGATGCCAACAAGGTTGGCTGTCTCAGTTGACGAAAGCACCCTACCCGCATTGGCATCGAGCGTATCGACAAACTGAGCTGCGCTCATGGTGCCCGGAAAAGCGGTCTGAAATTCTGGACGCTGCACGAATGCGAGCGCAAAGTTTTGTTTGTTGGTTTCCAAAACCTGCTGCCAACCCGCCGCACCTACGACTACACCATTAGAGATGCTACGGCTGTCAGGAATAAACTTATCCCGGCGCACCGGCACGGGTTTGCCCGACAGATCGCCAAAAGCGGCCTTGTGGAAGCGATAGACAAGATAGCCGGTGTCCTGAAACTCTATGGAGAGGAAGAACGCTCCCGACACATTGATCCGCTTTAGTTCGGTACAAGCCGCATTAGCACCACACCCTGTGATTTCACCTGTCCAGAAGTTGAAACCCGACTGGTCCGGCATGCGACTCAGAAAGTCGACATACTGCTGACTGACAAAAAAGTCGGCGTCATTAATCGTTATGGGCGTAACAGTCCCGGGGCGCAAGCGTAAAGGCTTTACCTTGATGGTACCGTAATACAAGTCCGCCGGAAGGTCTGGACCATCGGGCACAATGCGGAGAGTTGGTGGCGGCGTTTGCGCTGAAGTGATAATAGCAGCCAGCGCGATTATCACAGTGGCGAAAGCGAGTCTCATTCGATTGCTCCTTAAATTCGTACGGAAGAATACCCGAAAGTGAGGCTCTCTTTCGCGGCTGCTTAAGAACACCCACGAGGGCATTTTCGAGTCTAGCCCGCTCACTGACTAGGTGTCAACCGTGCTTTTCACCAAGTTCTACCATTTGGAACTGTGGGAGCCAGCACAACTTTTTTCCAACAATCAGACGCCTGAGCAGTCTCCAAAGTCTATCTAAATATCGCCCCAATCAGGGCATTTTGGCTTTCAATTGCCAAATTGCCGCTTCTTACGGGGCAAATCTCCGCCGGTATTCGATTGAAGTGATGAACGCCTTGACCATTTCCGCATTCACGAAGTTGCCATTGAATTGGTTCAGCTTACCCAGCCAGAAGTTATAGCCACCAAAATCGGCATCCGGCGCGTCGTTCGGATTCCGTCGCAGATACCCAAAATACTGCATCAAGACAAACGCTTTATTGAACTCCGCGTTCTTCAGATCAACGTCTTCCGCTACCGACCGCAACACCGATGCCCGCTTCGCCACATCTGCCGGTGTACTGCCCAACACTGCCACCAGATTCGCCTTCTCCGCTGCCGAAAGCACGCCACCGGCGTTCGTGTCCAACTGCGTCACAACCTGATCTGCTGTCAATGAACCCGGGAAAGCGTTCAGAAACTCCGCCCGCTGCACGAACCCCAGCGCAAACGCCTGCTTGTTCGCTTCCAACTGCGCCTGCCAGTTCCCCACTCCTACCTGCACCCCCTGTCCTATCTGTTGCGTGTCGCGCAGGAACTCATTGAGCCTCACTGGCACCGGCGCTCCCGAGAGATTCCCAAATCCGCTCTTGTACATCCGATAGACCAGATACCCGGTCTCCTGAAACTCTATCGACAGGAAGAACGCTCCCGACACGTTGATGCGCTTCAAATCCGTGCACGCCGCGTCCGCACCACACTGCGTGATCTCGTTGGTCCAGAAGCTCAACCCACTCGCGTCCGGCTCGCGATTGAGAAAGTCCACATAATGTTGCCGCACAAAGAAACCCGCCACATCAATCGGATTAGTCGTGCCATTTGCACTGTCGTTGTCGTTAATTGTTAGAATCGCGGCGCCTGGCAGACCTATGGTAGCTCCCGTGGCATTACTCAAGAAAATTTGGAAGGTCTCACTAGTCTCAGCGTAGGCATCGTCAATGATCGGAATCGAGATGGTCTTCGTAGTGTCACCGGCCGCGAACCGCAATGTTCCCAGCGTCTGCAGGTAGTCGCAGCGTGAAGAGGCCGAGCCACCAATCTGACGGCAAGGACTTGCTCCTGACGTGTCGAGCGTCGCGTAGTCTACTGTCGAGGCACCGCTAGTATCTCCAGTTCTGGTCACCTGGACAATCAATGTGCTCGTGCCTTCAGTAACTGCAAAGTTCTGACTACTAAACTGTACCGACGGTGCAGGAGACACGCGTGGCGTGTAAGTCACTTCTCCGGCATTGGTCAAGTTTACCTGAACATTCTCGGAGGTATGAGACGGGATGATGTACGCCTCAGGTTCTCCTCCAGCTATACCCACCACTGGAAATAGCGCTGTATTACCAACGCCGTAGCGGCTCTTGATTGTCCCGTCTGAGCGTAGCTCAACCTCAAAGTTGACCGGAGCTCCTCCGAAGAGACAGTTACCATCGGGTGGCCCGGCATTGCAGGGTACGCCTTGCCAACGAAAGACGACTTGATTCGCACTTTGCGTAATGAAAACCCCCGCATCTGATCGCTGATCCGATCCCAAATACAAGTCGTCCCATAGTCCTGAAATCATCTTGGAGGCTGGCAGTGCTACGGTCGAACTCGGCACATCGTCGGCGTCTCCGTTGGAACGAGTTGGCGGGAAAGAGAAGTAGAGATTGCCGTTGGTGGAAACGACCAGGCTAAAAAAACTGGAGCCAAAGAACGGAAAATTGAACGGCAACAGAAAATTGGAAAGCTTATCGTCGTCCCCCGGTGCACCAAAGATTCTGGAGCCACCTGTCGTCAAGGCGACGGGGACGCCCACAGTTGTAACGTAAGGATCACCTACACCAGCAGGCACACTAATAGGCAGCGTCGCTGGAGTACCCTCGTTTCCTACGTTGTCGAACTCGCGCAATTGAATCGTTCCGTTCGTGTGTCGATAGGGAATCTTGACGTCAGCGGTTTGCGTCGTTCCGGAAGTTGCGGGCACCGAGCCTCTCAGGGGAATTACGGCGGAGGTGATCGCGTCGAT
>WNFR01003754.1_pt1 | contig 15685 bp, 11 predicted proteins | sample 5400221 | NCBI WGS metagenome assembly WNFR01 (sample SAMN13153357, study PRJNA577476) | soil metagenome | isolation source: 40 cm soil under Madrone tree | place: USA:California | collected 2016-06-14 | reverse complement strand
TATAAGCCACTGAAAAGAACTAAGTTGGCGGAAGCGTGTGGGAGTCGAACCCACCACTCGGCTCGCGAAGAGCCGAATCACCGGCTTTGAAGACCGGGAGGATCACCGGACCCTTTTCGCCTCCGCAAAAAGTATAGTGGCCACCTCCGGGAAAAGTATAGCTATGTGCGGCTGGAAACAACTACGGAAGATTGATTCGTGCGGATCAAAGCGGCGACCAGATCGAACAACGCGGGAGCCGTGCAGACTTCGTAGTAGGAATGTTCCGAAGGGCTGCCCAGCTTGCCGTCCTGCAGCAATTCGCGCGCAGTCCCTTTGCGAAGCACCAGCAGTTCGACCGTTTCGCCCATCGGCACTTCGCCGTAAAACAGCGTCACGGTTTCTTTTCCCCAGGGCAGATCCAGCTTAGTCTCGATCGAATCCAGCGAAATTTCTTCGGAGAGTTTTTGGAAGCCTTCCTGGTTCAACTCGATTCCGTTGCGGTTGTAACGCACCAGAAATTCGTCGAGTTCCTCCGCCGAAGCTCCCTTCATCGCTTGCAGAAAATGGAACACGGAGAAATTGGATTTCTGCTCGGCGAGCATGCGGCGCGCCAGCTTGGTGCAGCCGGAGAGGCGATCGGAAAGATTGAGCGCTTTCGAGATCATGATGCGCGAATCACCGTCGGTCCAATAGGTCGGCGCATCACCCTGGAACGCTACGCCAAGTCCAAGTTCCAGCGCCGGCAAATTGGATTGCACCGCGCCATCATTGTACGAGTTACAAACGGATAGAATCTGCCGCGAAAGGATGCAGGCTTTGGCCACCGGGCGCGCGTAAGCGCGGCTCGATTCGGTTTCAAAGATGGCCAGAATGATCGCATCACCTTCAATAAAAACTTTTTTGGCGGAGTAGCGGTCCAGTAGTTTCTTTACCGGCTCGTGAAGATTGAGGCTGAAATGCGAAGCCGGATTCAGCCCGCGCGACAATAAATCCTGAGTCATGCGCGTAGACCCGCGCACGTCGGCCTTGATGATGACGTGCGATACCACGGGATCGAGTTTCGGTTTGGCTTCTTCGGGAAGGACGCACTCGTACAGACGATTATTAAGCCGGGAAAGATCGCGCGCTTGTTCGGTCGAGACCAGGTTGATGCGCTCCATGCAGGTAGTGAGATGGTCGGCATCGCGCAACTCGCGGCGCAGGCGCAGAAAATCCACTGCAAATCGCAGAACCAAGGCTTCCATTTCGTCGCGCGAATAGCGGCGAATTTTGCGAGAGAGATCTTCGATGGGCTTCGCGGAAAGCTTCTTGGCATGAACCTGCTTCAGCACCTGCTCGACGCGTTTCAATTCGTCTTTTGAAACCAGCGCCTTGCGAAGCTGTTGCAAGTGCAATGGCGGGTGGAATTGCGCAGAAATCGCGCGGATTTCGTACCCAGCCAAGATGTGGTAGAGCACTTCGTGCTGTTCAAGCCGCTGCAGCAACTGCGAAAGCAATTGCGCGCGCACCGAGCGCAAAGATTCCGGTTCCGCACCAGGATCGAACAAGCGGCGGGCATTTTGCGGGTCGTTCAGAAAATCGCCAAGCCGCGAGTTGTGATCCTTTAGGAAAAAATCCAGTTTCTGTTTGGCTGCTTCGATCTGCGGGCCAAATTCTTCCAGCTTCAGTTCCTGGTGCTTCAGCCGCAGTTCGATATCGTTCAGCGAAGCTTTAATGTTCGCGGGATCGCTGGGCCCGAGAAATTTATTCAGGAAACTGTCGCCGCGGTCCAGCTTCTTGCGCAGCAATTCCCGCTGCCCTTCCAGGTTGGCGATTTCGTCGCGCATCGCCTGCGCTTGGTCCAGCATGGACTGGTAGCCCTGCTGCGCTTCGACAAAATCGGCTTCGCGCGGAATCGCCACGCCAGCCTGGTGCAGAAATTCCTGAAACAGCTCGTCCATCGCTTCAAAGCGATCCGGGTCGCGCACGTAATTACCCAGAAGCACGAAATGTTCAAGGAAATACGAATCGTCTTTACCGCCATCGAGAAAGATCAACCGATTTTTCAGCAGATCGTATAGCGCGGCGAATTCTTCGCCAAACAGAGCGCGACGCGCTTTGCAGACCACATTTTCTTCCGCGTCCACCACCATCTGCGCGACCTGCTGGCCAACCGTGCGCAGCACGCGACGTCGCGCCGATTGCAGCTCGGAGAGTTTGGCCTTGATAACGTGAGCCTGCTGGCTGCGCTCAAAATGTTCGCCACGCTGCCGAATCCATTCCTTGCCTTCGAGGATGAGGTTGGCGAATTGGTTGCCAAGCTCCTGCGTCAGGAATTTCAGAAGGGCCAGCCGGAACAAGATATCGATTTCAATATTTTTCTGATACTTGGCTTGCGTCACCGATGATTGCAGCAAATCGGTCAACAGCTTACGAAATCCTGCCCCATCAATGGTCTTCGCGTTGCGCAGTTCGATGCCAGAGATGAAGGATCCCGAAGTGTGCTGGCGAATCAGCTCGAACAGGTAATCGCGCGAGGCGTGCACGAATTTCGGACTCAGATATACGTCGTGGTGAATGTTGTCCACGCCAATGGCCAGTGTCGCCATCGGGAGCGCGAGGTTATAGCTCGTAAGCTCTATGCGTGGAGTGGTCTCGGGAGCCGCGAATAGGATTTCGTTGGACATTGCAGCAGCCAAAAGGGGCTTTTTCCAAGCTAGCAGCGGGAAACGCGGCGGGCAAGAAACCGGAAGTTTAAGGTAGCGTGAGAGTTAGGATGCTTCAGAGCACACTGATACGGCGCGAATCCCCGCCCAGGTGCTCGAGCCGGATACGAATTTCGGGCCACGGCGAAGGAAGCGGAAACCGCTCTGACCATTCGAGGATTACCACGGCCGGCTTGGCGAACAGGTCTTCCATGCCCAGCGTTTCGAAATCGTGGAAACTCTCGATGCGATACAAGTCGCCGTGAAAAACCGGCTGCGTTTCGCCATAGCTGTGAAGCAGCGTGAACGTGGGGCTGGTTACGTCTTCTTCGCGGGCCGCACCGAGTGCGCTGACGATGCCTTTGGTGAGAGTCGTTTTGCCGCTGCCGAGGTCGCCGGAAAGAAGTACCAGAGCCGGCGCTTTCAGACGCGAGGCGAATTCCCTGCCCCAGGCCATCGTCTCCTCCGCGGAATGGGTAATGAACTCCTCAGCCACTGCGGCGAATCTCCTCAAGCAGTTCGAACCGCGCGTACGGCAACGCGCGAGCTACGTCGCTGGCCAAAATGCCAGAAGAATCGGCGTCTTCGATTAAGGTATCCGCGGCGCGGCCATGCAGCCACGCGCCCAGCGCCAAAACGCGCAGCCAGTCCTGCGTGCCAAACTGGCCAGTCAGCGCGGCAAGAATGCCGGTCAGAACATCCCCAGACCCACCCTTCGCCAGCCCGGGATTGCCCGTGGTGTTGATTAAAGTTTGGCCGTCAGGTGAAGCGAGGATGGTGTGAAAGCCTTTCAGCAATACGTACGCGTTCCAACGTTTTGCGGATTCTATTGCAATGCGTACGCGATCTTTCTGAATATCTTTCGTCGTGATACCGAGCAGCCGCGCCATTTCACCGGGATGCGGAGTGATTGCCAAGAATTGCGATTTGCGATCGTGCAAGGCATCGCCTTCTGAATCGAAAGCGTTGAGGCCATCGGCATCGAGGATCGTAGGCAGCGTTGTCGATTGCACAAGCGTACGAATGAATTTCTGTGTACCGCGCTCCTGTCCAAGACCGGGACCAACGGCTAGAACAGTTTTGCCTTTTACGATTTTTGCAAAAGCAGCGTCAGCCAGATTTTCAATGGAGATGGAGCCATCAGCGAGCGTGGGCAGTGGCTCGGTCATGTATTCGGGTTGGCTCGAAGCGACAACGGATTGCACGGTATCAGGCGTCGCGACGGTCACCAGACCCGCGCCAGCTTTGAGTCCGCCCGTTCCGGCGAGCACGGCCGCGCCGGATTTGCCGGCCGACCCGGCGATAACGAGAATGTGGCCGTAGAGACCTTTGTTCGAATCGACCGGACGAATCAGCGGAAGCTGGGCGAATTCGTCGGGCCCTGCGCAGCGGAGATTACCTTTGCCGAGTTCGTCGATCAGCGCCGGCGGCGAGCCAATCGCGCGGACATTCAGCCTGCCGCAGCAGGAAGCTTCATTCGAAATGAGTTGGCCGATTTTTGGCGCGGTGAATGTGACCGTATGATGGGCGCGCAGAACCGGGCCTTCCGCTGGCTCGCCGTCCGACGCCATGCCGGAAGCAATATCCACGGCAACGATGAGAGCGGGAGTCGCGGACGTCGCGTTTCGCGAGAGCGAATTTAGATCGCTAATGGTTTTTGCGATAAGCCCTGTAGCAACGCCGCGCAGTCCGGTTCCTAGGAGAGCGTCCAGGATTACGTCCGCAGCTGCGATTCGCGGCCAGACATTCCGCAAAGCCGCTTCGTTTTCGATGACCAGAGTTTCGCCGCCGTTTTCACGCCAACGATGAAAATTCAGAGCAGCATCGCCTTTTAATTCCGTGGGCAAACCAAGAAGCAATACGCAAGTATGGCGAATTTCCAGGCGCAAGTAGCGTGCCGCGACAAATCCATCGCCACCGTTATTTCCCTTTCCGCAGAGCACCATCGCTGATCGAACCGGCGACTGAAAACGAAGCGAAATTTCATGCAGGACAAAATCGGCGACGCTCTTCCCGGCGTCTTCCATAAGTTGCGTGCCGGAAATTCCGTAACGCTCGGTGGTGAGCCGATCCAGTTCGCGCATTTCGGCTGCGGTGAGAGCTTTCATAGAGGCAGGTCTTCCGAGAAAAATCAGAGCATCCAGCCGCCGCTGACGTTGACCACCTGTCCGGTGACATATTCCGCCTCCTCGGAAGCGAAAAACGCGACAGAGGCAGCAACGTCGTCCACGGTAGGCGGGCGGCCGATGGGAAAGCGCGCATCCTTGATGCGGCGAGCTTCCTCGAGACTCAATTCTTTTTCGTCGATGCTCGATGGGTTGACTACATTCACAGTGATTCCGTTTTTTGCCTCTTCGAGTGCCAGCGAGCGAGAGAGCGCAACGACCGCGGCTTTGGCCGAAGCGTAGGCAGAAATTTTTGCCTGGCCGAAAGCGCGCTCCGCGCCCACGGCTCCAAGATTAATGATGCGGCCCCAGCGGCCCTTGCGCATGTGTGGCAACGCAGCGCGACTCATGAAAACAACGCTCATCAAGTTCGATGCAAAAATGTCCTGCCAATCTTCCAGGGAGCCTTCGGCCAGAGTGCCCCAGCGAAAATCGCCGACATTGTTGACAAGAATATCGAGTCGGCCAAAGCGATCGGTGACGGTGTTGACGAATTGTTCCGAGCGTTCTGCAGTGGTGATATCCGCTTCAACGGCAACACAGTCAGCGCCGGCTGCCTGCAATTGGCGCAAGGTGTTCTGCGCCACGTTCTTGTTGGCACGATAGCCGATGGCAATGCGGGCGCCCTCTTTCGCCAGGCGGAGGGCAATTCCCCTGCCGATGCCGCGCGTTCCCCCCGTAATCAACGCAACCCGGTTGCGTAGTAACATTCCCGTCCTCATTTCGAAGAGCTTAAGTTTTTTAAGTATAGCCCAGCCGCGCAATCGGCACTAAATACATCAACGCAGACGCGCGACGATTACCGTCATGTCATCGGCTTGCTCGGGAGTGCCTGCCCATTCCTCGGCGGCCTGCATCATTCCTTGCGCGATCGCCCTGGGCGAAGAGCCATTTAGACGAATTGCCGCGTCCCGTAAACGTTGGATGCCGAACTCCTCGCCGTAGACATTTTCCGGTTCCACCAAACCATCGCTGTAGCCAACCAGGATCGCATCCGGCGGAACGGTTTCCGAGCCTTCCACAAATGGATATTCTTCAATCACCCCGAGCACCATTCCGCCTTTGTCGAGATAGAAGGCGTGGTCGCCACAGATGCAAAAAGCCGGCAGGTGCCCGGCATTGGTGTAGCGGAGCAACCGCGTCGCACTGTCATAGACCGCGACGAAAAAGGTTGCGAAACGATCGTCGCCGGTATTGCGGACCAAATGGAGGTTTAGCCGCGAAACCAGTTCCGCGGTGCTCATGGAATCGCTTCCTGGAGCGAGCAGTTGACTTCGCAGAGAGGCCTGCAAACTGGCCATAAGCAACGCGGCGGAAATTCCCTTGCCTGAGATATCCGCAATCGCGATTGCGATACGCGTCGGACTTAGCTGAATGAAGTCGTAATAGTCGCCGCTGACGGTGCGCGCCGCTTTGCAGATGGCTTCGATTTGCACACCCGGTACCGACGGCACGCGCTGCGGAAAAAGCTGGTTTTGGACTTCGCGCGCGATGGACAGTTCGTTTTCCAAGCGCTGACGCTGGCGCTGCTCTTCGATCAGGCTGCTGATCGAGCCGGTCATCAAGTTGAACGATTCGCCGAGAATACCCAGTTGATCGCGGCGCTCGATTTTCACCCGGTGTGTTAAGTCGCCTGCCTGAACGAGTTGCGTTGCCTGATAGAGTTCATCCACGGCGCTGGTGATGGCACGGGTCAAAACGATGCCGGTAACCAACGCCACAATTTCGATGAGCAGAAGAAATATCGCGATCAATTCGAAGCCAAATACGGTGCTGCTGCTGAACTCTCCGAGCGAACTGAAGATGCGACTATTCAACACGGAAGGACGAGCGGAAAAGGAGGCAAATACCGGTTGTTTCTCTCCGGCCTTCTCACCGGCTTCCAGATAGGTAGCATCCAGCTTGGAAAAACCCTCGATTACCGGATCGAACCAGTAGTTTGCGCCTTGCAGAGTGCGATGGCGCGTGGCAATTCGATTCAGGAAACGGTAGCGGACGCTGCCAAGCTGTATGGTGCTGGTTGAATCTTCGCCGTCAGCGCGCTGCAGCGCGGTAAATTGAATAGGCCCGAGACCGGGCGCGACGGTCTCGAGAAATTCTGGCGTTACGCGCAAGCTCAGCTCCACCAGATTCTTGCCGCGCGATGAATCGACTTCGCGCATGGCGATCAAATGCGTTTGCCCGTTGGACTGGACAATCCCGGTAAACTCTTTTGCGTTTGGCCCAGCGATGCGCTGCAGCCGTCGCGGGTCGGCATGAAACTCGACCTTGAGGCCGGGAAGCTCATTCGAATAAGACATCTGGATTTGGGCATCCAGCGCCTCTTCCACTACTTTGCCGTTGATGGAGCTTGGCAGAGTCTTTTCGGCGGAGGCAATGCTTGCAGCCGAGTCTGCCATGCGGCCAAGGCGGCTGTGAATGTCTTCGAAGAGGAGATAACCGCCGAGCTGCGAATAGAGAATCTGCCCGGCGAGAATCGCCAGCGCCAGTAGAAGAAGCACGGGAACGACGGCGATGAATAAATACGCGACGATCAGGCGATTGCGCAGGCTCCACAGAAGGCGATTGCGCCACCAGGAGATGGCGCGAAAAGCCATATACACCGCGCTCAAGAGTCCGACGAATTTGGCAAAGCTATAGGCGCCACCGGATGGGCCGAAAAGTGTGGCGAGCAGGCCCAGCAGTGTCAAAACGATGGCCGCGATGTCCGGCCAGGAAAGACGTCGCCAGAGATTCGAGAGATTGGCGCGTGTCGGAGTCATGTCGGGATGCACAAAAGAATACCTTACCCGATGCGAAGCCGCATGACGAGCAATTGAAAAATGGAAAAGAAGAACTGGCTCGATCCGGACGTCCGGGCAAGCTGGGGCGCAGCAATGCTGCGCCGCTACAAGCGATTTTTGAGGCTAGGATTGTGGCATGTTGCGAACCCGGCTGTGCTTTACACCGTAGGTGAAATACACGATCAACCCGATAACCAGCCAGATGATCAGGCGTGCCCAGTTTACCCAACCCAGCTTGTACATCATGTAGCCGTTGAACAGAACGCCAAGAAACGGCACCACCGGCAGCCAGCCGCCCATGAAAATCCCGGGTGTGCGGAAAGGCCGAGGCTGATCGGGACTCTTGATTCGCAACATAGTGACAGCAATACAAACCATAACGAAGGCCAGCAGCGTGCCGATGTTCACCATCTTTCCGATTTGGTCGATGGGCGTAACACTGCCTACGACGGCTGCAAGGATTCCGACCAGTATTGTGTTTTTGTACGGAGTGCGGAATTTCGGATGAATGGCCGCGAAGAATTTCTTTGGCAGCAGACCGTTCTTGGCCATTGAATACAGCACACGCGTCTGGCCAAGCAGCATGACCAGCATGACGCTAGTCAATCCCGCGAGTGCGCCCAGAGTGATCACGTGGGAAGCGGTGGTTAGTCCGCGATCCATGAACGCGCGCGCAATGGGCGCTTCGATGTTCACGTCCTGCCAGTGCACCATGCCGGTGAGTACCCCAGCGACGCCGATATACAGTGCGGTGCAGACCAGAAGTGAAACGATGATGCCGATGGGCAGGTCTCTTTGCGGATTTTTGGCTTCCTGCGCGGTGGTTGATACCGCGTCAAATCCAATGTAGGCGAAAAAAATGTAAGCGGCGCCAGTACCGATCCCAGCAAATCCATAAGGAGCAAAGCTGTGCCAATCCGTGCCCCAATTAGAAGCATGTACGTACCTGCTGCCTAGTGCCAGTACAAACAACACCACAGAAACCTTGATCACAACGATGGTGGAATTGAAACTTGCACTCTCTTTGATACCGATGGCTAGGATTGCCGTAATGACCAACGCGATTATAAAGGCCGGCAAGTTGAAGCCGATTTCCATGCCGAAAATTTTTGGCGCGTTTACCAGATCGTGGGCCCGCTGCACCAGTTCGGGCGAATGAGCCGCGGTAAAATCCATCACCCGATCCAGGAAGGCCTGCGTTCCCGGCACCAGCGTCGAATCGGAAGCCTGGGCCATTTGGCGCGCGACCATTTTTGCCGCAGTATCGAGTGCCGTCCAGTGGTCATAGGCGAGCCATAGCGGCATCTTGATATGGAAAATGTTCAACAGTTCGATGAAGTGGTTTGACCATCCCGAAGAAACCGTGCTGGCGCCCATCGCGTACTCGAGGGTCAGGTCCCAGCCGATAATCCAGGCGAACAGTTCACCCAGCGTCGCGTAGGCATACGTATAGGCACTGCCCGCGAGCGGAATCATCGCCGCAAATTCCGCGTAACACAGAGCCGCCAACGCGCAGCCGATGCCGGAAAGCACGAACGAGAGCATCAATCCCGGGCCGGCATAATGAGCTCCCAGTCCCGACAGCACGAAGATACCCGCGCCGATTACCGCGCCGACTCCGAGCGCCGTCAACTGAAACGGGCCCAGCGTTCGCTTCAGGCTGTGGCCTCCTTCTTCGTGGGCTTCGGCGAGCAACAGGCTCATCGGCTTTCTTGCGAACAAGGGGTTGCCCATGCAACTCCTCCTTTGTCAGGTGGAATACCGGCTACGCTAAGCTGCCAAATTGAACTTGCCCATTGTAGGGGTAGGCCCTGATTTGCCCTACAACAAATATTCTATGCGGTGATTTTTGTTTTAACGCTTCGCCGCGACCACAGCCAGTAAACCGGCAGCCCCAACAAAACGATTACCAGGCTCCAGCCGGCCGTCTCTGTTCTGTAAAACAACAGAACCGATAAAATTACCGAGGAAACGATGATGTACAACGCAGGCACCAGCGGATATCCGAACGCTTTGTACGGACGTTCCGCGTCGGGCCGTTTTCTGCGCAGTACAAATACGCTGATGATCGTCAGCACGTAGAACATCAGCGCGGCAAAGACCACGTAGTCCAGCAAATTGCTGTAAAGATTGCCGTAGGTCACTACTCCGGCGGCGTCCACGCGCTGGGTGCGCAACAAGATCAACACCGCGATCCAAACGCACTGGTAGACGAGCGCGATGCCGGGTACACCCTTGGTGTTTAGCTTTCCTGTGGCGCGGAAGAAAAGTCCGTCCCGGGCCATGGCATAGGCCACGCGTGAGCCGGCAAGAATCAACCCGTTGTTACAGCCAAACGTAGAAATGATAATCGCTCCGGCCATCAGCGACGCACCGACGGGACCAAAAATAGCGTTTAACGCGGCCGTCGCGACGCGATCGTCCGGCGCGTTTTGAATCTGTGCCAGCGGTAGCGCGAACAGATACGCCAGATTGGCCAGGCAATACAGGGTGATAACGATGATGGTGCCAAGCGCCATCGATAGCGCCACATCGCGTTTTGGATTCTTAACTTCGGCTGCGGTGAATCCAATGTTGTTCCAGGCATCGGCGGAAAAAAGCGAACCGACCTGCGAAACTCCAAACGCAACTACCAGGCCGAAAAAGCCGCTGGCCGCGGTGAGCGTCGGAAACCAACTTTTAAAAAGGCTGGCGCCCGGCTCGATCGGCGCCGCGCCGCGAACAGTCCAGAAATTTGAAAAATTGTCCGCAATCGCGGCGTGATTTCTGCCTACAAACACGCCAATCAAGATCAGCCCAAGCAAAGAAAGCGTCTTGGCAGAGGTGAAAATGTTCTGGATTAGTTTGCCCAGCCTTACGCCTCGCGTGTTCAGAAAAGTGATTAGTACGACCATCAGAATCGCGACGAATTGCTGAATGGAAAGACTGATAGCTAGTTTCGAACCGAGTGCGAGGGGATGAATAATCCAAGTGTTGGGAGAGATCGAAGAAAACAACACGCCCAGATATCTTGCGAATCCGACCGCTACCGCCGCAATGGTCCCGGTCTGTATAACCAGGAATAACGTCCAGCCGTAGAGAAATCCCCACAACGGCGAATAGGCTTCCCGCAAATAGACATACTGTCCTCCGGCATGCGGAAACAGCGCCGCCAATTCGCCGTACGCCAGCGCCGCCGAAATTGTCAGCAAGCCGGTGATAATCCACGTCAAGAGCAGGCCGCCGGGAGAACCGGTCACGCGGGAAATGTCGGCCGCGACGATGAAAATTCCCGAGCCGATCATCGAGCCGACCACGATCATGGTGCCGTCGAATAATCCGATGGCGCGCACGAATCCCGGTTCTTCCTTTTTGCCATGGTCTAGCACCGCTGGGCGCGCGATTTCAGCCATAAGGAGTGGCCTCACTTTTCCGCGGGTTGTGCCGCGACGGGAATAATCTTCAGATACTGCCGTACTCGATCAGCAGGATTTTTCGCTTTCAATATGTCGCTGATCACGGCAACGCTGTCCGCTCCCGCATCGATTAGCTTGCGCGCGCGTTCCAGGGTAATTCCGCCGATCGCTACGATCGGCTTAGTGGTCAATTTCCTAACTGCTTGAATGAAATCGACGCCGACCACTGGATCGGGATGGTGCTTACTGCTCGTGGAAAAAATCGGCCCGGCGGCGATGTAGTCCGCGCTGGACTCGATGGCCACTTCAAATTGCCGCAAATTATGGGTGGATAATCCAATGAGGCCGTTCGTTCCCACAACTTCGCGAGCCCTCGCAACGCACAAATCGTCCTGCCCCAGATGCACTCCACTGGCTCCCGCCAGACGCGAAATATCGGCCCGATCGTTCACAAGGAAAGTGCCGCCGTGCTGCCGCACGGTAAGGCTCAAAGCCTGCGAAGCATGCAGCAACTCGCGCGCCGACGATGTTTTATTGCGGTATTGAAACAGGCGGGCTCCCGCATCGAGCATCTTTTTAGTGAGTTCGATTGGATCGGAAGGCAGCAACGCTGCGTCTAGTATCACGTACAGCGGCGGCAGTGCAAGGCGATTGGCCATTTATTTCTTGGATTTTGTGGATTGGCTGTGGCCGTTTCCGGCAAACATCCGTTCGATGAAATGGGTATCAAAGCGGCCAGCAGCGAAGTCTGGATCGGCGAGGATGCGGCGGTGCAGCGGAATCGAAGTCTTAATGCCTTCGATCACAAACATTTCCAGCGCGCGTTTCATGCGGCCAATGGCTTCCGCACGGTCGCGACCCTTCACAATCAACTTGGCGATCATCGAATCGTAATACGGTGGAATCACTGCATCCGCGTACGCCGCCGAATCCACGCGGACTCCCGTGCCCCCGGGCGCCTGGAATGTGGTGATTCGTCCAGCCGAAGGCACAAAGGTCTCCGGATCCTCCGCGTTGATGCGGCACTCGATGGCGTGGCCGCTAAAATGAATTTCGCCAACTGCGTCATCCAGGTTTTCGCCCGCTGCGATTCGAATCTGCGCCTTGATCAGGTCCGCGCCAGTTACAAATTCGGTCACTGGATGCTCGACCTGGATGCGCGTGTTCATTTCAATAAAATAGATCGCGCCGTGCTGATCCATCAGGAACTCGACGGTGCCGGCGTTGGTGTAGCCGACTCTTTGCAGCGCCTTGACGACTTTCGCGCCCATTTCCTTGCGGACTTTGGGATCTAAGACCGGAGAAGGCGACTCTTCGATTAATTTTTGATGGCGGCGCTGGATCGAGCATTCGCGTTCGCCAAGATGAATAATCTTGCCGTGCTGATCGCCCAGCACTTGAAACTCAATGTGCCGCGGATTCTCGATGAAACGCTCAGCGTAAACATCGGGAGTGCCAAACGCCTGTTGCGCTTCGCTGCGCGCGGTTTCGTACGCCGCCAGAAGCTCCTCCTGTTTGCGCACCACACGCATGCCGCGGCCGCCGCCGCCGGCCACGGCTTTCAGGATCAGCGGATAGCCGATTTTCGCGGCCTCCTTGGCAAGCTGCTCCTCGCCTTCGATTGCACCGTCGCTTCCCGGAATCGTCGGCAGCCCCGCGCTCTTGACTTCGCGCCGCGCGCGGTCCTTTTCTCCCATCATTTCGATAATTTCCGGCCGTGGACCAATAAAGGTAATTTCCGAGGCTTCGCAAACCTTGGCGAAATTGGCGTTTTCGGAGAGAAATCCGTAACCGGGATGAATCGCATCTACATTGGTGATTTCGGCCGCGCTGATCACGTGAGGAATGTTGAGGTAACTTTCGCTGCTGCGCGGCGGTCCGATGCACACCGCCTCGTCCGCAAAACGCACGTGCAACGAATTCCGGTCAGCCTCCGAATACACGGCTACGGTGGCGATTCCCAATTCTTTGCATGCACAAATGACTCGCAGGGCGATCTCCCCGCGATTCGCGACCAGAATTTTGTTGAACATGTTATTCGCCGCCTACTTCTTGCGGCTCGGACGGATTCCAAACAATGGCTGGCCGTATTCGACCGGCTGCCCATTTTCCACAAAAATCCGCAGCACTTCCCCGCTGCTGTCGGACTCAATCTCATTCATCAACTTCATGGCCTCGACGATGCACAACGTTTCCCCGTCTTCCACGTAAGCGCCAATCTTCACAAACGGCTCGGCACCGGGGCTTGGCGAGCCATAGAACGTGCCAACGATGGGTGACTTCACGAGATGCAGGTCTTCGGTGGACCTGGGCTCCAGAGCGGAAGGCGCTGTCGCCGCAGCCGATCCGGCCGACGAAGACGATGGACCCGCAACGATAATTTCCGGGAAAGCGGTCGATCGCGGAACCGTCAACGCGGCCCCGGCCGAAGGCTTCTTCAACCATATGCGCAGGTCCCCGCGCGAGTATTCAAATTCTTCCAGATTATGCTCCGCCATGGTTTTCAGGAGCTGTTCAATCTGATCAATGTCCGGGCCCACCGACGACCCGCGGCCACTCGACTTCACACCGGTTTTGCGTTTCATTCGTTTTGTTATTAGAGCTCTATGAAATCCCGCGAGGCGCGGGTCAATATTTCGCTACGCCCTTGGTGCACCACGACGTCGTCTTCGATCCGAATTCCACCTACGCCAGCAATATACACACCCGGTTCTATCGTAATCACGTTTCCCGAGGCAAGCTGTGTTTTTTGACCCTTGGCCAGGCGGGGGTCCTCGTGGACTTCCAACCCCAGGCCATGCCCAGTGCTGTGCACGAAATACTGGTCTAACCGGTACGCCGCCAGTACCCCTCTGGCAGCCGCGTCTACCTCGCCACCGCTTTTTCCGGGTCCAACGGCATCAATAGCCGCTGCCTGCGCTTCCAACACGGCTTGGTACCACAAGCGTATCCTTGCGGGAGCTTTCCCCACATAGACCGTTCGCGTGATGTCGCTACAGTATTTTCCGAGTATAGCACCCAGGTCTAACACTACCAACTCATTTTTCCTCAAGCGTTTAGCGGTAGGCCGGGCATGCGGAAGCGCAGCACGCGTTCCGAACGCGACGATACTTTCGAATGCCGCTCCCGACGCTCCCCGTTTGCGCATCTGGTATTCAATCTCCGCCGCAATCTCAAATTCCCGCACGCCCGGTTTCAACAACGCAATCGCACCTTCGACGACCGCGCTCGCAAGAAGGGCCGCTTTTCGCATTTGCGCCAGTTCTGCGACGTCTTTGCGGGCCCGCAGACTGGCGACTAGTCCGTCAACCTGCTTGAAATGCGTCGCTTTCCCCGCTGCCTTTTTAACCAGCTGGTACTGTCCGACAGTCACCTGCGCTGGGTCGAACCCCACTCTCTTGCAGCGCAGATTTTTGAGCAACTCACCACATGACCGGTATAGCCCTTGCTTGTGCTCAACGACCTTCACGCCGCGCAATTCCTCGGCGGCCTGCACTCTGAACCGCCCGTCGGTCACTAGAGTCACGCGCCGCAGGTCAACAATCAGCGCTCCCGCTTCTCCGGTGAACCCAGTCAGGTAATACCAATCTGCTGGACTGGTGATGAGCAAGGCATCCAGCGATTCCCTGCGGAGCAACTTCTGCAGTTCCTGGCTTCGGCGCGCGTGTGAATTTGACATAAAGAATCGGGAAGACCCAGGGTTTCAGGATTTGCATTTGCCAACCCTGGACTGCCCAAGTCTCCCCGATCTCGAGGAAAGTTGAAAGTGCCTGGAGCTTCGAGTTAACCAGAGCCGCCGTCAGCCCGGACGTCTTCAGCCAGGAATGATTCGGGGCGTCAGGAAGAACAATAGTTCCTGCGAAGATACGGTCACGTTGGTCCGCTTGAAGAGATTGCCAATCAGCGGCAAGCTGCCTACCAAAGGAACCTGGGTAACGTTCACGTTCTGCTGGGAAACGATTACGCCGCCGATGACCACGGTTCCGCCATCCGGAACCAGTATTTTGGTTTCCGCGGACTGTGTGTCCAGCGCGGGAATGCCCTGAATTCGTGCGATACCGTTGTCCACCTGGGTGTTTTCCACTAGCACGTCCATGAACACTGTGCCTTCGGCTGTAATTTGCGGCGTTACTTCCAGCTTGAGCACCGCGTCGATGTACTGTACAGAGACGGTGTTGTTCACGGTGGTCTGAATCGGAATCTTAGTACCCTGCTTGACCAATGCTTTTTCGTTGTTTTGCGTCACAATGCGCGGCTTGGAGAGCAGCTTGCCCACGCCCTTCGCTTCGGCTGCGGTGATGAAGAAGTCGATGGCGAAGTTCGGCGAGCGATGCGAGAAGCCGAAACCGGACGTTGGCGAACCGGCCTGAAAGTTGGTCTGCAGCGGCAGACCGGTCGAAACGCCGTTACCAGACGTTCCGCCACTTGGGAAGGTCACAGGGTTCTGCGGGATACCGCTGCCAGGTGTGATGCCACTTCCGCCAACCGCGGGCGAACCGGAGAACAGAGAACGTCCGCTGGTGGTAGTCCCGGCAAATCCAAGTTCGGTGCCGATGTCCTGGGCGAAGGAACGGGACGCGGAAACCACGCGCGCTTCAATCTCCACCTGCTGCGATTTGCGATCCAGCTGGTGGATCAGGTTGTCCATAATCGGGATGGTGATCGGAATATCTCTG
>WNFR01014393.1_pt1 | contig 15686 bp, 16 predicted proteins | sample 5400221 | NCBI WGS metagenome assembly WNFR01 (sample SAMN13153357, study PRJNA577476) | soil metagenome | isolation source: 40 cm soil under Madrone tree | place: USA:California | collected 2016-06-14 | reverse complement strand
TCGCTCTGTTCACCAATCCCGGCGGTCTGAACAGCATCGGCAAAAATCTGTTTCTCTCTACTACTGCTTCCGGCGATCCGGTACTCGGCACGCCAGGAGGAACCGACGGCTTAGGGGACGTTCAGCAAGGCTATCTCGAGGGATCGAACGTCAGCGTCGTCGATGAATTTATCCAGATGATCGTGGCGCAGCGCTCCTACGAAGCCAACTCACGGGTCGTGCAAGCCGCCGACCAGATGTTCCAACAAGTCAATGGGCTGGGAAGGTAGGAGTAGCGATGACGATCGGTCTGTTCCGCAAAAGGTTTCCAATCACACTTCTCGCAATTCTCATCGCCCCCTACTGCTTACTATCCGCGCAGAACGCCCGACCAGCCCTCCATCCCATCACCCGCCACGAAGTCTGGCAGGCGGTTACGATTGAACTCCGCCAGCGCGGCGTTCGCGAGGAACAACTTCTCCGGTTCGAAGAGATCGACGTTCCGGTCGCGGTCCCAGCGGATGCGAAGCGCACATTGCGGGTTTCGATGGTTTGCTGGGATGCCGATCTCGAGCGCGCACAATTTCAACTGGAGTGCCGCGAGCCCGGACAATGCGTGCCCTTCCTCGCTTATGCCCATGCCGGTCGATCGACTGCCATGGGATCGGAAAGGATTGCTGGGAGTTCGTGCCGCGCGCCTTCCCGGCCACGAGCCGCAACATCGTCTCTGCACAAAGACGTCATTCGTGTCGGCGATCGAGCGACGGTCATGTTTCGCGGAAGCCAGTTGCACATGACAGCGCTTGTGACCTGTCTTGAGCGGGGCGCTGAAGGAGCAATCATTCGCGTGCGCAACGGAGACGGCCAGATCTTTCGGGCGCGGGTTTCCGCTCCCGCGCGGCTCGAGGCCCTCACACAGTAGTGAGATCAAGGAGTGAGATGAAAACGATTCTGTGTTGCCTGCTGCTCGTGAATACGACCTGGCTGAGTGCATCAAAGCGCGACACGTCGGACAATAATCTCGCCAAGTACTTGGCACGCGTGCAGATGTCGGAAGCTCCTCTGCCCGCGCACACGCTGGGCAGCGCTTGGGTCGATAACGGACGCATGGCCTCGCTCAGCACCGACTACAAGGCCCGTTCGGCCGGGGATCTCATCACAATCCTGGTGGTGCACGACCTGAGTTCGTCCAACACCGGAGACGTCAGCACCGACCGCAGTTTCAAAGCCAGCTCCGGAGTCGACTCGCTGCCTGGCCGTTTGAAAACAACGGGAGTGACAAATTTGCTCGGATTGCATTCCGCGGAAACTCTATCGGGCAAGGGACAGGCAACTTCGACTTCCAAGTTGCGCACCAGTCTTGCCGGACGCGTGGTTGCTGTCCTGCCGAGCGGCAATCTGGCCGTTGAAGCCGAGCGTTCCATCGTGATGAACAACGAGCGTCAGACTATTGTCGTGCGTGGTGTCGTGCGCCCTGGAGACATCGCCTCCGACAACACGGTCGTTTCGAACACGCTGGCGAATCTGGAACTGGAAATTAAAGGCAAGGGCGTCGTTTCAGACGGCACTCGTCCACCCCATTCGATTCTGCGCATGATCCTGCGCATTTTGAATTTCTAGACGCTATTTCCACGCAAGCACTTTTAGGAGAGATATGAGAGTGAAAGTCGCAATACGACCGCAAGATAATCGCCAACTGGCCGAAGACAGCCGCGAAGCGGCGCAAGAATACAGCTCACGGCGCAAGCCGTGGGAAGGTCTCGCGGACGGGCTAGCTCCGAAGGGTCGAAAGATCGGCTGCGACGTGCTTGAGAGTCTGCTTTTTCTCCTTACTATCTTTCTTCCCCTGACGGCATTCGCCGCCGAACCGGTTCAGATCAAGATCCGCGATCTGGCTACAGTCGAAGGAGTTCGCGAAAATCCGCTGATCGGCTATGGCATGATCGTCGGCCTGAACGGCACCGGGGACAAACAACAGACCGTCTTCGCCATTCAGACACTGGCCGGAATCCTGCAGCGCATGGGAGTACAGATTCCGACGAGTGCGGTGCGCGTTAAGAACGTTGCTTCGGTATTCGTCACCGCAAACCTCCCGCCCTTTGCGCGCCCCGGTGCCCAAGTGGACATTACGGTCTCTTCAATCGGCGACGCCAAGAGTCTGGAAGGCGGCATGTTGCTGCTGACGCCACTTTACGGTGCCGATGGTCAGGTCTACGCGGCCGCTCAGGGACCGGTGGCAGTGGGTGGCTACTCTGTCGGCGGGGCGACCAACAGCAAACAAGTCAATCACCCCACCGTGGGACGCATCCCCGCCGGGGGCCGAGTCGAGCGCGCTTTGCCGTTCACGTTCGAGGGGCTTACACCGGTTAATCTCTTGCTGCGAGAGCCGGATTTCTCGACTGCCGGCGAAATGTCGGCCGCCATCAACCTCGCGTTCGGACACAACGTCGCAGTGGCACGCGATGGTGGCCGCGTGGAAGTCAATGCGGGCGACACTGGCATGCCCAACCTGACCGGCATGATGGCGAAGATTGAAAACCTGTCGGTTGCGGTGCACCGCCGCGCCCGGGTAGTCGTTAACGAACGCACTGGCACGGTCGTTCTGGGTCAGGACGTGCGCCTGGGCGCCGTCTCGATTCTGCACGGAGGCTTCTCCGTCCAGATCACTACCGAAGTTCAAGTCTCCCAGCCAGAGGCGCTTTCGCAAGGCAAGACCGCCGTCGTCGGTCAGCAAGACGTGCAGGCCAAAGAAATTCCCGCGCGGCGCGTGGAAATTACCGAAGGCGCAAAGGTGGAGCAATTGGTCAATGGACTACAAAACATGGGCGCGACCGCCCGCGATGTAATTTCCATCCTTCAAGCAATCAAATCCGCCGGCGCGCTCGACGCCGATCTGGAAGTGATCTGATGAATTTGTCCATCGCGCCTCAAATCGCCCGAATTCCATCCGCGCAGCCTCTCGGCAAAGTCAAAGCCGAAAAAGCCGCGCAGGATTTCGAAGCCGTCCTGCTGGGTTCGCTGCTGGAATCTCTACAGAAGAGTTTTGCCGGCGCTTCTCAAGATACGCCCGTAGGCAGCGATAACTTTGCGGCAATGGGCACGCAGGCCCTGGCGGCAGCAATGTCCGCTCACGGCGGCATCGGAATTGCGCGAATGATTTTGCACCAATGGCAGCAATCGAAAGTACCCGAGTTGAGCGGCACTGAGGTTCCGCCCAAAATCTAAAGGTATTCACAGCTTTGCCGATCTTTCCTTGCAGCCTTGGGTGTGCGCAGACCGCTGCCGCATTAAGGTTTGCTAACGATTCTGCCGATAAAGCAAGGCAGAAGGGATCGGTGAAGAACATGAGAGTTGATTTAAAAACTTACGGAACGGAGTCGCTGGATACCGGCAAAACGGATCGTGCGCGCGCAGCGCCTGCTCCAAATGAGCAGGGAAGCGAGACCGTAGCACACGACCAGACACGGTTTTCGTTCGACCAGACACGCCTGCGAGCGCTTGCGAGTGAAGCGTTGGCACAGCCAGAAGTTCGACAGCAAAAGGTGGATTTGCTCCGGCAATCGCTTGGCAAGGGGGAGTACGCCGTCAGTGACCATCAGATTGCAAGCGCCATCATCGCCGACTTAACGAGCGGCAGCGCCGGGCAGCTGACGGGGTAAGTTTGTGGACCCCTTGACCAATAGGCTCGATCCGGCCATGCGTATTGTCGAAAAGCGCGGCGGTGATTACGAACCTCCTCCCCGCCGCCGGCGACCGGCTCCGCCTGAGAAGGCGTCTGTCGAAGAAGAAGCGATCGCTGAATCGACGGCGCACAAGATTGACGACTTGGCCTGATATGGACGCAGTTCCGACTCAACCCGGCGACCTGATCGCGACTCGGATCTTGCTCTTGCGCGATCTTGTGCAAAGTTTGGAAGTCAGCCAGTTTGCACTTGCGCGCAACGATGCCGAAATGATCGCTCGCGGCGCCGCTCGACAAGCGGAGCTGTGCCGTCAGTGGAGTCTGCTCGAAGACCAGTTGCGGCAGACGTCCAAACGGCGACCTTCGATCTCGCCTGCGCTATCGGCCTCCCCTGAAACACCCATTGCGCCCTTGCCCTCGACGCAACTCCAGCAAGAGTTTGATGCGCTCACTATCCGCATTCGCCATCTGACGCGCGTGCACTGCTCTCTCCTTCGGCATTTGCAGCGGAGCCTTGCAATTCTGGTGCACGTGGCGGATAGTTGCGCGCCCACTTACACCGCCGACCTGAGCACGTTGCGCGCCGAGACTCGCCCGCAGGCAGGAGGCTAGCTATGTCCGGATTGTACGGATCGCTTTCCGTCGCTTTGAGTGCGCTGCTGGTCAGCCAGCAAGCCTTAGAAACCTCCGCCAACAATGTGGCTAATGCCAATACTCCGGGATATTCCCGGCAGCGCACAGTGCTGACACCCGGCGACCCCGTGGTTCTCGGAGGATTGAGCATTGGCACCGGTGTGCTGATTCAGAAACTCGAGAGTCTGCGCGATCCGATTCTCGAACTGCGCCTGAACCAGGAAACGCAGAACCAGGGCCAGTTGGACGCCACGCTGGGAGCGCTCCAGCAAGTTCAGGTGGGATTTACCGGCACCGACTCCGGCATCGGTGACTCGATTACCAAATTTTTCGACAGCCTCCAGCAGCTTTCCATCGACCCAACAAACCTCTCGCTCCGCCAGGCGGTACTGACCGCAGCAGGCAATCTGGCCACCAACTTCAACACTGCATCGCATAGTCTGCAAGCACAGAGCACCAATCTGGACTTGAACGTGGTCCAAACCGTGGCCCAGATCAACAGTCTCACCACGCAGATCGCTGCCCTGAATAAGCAGATTGCAAATCTCGAAAACGTGCACGAGAACGCCAGCACATTTGTGGACCAGCGTCAGGAAGCGATCCGCCAGCTTTCAAGTCTGATCGACGTGTCGGTCATCCAGAGCGACAGCGGAATTACACTCACAACTTCCAACGGCACGGCCCTTGTGGCTCAGGACCGAAGCTTCCAACTGACGACCCAAGTCACGGCCGGCGGCATCCACAAAGTTCTTGCGGGGACCGTCGACATCACCGCACTGGTAACATCCGGGAAACTTGGCGGCCTGTTGGACGTGCGCGACAAACGTATTCCCACGTTCCAAACCAATCTCGACCAGCTGGCTGCCGGCCTGGCCACTGCCCTGAACACTGCCAACCGTGCCGGTTTCGATCTCAACGGAGCTGTGGGCATCGATCTTTTCGTTCCTCCGCCGGTTGGTGGCGTGGACGCCGCCGCTTCCCTCAGCGTTGCTATCGCCGATCCCGCATTGGTGGCCGCGAGTTCCGATGGCACGCCCGGCAGCAATGGAAACCTCGCTGTTCTCTCCGCGGTCCGCGATCAGGCCGTCGCAGGCGGGAAGAAGCCGCTGGATTTCTACTCCGCCGTGCTCTTCCAGGTTGGCAGCGACACTGCTAATGCGCTCGCCGACAGCAACGCTTCCCAACTCATCCTTCGACAGCTTCAAGACCAACGTGCTTCCGTTTCCGGGGTTTCACTCGATGAAGAGGCCTCCAACATCATCCGCTATCAATCCGCTTATCAGGCCGCTGCCCGGGTGGTCACGACCGTCAGCACCATGCTCGATCTCGCGGTGAATCTCGGAAAGGACTAACCATTTATGCGCGTCAATCCTAATCTCACGCCCGACTTGCTGGCTGCTCTCACTCAAACCCGGCAAGTTACACAAGATGCTCTGCTCCAGTTAGCCAACGGCCGCAGGGTGAATCAGCCTTCCGACGATCCCGCAGCTTCTGCAATTCTGGTCCAGAACCACGACCAAATCGTCTTCACGTCGCGTTACCTGCAAAGTCTTGGTTCGATCCAGAGCCAGTTTCAGACAGCCGATTCCGCGCTTAGTTCCGTGATCGTGTCACTGCAACGCGCGATCACACTCGGAGTGGAAGGCGCGAACGGTCCTCTCTCGGACGCGAACCGCGCGGCGATTGCCACTGAACTCCAGGGCATCCAGGATCAAATCGTCTCGCTCGGAAATACCACCTTCCAGGGGACTCCCCTGTTTGCCGGGACCAAGACCAGTTCGCCCCCCTTCGTAAAAGACACCGCTTCTCCTTCCGGCGTCCGCTATGATGGCAACAACGTCGTCAACAGCCTCCAGATCGGCGACGGCTACCAGGTCGCCGCCAACAAACCCGGCACGCAACTCTTCGTTACCGCCGGACACGACGTGTTTCAGGCGATAAGCGGCCTGATAACAGCGATGCAGACGAACAGCGGATTCGACACGGCCCTCAGCGCGGTGCGCGACTCCTTCGACTACATTTCCAGCCAACGCGTTTTCTACGGCAACGTCCTCAACCAGGCGCAGGCACAAACCACCAACCTGGGCAACACGAAGGTGCAACTCAGTCAGCAGGAAAACACCCTCGCTTCCGCCGATATCGAGGCAGCAGCCAGCCGGTTGGTGAACTCCCAGGCCGCGACCAACGCCACTCTTGCTGCCATCGGCAAGATCTCGCAGTTGAATCTGTTCGATTTTCTTAAGTGACGATGCAGGCCTCGAAGCGTGGCGTGGAACTGTCAGACTCCGTATGCCGTTCTTATGAGGCATGGCCCAAGTAACTTGTGCATGAATGAACGTTGGTAATTTGAACGTACGCACGAGTGGTAGTCCAATCAATCTGCCCACCACTTCTCTATCGGCGGTTTCCCTGCGGTCATGGGGAAGACGCCTCTGGCGGCAAACCAGTTGCCAGCCAGCAATACGAGGGTCCATGGCTCGGATTCGAAAGAAAGTTCTCTGTATCGACGACCATTGGAACGGACTCATCAGCCGCAAGATGTTCCTCGAGAGCCACGGCTATCAAGTGCTGGAGGCCACGGGCGTAGATGAGGGCCTGCAACTATTTCGCGCGCACTCGGTCGATGCGGTCGTTCTCGCCTACCAGATGCCGGGAATGAATGGCGACGTTCTTGCCGCGAAAATGAAACGCATGAAGTCGCATGTCCCGATCCTGTTGTTGTCTGCCTATGGTCCACTGCCTGAGGCGAAGCTGCAATCGGTGGATACGTTTCTGACGAAATCACAGGAATCAAAGATCCTGTTACCCGCCCTCCAGGACCTCTTGACGGCTCGGCCCAAGCCATTCTTCAATCGCTGGTTCGACAACTGGAAAGGCCGCAACCACACAGCAAGGCATTGAATTCCTGGTAGCTATCCCAGGTGCCTTAACGAGAAACTCTTACAGTATTTCCTGTATAGAATGGTTTTACCAAAGTATACAAACCGTACTGGATTCCCTGTATTGAGTCGACTCAGGTTCTGTTGTGAAATGCCACCTAAGAACGGATCTGCAATTCACCTTTTTTAAGGATTGGCGCCCATGGAAGCTAGAAGAGCCCTACCGCTCAGAACTGAACTACTCAACGTTCTCGACCAGCAAATTGAAATGATGAGCCGGAAAACGTTCTCCTCGTTCACGAACGAAGAGATGAGCACATTTCAAAATAGAGAACAAAGGATTCGCGAACTGCAGCAGGCACTCGCTACCGCGGCTACCGAGCGGGTCGCTAACAGCGGCGTATTCGCCGGTCTCTACACTTAATTTGTTAAGAAAAAAATGCGTAACTGCAGACGCCGGTCTCTTCTTCTTTCCTGACACACTCAACCAGCTACGACCCGGAAGCTTTCGCGACAGACAAAAAGGTAGCGACGCATCTCTGCGCCGCTACCCAGGAGCTAATTCAGTCCCGTGAGTTCTACGGAGAAACGTTCAGTACCACGGGGATGGTCATCGACTCGCCCGGATTGGCGAATTGAAAGACATTGATCTCCCCAACGTAGGTCCCCGGCGTCAGCGCACTGGCATTCGCGCTGACAGTGATGTTCGTGGGCGTGTTGCAGCAACCGTTGCCCGACGGTGTGATACTGAGCCAGTTTCCTCCCTTGCCCGACGCCGCGATCGGAGTAAAGCGAATCACTGTGCCAGTGCTCGCGATCGATATCACCTGCGGCGCGGGGTTCGTTCCCTGAGTGGTGTTGAAGGTGACGGTCGGCAGTTGAACGAAGACCGGATCGCCAACCGTAACGCTGACCGGAATGGTCACGTTACCGGTTTTGGTCTTCAGCAATTGCTGACCGATGAAGGTACCCGCCTGCAATCCGTGGCCGGGCAGCTTGCTGGTGGTGACGGACACGGTGTATGCCCCGGCATCGACTCCTTTGACCGGAAGCACGTTGATCCACTTGCCAGGATCGGCCGTGTTGGGCGCAACCGACCAGTTGAGCGGCGTCCCAGTTCCGCCGTTGCCGATTTGTATGGTTTGGGATGGTGGATTCGCGCTGCTCGGCTTGAACGAGAAGCTGGTTTGGCCGGGCAGGTTGTCGAAGAATGCTTTGGCCGAGGCAACGACGGCCAGATTGACCGGAATGGTCATCGATCGGCCCGGATTGGCGAACTCGATGATGCTGATTTCGCCAGTGTAGTTTCCGACCGCCAGCGAGCTGGCAGTGATGCTGACCCTCACTGGTATCGGAGTGAAACAGCAGCCGTTGCCGGCGGGAGAGATGCCCAGCCAGTTCCCGCCCTTGCCCGTCGCCGCGCTCGCGTTAAAGCGAATGTTGGCGTTATCGGACGCCGGGATGGTCAGCACCTGGGGCAGAGGGTTCGGTCCCCCAACCTTCATCACGAAGCTGATCGGATTTACTTGACTGAAGACAGATGTCCCTACCGTTACCGTGACGGGGACAGTGGCAATACTCCCCGGTGCTTGTAGCAGCAATTGACCGTTGTAGGTGCCTGCGATGGCGCCCCCTCCGGGCAAATTGAGGATGTTGACCGACACCGTGAGGCTCTTTGGAGCCGTCAACGGAGTGGTAGTCGGAGTAAACGTCAGCCAGAGTCCGCCATCTTCGGTGATCGCAGTCGTGGTGAATTTCAGCGCCCCACTGCCACCGTTTCCTACCAGCAGCGTCTGCGGAGTTGCCTTCTTGCCCGGTTGGACCGAGAAGCTCAAACCACCGGGAAGATTGCCGAAGAATGCGCCCGAAGCAGACACAAACAGAGTCACGGGAATGGTCATCGTCCGTAGTCCTGGATTTGCGAATTCAGTGATGATGATCTCTCCAGTGTAGGTTCCCGCGGCCAGAGTGCTGGCATTCACAGTCGCTGTCACTGCGAGCGGGGTGAAGCAGCATCCGTTGCCGGAGGGCGAGATCGTCAGCCAGTTGCCACCGTTCCCGGTATCCGCGCTCGCGTTAAAGCGAACGGCGGAGCCATCGACGGTGGAAATATTCAGAACTTGCGGCAATGGATTCGCGCCACCGAACGGCATGGTGAAGCTGATCGGATTCATTTGCGTGAATACGGCCGTTCCAACAGTGACCGTGACCGGAATCGTGGTGGTGTCGCCCGGTGCTGTGAAGACCAGTTCGCCGGTGAAGGTTCCGGGCAGAGCGCCGCCGCCGGGCAGATTGGCCGCTGTGACCGAAACGGTCGCGGTGGAGGGAGCAGCGCCACTAGCCGGCGTCACCGCCAACCATGCGCCACCATCGCCGGTGGTTGAGGCCGCCGTCCAGTTCAATGTGCCGGTGCTTCCACCATTGTTGATCCGTACGATCTGCGAAGTAGCGGCCCCGCCCGGTTTCAGCGAGAAACTCAATCCACCGGGGAGGTTGTCGAAGAAAGGCCCGCTGGCGACGATCGTCAGATTAACAGGCACGACCATGGACCGGCCCGGATTGGCGAACTCGGTGATGATAATTTCTCCAGTGTAAGTTCCGGCAGCGAGAGTGCTGGCGTTGACACTGGCAGCGATAACAATTGGCGTGAAACAGCAGCCGTTTCCGGCCGGAGCGATGCTCAGCCAGTTCGCTCCAGTTCCGGTCGCGACTGATGCGTTAAATCGAATGTTCGAGCTGTCGATAGTGGCGACGTTCATTGTTTGCGTCAGAGGATTGGCTCCGCCGAACGGCATGGTGAAACTGATCGGGTTTAGCTGAGTGAACGCGGCAGAATCTACCGTAACTGTGACCGGCACGGTGGTTGTATCCCCGGCTGTTTGGAAGATCAGTTGGCCGACAAATTCGCCCGCCACAGCGCCACCGCCCGGCAATTGCGTTACATCGATGCCGACGGAGACCTCCGACGGGGCGGTTCCGCTGGTGGGAGTTGGAATGAGCCAATTGCCGCCATCGGCGGTGTTGCTGGTAAGAGTCCAATTCAAAGTGCCAGACCCTGCGTTCGCAACATGAATTGGCTGCGCTGTCGCCGTGGTGCCGTTGGTCTTCAGAGAGAAGCTCAACTGGCCGGGCAGATCCGCGAAGAACGATCCGGAGGAAAGAACCGTCAATGTAACGGGGATGACCATGGCGCGACCAGGGTTAGCAAACTCAGTGATGACGATCTGAGCAGTGTAGGTTCCAGCGGCAATGGTTCCTGGAATTACGCTCACGACTCCCGCCAGAGGAGTGAAGCAGCAGCCATTGCCGGCGGGCGAAATCGCCAACCAGTTTCCACCCTTGGCGTTTGCAACCGATACGTTGTAACGGATTGCGGAGTTGTCGTTCATCGCGACATTGACGACCTGCGACAGCGGATTGGCTCCTCCAAACGACATCGTAAAATTGAGAGGATTGACCTGTTCAAACACCGTAGGGCCAACCGTGACCGCAACGGGAATGGTGACACTGTCGCCGGATGTCTGAAAAAGCAACTGGCCGAGGAAGGTACCGTTCGTCGAGCCCCCTCCGGGAAGGCTGGCCTTATTGACGCCAATGGTGATAATCGAAGGGGCGGTCCCGCTGGCGGCGGATGTCGTCAGCCAGCTGCTGCCCGACGCGGTGCTGGCGCTTACGGTCCAGTTCAAAGTTCCGGACCCCGCATTGCGGATCTGAATCGCCTGCGAGGTTAGGGTTCCACTCGTCTTCATAGAGAAGCTGAGCTTTCCAGGCAGATCGTCTAAGAACGTTGCGCCCGACGCCGCTACTGTGAGTGTGACCGGGATCGTCATGTTAATGGCGCCATTGGCGAAGTTCGTGATTACCACCTGCCCCGTGTAGGTGCCGGCCGCAAGGTTGCCGGCGGTCACAATGACCTGCACGGCCAGGGGCGTGAAGCAGCAGCCACTACCTCCCGGCGAAACCGACAACCAGGCACCTCCGCTATTGGTCGATGCGGCAGTGCTGAAACGGACCGCTGTCTGATCGGTATAGGCAATGGTCAGAACCTGAGGCAAGGGCTCGGCTCCGGCGAAGGCTTTTGTAAACGAAAGCGCTGGAACCGTCTGGAAGGTCTGGGCTTGGAGCGGGCTGGCGAGAGTGAAGACGAATGCCACAACCAGAATGGCAAAAAGAACCTGAAGTTTGTCGGTTTTCGAGTCGCGAGCGGACATATTGTGCTCCATTTCCAGAGGTTTACAGTCTTGGGGAATTGCGTGACGTCGCCACCAGTGCGCATCACTTCGGCTGGTCGGGTCCTGCCGATTCAATTCGCAATGCGTAATCAGGTGGGAAAAACCGTCACGCGCTTAAAAAAAAGATTTTTGCAAGGTGCGATGCGGAAGAGCTAGAGTAGCTTTGTCTGCTTTTGAGGTTTCGCCTGGCGGAATAGCCGGGGGCGTTAGAGCGTCCTGCTAGTGGTCTGGGCCCACGCTGCGGCTGCCGCTACCTGAGCCCGTGCGGCTTCCAATCGTGATTTCTCGGCCAGAAGATTTCCATGTACTTGAGGTAGAAATTCCCGGAGCTGCTCAAGGATAGTTCGATATTCAATCGTCGCTTGTGCAAGTTCTATGGTTTCCGACGGCACCGGCTCGACCCGCAGGCATTCAGCAGCGCGCAGTATCTCGCTGAGTAGGTCCGAGAAATCCTTAGGCTGGATATCCGAACAGTGTTTCTGGTCAGGACGAAGACGCACGAGAGTAGAACGGATACTGCTGTTCACTTCGCGGAGAGTTGTGAGTTTGTTGTCCGGCATCATCCCTTCCAGTCGACGCGGGCGGGAGCTGTCTCAGATCCAGCGTCGCGCGAAGGATTGGAGCGGGCTGAGGTCGCGACCACAGGATTCTGAGCGCGGTCTACTTCGATCCACGCGGCTCGCAAGGTTTGCACGTCCGTAATCTGCTGGGTGATCGCCCGCTTGGAAGGATGGAACTGCACCCGGACCAGGTTATGGCGCAGGACACTGTAAAAATGATCGAGGTCTTTGGCGACTTTGCCTCCCTTGGCAAAGTCCAGGGGCGATTGCAAATGTGCAATCACCAGAATGGCGTGGTTGAGCATTTTGGTGCGCAGCTCGATATCGTTTTCGTCGATCGCGTGCGCGGCCCGAATCAGATCCTGGATCAGCTGGTCATAGAGCAAGACCACTAGGCGGACAGCACTGGCGCCCCGTACATCGTTTTCGCGATAAGCCGTGCGAGGGTTGGTCATAGTCCTTATTTTATTTTGTTGGTGTGCCTGCATTCGGCGTCGTGTTACTGGACGGAGGCGCGACGTTAAAGTTGCCGTTAAGCGCTCCAATGATCGCTGTCACTGTAAACAGCAAGGATGGGTAGGCCTGAAGGGTGGCATTTACCCGCGAATATACTGCAGTTAATTGCTGTTGCTGAGCAGTGAGACGGTCCTGCAGACTCGTGATCTGCTTGGCTAAGGCCTTTTGCTGTGCCTTGTTTCCGGCAATGTCAAGGTTCACTATGCCATCGGTTGTATCCGTCAGGTTGAATAGGTCACTGTTGAAATTGTTGGCAAAACCGGTTCCGGAAACATTCTGAAAGAAGCTCTGTACCGCGCCCGGATTCGTGGCCAGGACGTTGCTGAGCGATGGGTGGGTATCGGTTGCGACCTGGTTAACTGACAGACTTCCATCATTGTTTAAGTCGATGCCGAGCGAAGCCAGGTTGACCAGTCCGTTGTTTCCGGTGATTGAATAAGTCACATCCTTGAGCAACGTGGACTGTAAGCTGCGCAGGGAGCTGTCGCTACCGAGCGGTCCCTGGTTGTTGGTAGTGGGGTTGACGGTGAATTGGGCGTTAATAATGCCGATCACCGAGTTGTAGGCATTCACGAAGTTGCTAATCGCAATAGTGGCAGCAGCCGCGTCGGGACCGACCGTGAGCTGCACAGCGCTCACCGATGCGCTCGCAAGATTCAGAGTGACTCCGGCAATCGCACCGGTCACGGTGTTTGTAGTACTGCTGATCGGTACGCCGTCAATGGTCAAAGACGCGTTGGTTCCGCCAATCGGCGCATTGAAGGTTAGGCCGGTATCGTTGTTGGTAATAGCCAACGCCCCCGGAGTTCCGGTGGACTGGCTAAAGATCGCCAGACGTGCGCCACCGGCATCGTTCACGACATTTGCCGTCACACCCCAATTTTGTTTGTTGATGTAATCCGCCAGGGTGGTGATGGTGTCATTGCTGCCCTGGGTGATCGCAACGTCATGCGTCTGCCCCGCGAGGCCGCCGACTTGCAGCGTGATATCGCCAGTAGTCGCGCCGCCGGTCAGGATAGACGTGTTGCCATCGGCCAGCGGGTTGGTATAGACCGCCCCTGCGATTGCCAGATTAGAAACCACGATCTGGTGGATACCGGGCGGCGCCGAGGTTGTGGCAGTCGCCGTGAGAACGGTTTGGTTCGAGGAAGCTGCAGACTGTGAGGCCAGCGGTCCGGTGGGATTCGCGAGCAAAAGCGCTGTCGCTGCAAGTGAAGTGAGGTTATTATTCAGCCCCCCCAACAAGCCTGCCTGGGTGGAAAGATCGGTTTGCTGATTCTGCCAGTCTGTGAGTGGGCCTGTTTGCTGGTTAAGAATCGCGTTCACGATCGACTTCACGTCAATGCCATTCCCGTTCAGCAGAGCCGCGGCATTAAAGCTGATTGCCATTTTTGCTCCCCTTACTGTTCACGGGTGTCGCCGGATTCTCGTCTGCAGTCGAAACCTTTGCCCTCGCAGCAATTCGCTGCAACAATTCCTGCGACTCGTGAATCCCGCGTAGCTGTTCGGCACTGGGCACTTGCAAGACCACGTCACCCGATTGCTTGTCTAAAACCTGGTAAACCAGAGTGCTATTTCTTGGCGTATCCAGAATCACTTTGACTTCGTGTTCCGGAATCGCGAGTGGCGCGGGAATGTTTCTTGGTTTGGCGATTTCTACCTTACCGTTGGTTCCTAGAGACTTGTTCCCCGAATCGGCAGTCCGCAGGTTTGGCGCGGCATGCGGCTTTCTTTCGGGAGTTGGACGTTCAATCTCAGCCGTACTGGCATGCACTGGATTAACGCTCATAACACACCTAATTTTTCTGTAAAAAATCGAAAGGAGGCGGGATCGAACCGCCTCCTTTCGAGGAAAAGCTTACTGGAGGAGCTTTAGTACGAGTTGCTGTTGCTGGTTAGCCTGGGCCAGAGAAGAAATACCCGTCTGTTCCAGAATGGAGTATTTCGCCAGGGTTGCGACCGTAGATGGAATGTCAGCAGCTCGGACGCCGTCCTCGGCACCGGTCAGATTCTGTACCTGGTTGGTGATGACGCCGGCGGCACTTTGCAGGCGGTTGACGGTGGCGCCGATCGTTCCACGGAGTGCAGCCACCGTTTGAATGGCGGCGTTGATGGTCGTCAGCGCAGCGGTGGAATCGGTAATGTTGGAGAGATCGTTCACCGATCCGGCGGTGCCGTTCAAGAGGCTGTTATGGGCAAAGGTGTTGGACGTCCCGGTTGCAGCGGTCGCGATACCGTTGCCGCTGACACCCTTCGTGAGTGCGGTGAAGACTACGCTGGTTGGCGTAGCGGCCGCCGACGCGAACGTGTTTTTCACCGTAGGACTTCCTCCAGTGAAGTTCAAGGTTGCGAACGAGCCCGCCGTGGCGGTGCCGGAAATAAAGTTTCCGCCCGCGCCTGCGACGTTGGCAGTAAAGGTTAAGGACGTTCCTGCCACTAGCGGGGCTGCTGTGACGTTCGCATTCCGAACGGTATTGCTGCTGTAGTTCGACCCGCCCGCGCCATTGACGGCAGCCGTCAGGTTCGTCAAGCCTGTGGCTTGACTGCTGCTGACTACCTCATTCGCCGTCGCAGTAGCGCTCAGGACAGAAACAAAAGTATAAGTTTGTCCGCCCACGGTTACGGTGCTGCCCGCGGTGCCGCCAGCGAGGGTTGCGCCGGTGAAGGCCAGGTGTCCACCGCCAGTTCCGATCGTAGACCCGATGCCGTTCCCACCGGTGCCATTGACGTTAGCGGTGACAACGAGGGTGGTTGCAGTGGCTGTTCCTGCGTTCACGTTTGCATTGGCGACGGTCCCAACCCCGTAAGCAACTCCGGCTCCGCCGGCGGACGCGTTGATGGCAGCCTTCAGGTTCAATAGCGATGCTGTATCACTGGCCCCGACGAGCACGTCATTGGCTCCTGCCAATACGGTCTTGAAGGTGTAGGTCTTGCCGCCGACGGTCAATGCGTCGAGGTTAGCGATTTGGGGATTGCCGCCCGTAACAGTCAGTGTGGTCGCTGCAGCGGCGGATGCCGTGAACGCGGCTCCAGTGAACACGTCAGACGCCGCAATCGCAGCCGCGCCCGCCGCCTGGGACAATGTGCCGGTGGCCGCGACCGCTCCACCCAGTCCGAGATCAATCGCGGACAATACCCCGGTGGTCACTCCGATGAGACTGTTGCTGTTGGAACTGGAATCGCTCAAGAACACATTCAAAGTGTT
>WNFR01003753.1_pt1 | contig 15687 bp, 16 predicted proteins | sample 5400221 | NCBI WGS metagenome assembly WNFR01 (sample SAMN13153357, study PRJNA577476) | soil metagenome | isolation source: 40 cm soil under Madrone tree | place: USA:California | collected 2016-06-14 | reverse complement strand
CCTACTCTCTCAACTCTCTTCGTTACCCTTTTCATCTTCCGGTGTCCTCTGTCGTGCTCTGCCGCACAGCCTCGGGGCATCTCGACACCGCACCTTCCCTCAATTGAATTTGCATAGGGCCCACGTCCGCCGCAACCACGGGCGGCTTCCTTCTCACGGCTTTATCGAACGCGCGCCGGAGCACCGTGCTCGCGTGATCTTTTTTCTGGAAGCGCGCGCCTCCGATAAAGCGCTAACGTTACCCAGCCACAATCGCTGCGTATCCAAGCAACCTATATAGAACGATTGGGAGAAACCTCGGCGATCAAGACCCGGTCACGCCCCTCTTCCTTTGCCCGGAGAAGAGCACCATCTGCTGCTGCCAGGAGTTCCACGGCGGTGGTTCCGTGGTCCGGTAAGACGGCGACCCCCAAAGAAAGAGTCACTTTGCCCAACACAATATCCCTGTGTTTTATGGAAAGCTGTTGAAATGAAGTGCGCAATTCTTCCGCCCGGCGGCGCGTGTCTTCCAGGGAACACTCCGGGAGAATCAACGTGAATTCTTCTCCCCCGTACCGACAGGCCAGGTCACCACGTCGGATGAATTTTGCCAGGTAGTCTCCCAGTTCCCTCAGCACCGTATCCCCCGCATCATGGCCGAACATGTCGTTGAACTTCTTGAACCGGTCCACATCGAGCATAATAATGCCGAGACTCCGGTTCTTACGGACGGCGTTGGGCAATTCACGCTCGAGAGATTCATCCAAGTAACGTCGATTGAACAGGCCAGTGAGAGGATCGCGGATGGACTGATAACGCAGCTTCTCGCGGAGCTTAAGGTTGGCAAAGGAAAGAGCGGCTTGTTCCCCCACGGATACAGCGAGTTTTACGTTGAATTCTGAAATCGTGGTCTGTATTCCCGCAGATCCGTTCGGTTCCGTCACGAGGCAGAGAATGCCGAGTGTTTCTCCGTGGGCCATCAGAGGTGTGCAGAGACTGGGCAGACGAGATCCGCCTAAATGAGAGCAACGTACTGCGCCGTCGCCGCTGCCAGAATGGTGTAAACGTCCCCTCCGTAGAGCCCAGCAGTCATTCGGGCTAAAGACACGCTCTGCATGGGAACTCGGCCCCCAAGTCGTGACTGCCTCTAAGACATTTCGGGAAGCGCTGAAGACCAACAAGGTACCTGAGAATCCGTAAAACAACTTCTGTGCAGACGAGGCTATTACGCCCGAGGCTTCCTCGAGCGTGAAACAGGATTGCAACAGGTCGGCCATTTCGCTAAGGGTTCCGGCCTCCCGGTTCCGGGACTCCAGTTCTCCCATGGAGTTCTTGAGTTTTTCGTGCGCTCTTGATAGTTCGTCTTGGGCCTGACCGCGCTCCTCCATAAGTTTGGTAAGGTCGTCGGCCATTAGGTTGAAGGAACCCGCAAGTTCCCCAAGTTCATCATTCGAATTCAGGACAATTCGCGTTTCCATCTTGCCCTGGCCGAGTTGCCGTGCCGCATCCCGAAGCTTTTGGATCGGGCCGATGACCGCACGAGAAATGACCGCCGCCAGGATGGCGCTCACCGCCACCCCGAGGAGAACCACCAGTAGGGAATCCTTGTAGGCGTGTTGCAGCGCCATCTCGATGTTACGTCGATCTCCTTCGGCTCCCCGATTGGCTTCACTCGCCAGCTCCTGAACGATTTTGCCGAGTTTTTCTCTCTCCTCTGGCTCGAAAATCTCCTGGACGAATTCTCCTTCCGCCGGGGAAAAGCTATCCGACAACTTGCGGAATTTTTCTGCGTTTGACTTGAGATCTGGAAGTGACTCACGGAGATTTTTCAAGAGTTCCGTTTGGTGCAGGTCGATGGCATCCGGCAGTTGTCCGGCCGCAGAAGTATCTCGCGCTTGTCGTTCCGTGGACTGCGCGAGGGTATCCAAATCTCTTTCAAAAGCTGCGACTCCAACTTGGACCGCGGAATTTGCGAATCTGCGCTGACGATCGGCGTCTTCTCGTTGCTTGGGCTCGACCTTGATTCGATAGGTTTCACTGAGAGATTCTTCTACAGCCGATTCAATTGCGCGGAGATCGGATTGAAGCTGTTCAGCGGTGTTTCCCTGCCGCGCTTCGTATTCATTCATGCGAAGGGCGAAGGAAATCCGGGGATTATTGATCAGAGAGACGTAGGCCGCGATAGGTGGAATTAGCGAAACCGCCGCCAGAGCCAAGAGTAGTTTCGCCCGGATTTTCATTGTCCCCCACGGAAAGGCCCGAGTTCGCCTCCGGATATCCTGTCGCGTGGGATTCTACAACGGATTACGTCTTTGAGTTCGTTAAAGGTAACTCTCCTTATAATGGGACGAGAGGCGCTCCATACGAGCACATCTGATTCGTTCGGCCCTCCGACGCGCAAGAAATTCTCTACCACTCACTTTGTCGTGCAACCGGTCACCCACAATAAATAGCCGTGATTAATGTTCCAGGTCTGGCAAACGTAGGACGGATTTGGTGCTGCTGCGTTTTCTTCTGGAACTTGAGTTCTGTTTCATGACCGCTGGCCTCCGTGCCGCCAATCCATGATCAGAGTAGTGCAGCGACTGTAATGTCAGAGTCGTCCGCCAACCGCCCGGCATCAAAATGAATGAGCGGGTCTTGCCTGACCGCTTCGCTTACTATCAGATTGCAAAGACAAAAAGTTCCGATGATCGAAGGGCGAGTGACAGTGGGGTTGTGGGTGCTTACGCGCAGGCCGACTTGACGTCTATTGATGGAGAAGTGTGGAGACCGGGATGGCGAGGGCAAGGATCGTGGAGCGGCTGGTCGTGGGTTGCACAGTTGCGCTTGCATCGTCCGCATTAACTGCGGCGACTCACCCAGGCACGACCGCCTTACAACAGGCCTCGGCGCCGGTGCTCGCCGCTGATAACATCCAGCGTCTGCGCGATGAAATCAAGGCAGCGGAGGAGATATTGACACGACTAGTCGACCGCGCAGCGGCGCTCTATCTGTTGGCCCATCATTACGCGCGGCTTGGTGAGCATGCGAAAGCGAGCAGTGAGTTGATCCAAGTTTAGCAGCGAGGTTGACTTCGGAGATTTATTCATCCTTCCACGACCTCGCCTTGTTCATTAACGTTGATCTGGCCAACCACGCGGAGCGGGACACTCAGGCGATACCGCGCGTGGCGTAGTTCTCCGTCCCTGGTTAAAGCCCCCTTCGAGACAAGGTCCGACAGGTCACGTGTTGTAGTTGCAGGCGATGAGCCGGCAATCGTGGTGTACTTTCCCGCGCTTAGGCCACCCCTAAAGCCCTCCGGGCCCTCGCGGAACATTCGGAGTAGCACTTTTGTCTGTCTTTCGTTCAACTCGCCTTTCAAACGATCAAGCAATTTTGTCTTGTCGATGAGGAACTCAACGAGCGCAATGGTGCGCCGTTGCGCCTCTATCGTAATCCCGGCGAACCATGCCACCCAATTTGTGATCTCGTTGTGTTTGTTCGCCGCTTCTAACGCTTCGTAGTAGGTCTTTCGCCGCAGGAGTATCGTAGCCGCCAGCGTAATCAACGTCGGCTGTCCAAGGCTCTGCGCCAGTGACTTTTCCGCAATGGCGCGGCCGATCCGTCCGTTTCCGTCTTCAAAAGGATGAACGCTCTCAAAATAAAGATGCGCGACGGCGGCGCGCGTCAGTGCCGAAAGCGGCTGCTGTCCGTCCTTGCGTGTTCGCGCGAACCATTCGAGAAATTGCTTCATTTCCGAAGTCACTCGCGACGAGGGCGGCGCTTCAAAATGCACGCGTGGCGCGTCGATTCTTCCGGAAACAACTTGCATTGGTTCCGTGCCCCTTCGGAATCGTCCAACATCCTTCAGATCGCGCCTGCCGGAGACAATCATTTCGTGCCATCGGAATAACATTTCCTTCGACAGTGGTTCAGAGAACGAACGATACAGATCAACCATCATTTCCGCGATGCCGTGCTCGGCAGGTCGCACGCGACGCTGGTCCGAGGTCAATCCAAGCTGTTTGCGAATCGACGACTGGACACTAGCGTGATCAATAATCTCCCCTTCGATTTCGGAAGTCGTTACTGCCTCCGTGCTCATCGCCTCGACCGTCAGTTGCTCCCGATCTTCTTCGGGCAAATGCTTCACCGTTCCAACGAGGACACCACCACCCAGCAGAAATTGTTGCTCTGCCTTTTCAAGGCGTGCTTGATCCCAAGCAAAATTTGGCCAGTCGGGTTTTTCCCAGTTCCAGCGCATGAGCGATAGGCGACCTTTCTATCGCTCATATTATGCCACAATTATGAGTTATAGACCCCGCTGGATTAGCTCATCTCCGCCACTCCGAACCGGCAGTCGACTACTCCTCTTGAGCCAGCGCGACACATGGACTTCGCTACATGTGTGTCTCTGAGACAAAGCCTTTCTCAAGAAATACGGCTGGCCTGGCAAAGTCCTTATCAAGGTAAACGATCCTCTCGGACGGCTGACTCTAAACTTGGTCCCAAGGGTAGCGGACAGCGCAACTTTATCGAAGTTTCTGAGGGCGATTGGCCGCCGGCTTGGTTTTTTGCGGAGGCAGGAGATCCGATGGCCGAAGTCGGAGTACTACCATTTACTTGCATCGCCCTGCAAGTCTCCCGGGCCGCGCTTCCCCATTGGTTTAAGCACCATTGCTCGGTCCAAAATTGCGACGGGGGCGTTGGCCGCCACCATTTTCGGGAGAAAGCTGGGGTCCCTCATCGATTGCATTTTGCAACTTCCTCTCGAGCCCCACAAGATCTAGCCGCCACTGTCCAATCAGCATCTTTGTCTTGGCTGGGTTGTAACCAAGCATCCCCGCTAGTTCGCAGATTCTTGTACACAATTCTGCATTTCCAGCTGATCGCAAGATCGGGGCGGCGTCCTCCCTGAGAAGGTTCTTGTTCTGCGGATAAAACTCACCGGCGATCTCCGGTGCACGCTCCATTTCATTTTCCCGAACAACAAATCGCACTCGTTGCGCGCCGGCAGGATGCGCTTCCGTGAGCAGCGTGGCAAGTTCGGTCATATCATTGCCGTCCCGTCTCAGAGTTCCTCCACCTATCTCCAGGCTCAGTATGGGAACAATGGAACTTTCCCACTCACCGAATTGTCCGGGATGCCAGCGGAGCTCCGGTTTGACTTTCAGAGTGGCTTTGAACCACTTCAATCGACCGCCGTTATAACTGTGCAGTTGCCCTACGGCGTTTGACAGGTTGGCGACCGAAGTTCTGCTCCCTGTGTGTAAGCGGCAGATAGAGCCCAGGCTAGGGAATTTTTCTAGGGCAAAATAAAGATCTGCCGATGGGCCACACTTGCCACTCTCGAGGTCGGGGCAGCCTTCGCCACAACCTTCGATTGCCTGCCCTTCCCTCGGCCCATGCATGTACTTGTGATTGCCCGGCCACGATTCTCCCTCCGGGTGTTCAGTTGTCCTTCGGATCGCCCGCATTTCGTGCCGCGGCGCATTGCCGTCGGCGATCTGCACCAGCTCTCCGTGACAGAGGCGCCCCTTCCGGGTCCACAAGGCGTATTCCGATTGGCAAACCTCTCCAGGCTCATCGTGCAGAAAGATTATTGCCAATTCCGTCGGCTTATCCCCGAAGAGCTCAGCAATGTCCGGCGCAGGCTCCCAAGTGACAGATTGCCCCAACATGGTCTTACGCTTGAAAACGAAATGAAAAAGCGCGCGAGGACTACCATTTTCGTCATCGGGCGCCGGCCCCTCCCCGATGGCCACTTTAATTGTCACCGGCAGCTTCTCGAGAGCCTCGCCGTTCTCGTCATGTGTTAATCCTAGAATTCCCATGGCGGCGCTCCTTTTCTTCGATGGTTGGGATTGTCTCTGGCTCGGCGTTAGTGGTGTCTTGCCAAGCGACTCAGAACAACGTCAGCTGTTCTCCCCGCGTTGCCGGGGTCGATGGCGAGGAATTCCTCCGGCTGGGCGAATTCGATGGCGACTCAGGTGCTGACCATCTGTCGGCTTGGGTTGAACCTGGCTCGTCGAGCGGAATTCTTGCAACAGCTCGCTCGGCCGCGGCCACTGCATCTTCCTTCGCTTGTGTGCCAAGTATGTCTTCCTGCTTTTTCTGAACTGTGGCCCACACCGCATCCGCTCTCTCTCCGATTCCCTTCTCTGTTACGAGCTCGCGGGCCATGGCCATCAGAATGTCATCTTCGTCGTTGATCGCTTGCAATCCTTCCGAAGAGAACTTCCCTTCCATGGCTAGAGAGACGAGCAGCTTCTTGCCCATCAGCCGAAGGCAGCCCTCCTGCATCGTTTCGGCGTAGTGCAGGTATTTCACCTTCACCGGGAGACGCTGTCCGATCCTCCAGCTTCTCCGGCTAGCTTGCCGAAGTACGTAGATCGAATATCCCGTCTCGTAAAACAAGATCGTTGGAAACTCGATCAAGTCGAGCCCGGTCTGGACAAGTTTCGGGTGGCAGATGACAGCCTGTACCCCCGCGCGGAGTTGACGGTCGTACCAGCCCTCTCGTGTCTCGGGAGGCACATCGGTGGTGAGTACAGCGACTCGGATTCCCTCGTTCAAGAGGATTTGTTCCAGTCTGCGAGTCACATCTCGCTTTTGCGTATACACCGCATAGATCTGGCAACGGCGACCACGCGCCAGCTCTGCTTTTACCTCTTCCACCAAACGGCGCTCCTTCGCATAGACGCGGTCTTCGTTCAGATCTGGCGTTTCCGCGATGAGAAATTTTTCCCGCCGCTGTGTCTCAGGGTCAAATTCCCATCCATACAGATTCCCCAAGTGAAACGGCCGGTCCGGATACAGCAGCAGCGCGTTCAATGCCACACTCATCACCGACTGGTTCCCGCGATGGTCCTTCAGGGCCTTCTTCACGTCCTCTTCAAGTTTCTTGTAGGCTTCCTTCAAGGGAGGGTCCATCTCCACGCTGATGACCTCCTCCCGGTAGGGCGGCAGCGCCTCGGAAATATCTTCGAGCGAAATGAACGCTCCTAAACTCATTAGAAAGCGGCCGAACAGCAGCGGCGACGCGCCCGGGCGCCGGCGAACACGCTTGGTTACACGCGCTTCCGAGCAAGCGTTATCCGCTGGCTCAATCACGGTGATCTTTTCGAGCAGCCCGTAGGCTTCCGTGAACGCTCGCACACCAGCTTCCCCATACTCAAACCCTTCCTGAACCATCCTCGCCGGATGCATGCGGAAAAGGATGTTGAACACCTCATCGGCGTAGCCTCCAAGCAGCGTCCCAGTCAGGACGACAGCGCGTTGAGCACATCCAGCCAGAGTGCCGAGCGCATTTCCCTGGGCGGTGTCTCCTTTCAACTCGTGCACCTCATCCGCAATAGCGTAGTCAAAGAAATCCGGCATGTAGCGGCCGATGAAATCCACTGGAGCGAAACGCCGGATTTTCTTCCCGTCCGCCTGCCACAACGCGCTGTATAACGCCCGCCGTGATTTCTTGGATTCGTCCCCGTTCGGTCCACCGAGAATCTCGCTCAGTTTTGCCTTCTTGAAGTCCACGGAGAGAAGCCGCTGCCCATCCTCTCCCACGTAGATCGGGCAGCCTGTGTCCGCGTTCACTACGCTCCCCTGAAACCGACCGCACGCAGCGAGTGCGTACGCGTGTCGCCAGAAGTAACTGAGCTTCCCGCGGTCACGCCCTACAATGAACAGCGCCGGGAACCCGCAGATGGAATCCCAACGCTTGCGAGCCGTGCGAGCCGTCCTCCGCTGGCGCAACTCTGTGAGTGTGGTGCGCAACCCTTCCCGGATGATGCGGCCATGGCGCAGCCTGACTTCATTGACTCCTACATTGCCCACGGAACTCGTTGGAGTTCGGAGGCCGTCGATGAAGAAAACGCGCACGCGAGGCAAAGTTAGAAATGCTTCTCGCGCCCACTTCTCAACTAACTGGGGCGGAACCATGGCCAGGGCCGTGAATGGCTTGCGGTCACTGTGCACATGGACGGCACCAAGCGAGATCAGTGTCTTGCCAGTCCCACACTCCGCGATCACCGCCGCGCCCCGTGCCTCATTCCAGCGCTTTACCACGCCCATCATGGCGAGCGTTTGTGCTGGAAACGGCTTACGGAGGAGTTGCCCGGTGAGCGGCGAAGCTGCGTCGTCAAAGCTGTGCAGGGGCGGATAAGTCTGAAGAATTCTCTCACCCAGCGCGAGGGCCCACGCACGCAGATATGCGGCGATGTCAGGTATGTTATCCATGATTCCGAAAGACCTCTCATTGGCGGATTTCTTGACTCGCAGGTTTGGTGAAGGTCTAATCGCGTCGAAGAACTAGCGGCAGAGATGGACTTATCTATGCGCCTCAAGATTGAAACGAGCCGGCTCATTCTGCGTCCGTTCGAGCTAACGGAGGCGGAGGAAGCCTTCGGATGGTTCGGTGATCCAGTCGTTATGCGGCTCACCCCGACCGGTCCCGACACATCCATCGGTCAGACGAAGACGCGGCTGGCCAAGTATCAGGAACACCAGATCGCGCATGGCTTCAGCAAGTGGGTCATCGTGGATCGCAGTTCGGGACGTTCGATCGGGGATTCGGGGTTGCTCGAGTTGCAGGACTACGGATGGATTGACCTTGGGTTCCGCTTGGCGCGGCCGCACTGGGGAAAGGGTCTTGCGACTGAGGCGGCAACAGCCTGGTTGCGTGCTGCCTTCGATGAGCTTAGTCTCGACCGACTGACCGCACTCGTTCATCCTGAAAACGCTGCTTCAATTCGAGTCCTCGCGAAGCTGAGGTTCCGCGTCGCGCGGCAGGGTACGATCATGGGTATGAATTCGATCTTGTTCACTCTCGATGCCAAAGCCGCATAAACCGCGGCTGGTAGCTGGGGTAGCTAAGCGGCCTATGAGGCTGACGGCCCGCCCGGCGGCATTTCGGCAAAACCCAGAGTCTGCCGCTCAAGGAAATTCTTCGGGAAGTTCCAGTGGACCGGCCCGTTTTCTTTCGGCATGCCAATCGACCGCTGCTTCAACGCCCTGCCAATCCAAGCGAGAAACGTTTGCTTGTTTCCTGTCACCAGCACAGGTGAGCATCCAAGCCCTAGTAAAGGCCGGATCGCTTTTCGTTGATTGAGTTCGCGCAAAAACCACGGAGCCCACTCCGGCACCACTGGAAGGCCATACCGGGAGGCAACGCGATAGAGCACGAACACTGGATCGTTGTCGCACAGAATGGTCCGGGCTCCTTCACGGTCGGCCCCAGGTTTCGTCTTGGCCAATTCCGCAGACACGGCCACCAAGTGCCGTGCCGGACGCTTCCTGCCGGGAATGACCACACTGCCCCGAAAGCATTGCGCTTCGGGCCCAAGGGAAGCAACAATGCTCGCGCGGCCTGGTAGCTGAATTTGGAACGAAGCTCCTTCGGTTATTGCTGCCCATAACGCACCGATCTCTGAGTCTCCACCAATCAAGGAGATTAAGTGCGCTCTGGCTTGGCCTCGTTCATCCTTTGGTGTTTCTAAAATGGATCGGTCAATGTGGACCCGAACACGAGTGGTCGTGTCCTTCGTGCGCTTGATGAACTCCAACGATCCAAAGCGCTCATGTGCATTTTGCATGTGCGTCGCCTTCCGGGGACTGGTTGCTTGATATTCAGGTCTGGCAGTGGAGATATCCCGAGGTAGGAGCGCGTCCAAATAGTTTCAAACTGTGTGTCTCGATTTGGGACTGCAATTGCAGACGGATTGTCTTGCTGCGGAAGCTACAAGGATTGAGGGCCAGTTGCCCGAAGGAAAATTATTGGGTTTCTACCCGCACGTCGGCGAACTTTCGAAAGTCCTGATCGAAGGTCGCCACCGGTGTGTCTTCGGCCGCAGCGGTCGCAGCAAGCAAGCAGTCCACGAAATGGACCTTCGTGTTTCGATAGCGTTCCAATGCGTCGAGGTGAATTGTCGTCCCGCCGATCTCAACACCAGGGCTGGAAATGAGCCTGCCGAGCGCCGAGGAGATATGTCCACGTGGATGTTCATAGAAAGACTCTAATACAAAGACGCACTCGGCCAAAACAGCTGGCAACACGACAATCACGACATCGCCGCGGTCACAGGCATCGAACAGTTTTCCGGCGGCCTTGGCATGCTTTTCGTGATCCTGCACGAGATAGCGAACAATCAGATTGGTGTCGACAAGCCTTCGCTTGCTCACCGGAGGTCGTCCCGACCACGGGCAGCTTCAGCCGCAGCCTCGCGGATTTGTGCGAAGGACATTCCCTTGCCCTTCTTGCTGGCGAGCACACCCTTCAGTGACCGCGTACCCGGGTGCACACGAATGGTGGCATGGTCCCCTTCAACCAGGTACTCAAGCTTGTCGCCCGGCTTGATTCGCAACGCCTTGCGAATCTTTCCTGGGATGGTTGTCTGTCCCTTGCTCGTTACTGTGGAATGCTGCATGGCATGGCCCCTTACACCCTAGAAATACCTTACATATTAATTGTCCCTTACTTTGCGTCGGGTGGCAAGCGTCTTCTTTTTATTACCAAGCCTCAGTGTGGGCAATGCGACCTTTGGGCCATTTGCTCCACCAACCGGCTGTCTAGCCGGGAGTTTTCGTTTCACCTTAGAAGCATGTCGGCTAATCGCGGCCACTGCCGTCGAATAGACTGCCCAATATTTCTTTGCATCCTCTATTTCCGAGGCATAGATCACGCCGCCGAATTCCACGCGTACAGCAGGGTAGTTGCTCTCATGTAGAGCTTCAGAGTGGTGCCATTCTTTGCCGTCCGAAACAATGAGGTGATCACCGCAAGCTCCTGGACACGAGCTGCCACAAGCCAGAAAAGGAATGCCTGTTAATGCGGTCAGCTCGTCACAGTGTCCGTAGTTGGCCTGCTCATCTACCATCACAACCGCACCCGGGATTTCTTTTCCATCCGCTGACAGTGCCTTCGATTCTTCAAGCCGGTAGCCCATTTTCTCGAATACATCTTTGTCCTGCTTGGCACAAACAAGCGTTGAGTACCACCGCTCACTCATGGATTTGTCTCCTTTCTCTGGCGGACGAGTTAGTTCAGGCTGGTAATTTCCCCTGTGCAGAAGACCAAGGTCAGTTCGTTGGAGAACCGCTCCTTTTCTCGAATGATTGTCTTTCCGTCTTCTTCATCCTCCGACTTGTCCACCAGTTTGACCGACTGCCAGTGCGCGATATGTCGCGCTTCCCCTTCTCCGAAGATCCCGTTGAGCATCCCGGCCGTGCAGAGCAGCCCAACGTGCCCTCCATGCAAGGGTGTGAGCGGGCGGCCAGTTACGTCTGCCTGCTGTGCGAAAAGCACCGTTGAAGCTTGCCGATACGCCGACGATTTCGGCAACAGGTCTTCTATTTGGTCTAAGGGAAGCCCGCGGTGAACCAAACGCACGGGGCCGCCCGGCGGCGCAGTGTACGGGTGGTCAGGTTCCAGCGGTAGCGGCGAAAGTTTCTGGACTTCTCTCTCGACCGATCCTAGCCAGAGTTGCGCCTGAATTATTTCCGCATCTCGCAGGTGGTCTCTTTCCAGTCTAGTGCGGCGCACTGCGAAGACTGCAACCTGCCCATAGCGAACGCTTTCAGGTTCCGTCAGCCGATAAACACGTGTGTCTCGGAAATTCCTTGAAAGCAGGACAGTGCAATCGGCAACTCGCTTGGCAGGCACGACAAGCACCAGGATGCCCCCAGGTTTGAGCCACCGGTATACATGCTCCAAGAAGAGCTTCTCCATTCGCTGCGATTTCTCTTCGCTGATCTCGAAGTCGTACGGAGGATTCAAGTAGATCAATGAGAAGGATTCGACCGGACACTGCACATCAAAGCAGTTTCCGTGAATCACGTCGATTCCACCAATATGCGCCTGTTCGGCTCGGCCAGCGTCCAGTTCTATGCCGTAGCGCAAAACCTTTTTGTCAGAAGCGATTTTAGCGAACGCGGCGCCCTCCCCCACGCAAGGATCCAGTGCGCAGCAGGGTTTGTCCGGGAATTCCAGAAATCTCAGGATCCGCTCCGCCTCCGGAAGCGGCAATGGATAAAAACCGAGGCGGGTCCGTCCAGCCAGTCGCATCGTAAACCTCCTTCTGGTCGTCTTTTCCAGAGAGAAGAAGAAGTCGCGCTAGGGCACGATGGGAGGGGCTGAATCGTCCTCTAAGACGAAGCATTCCAGCGATTTACAAGAGGGAAGCTCACACATTTGGCAAGGGATTTGGCTGGTGTTAGAGTCCGCGACGAAATGGGTGCCACAGTTCAAGCCAAAGCAGACTCGCTACCAAGCGTGCGCCAAGGAAAGGTCGTTAAGACAAACCCGAAAGGCCCCAAGACAGAGTGCCTTTTTGCTGATGGAGCTTCCATCTTGGTCTCGAATTTCTTTGCGTCTTTCATTTGCGCTGGCGACGAATTGCTTTTCCCTTTGGAGCGTGAAGCAGCCGACGTGGGCACACAAATCTACATTCGCAAAACCCATCCTGAGGAGAGAAGGTGGGATGTTTTTCAGGCCGAGATCAGTTACGCGACACAGCCCCGAAAAGATAAGCGCAATAACCTCTTCGTTTCCGCTGAAGTTCCTGACTCTCAGTTGGGAATTTCGGCCATCAACCTTCGTTGCGAGGCACTGAGGGATTACTTTTATGTGGGCAATCGCCGCCGTGGGTGGGCCCGGCAGCCTTCATTCTACGAACTCCTGCGGGTCAATCCGAGGGTGTCGCCGACAGAGCTGCGCCTCGCTTTCAAACTTCGCACCCTCGAACTTCGGACTTCCCACCCATCAACCAACGACCTTCGCGGGGTAGAGCGCGCCTTCAACATACTTGCCCATCCAGAACTGCGAGCTTGCTATGACGCTCTCCTGGATGACCCTTTGTCCCCCACACTCTTCCCATATGGTGGATTTGGTTCGCTGCTGTCTGCCGGCGATATCTGGCGCGACGGATCGATCTTTTGGGCCTCGCGCATCCTATCTTTTCTTCCAGACCAGAAGTTGAAATACTTCCGAGCACCTTTGCGAAACATCGTGTTTTACAAGGATCATGCAATCTACCGAGATTCACGCCGTAAACTGGAGCTGCTCTTCGACCACGCAACCTTGCCGCTGTTATGGGATTCAAGTTGGAACCAGTGGAAACATTTGCTGGGTACCAAGATCGGCGTCAAGGCGACCTTCGCCCAGAGCGGCAAGTATCACCACTGCGCCGGCGCGTGGCATCTGGTGAAGTGGGAGACAGCTTTTCCGAGCCGCCTCGAAATCGAACTGCCCTCAAACATTACTGAACAGATCGCCGAGGCCCGCAGAATCCACCACCGCTTCGGTGAGTCTTCCGAGGCCCTCGATCTGATTCGCTCGCGGATCGAGTCTGCACCGATTGAGCGAGTGGATCTGCAGAAGCTCTGTGCAGGATTAGGGATGCCCGGTGATTTCGACGTCGCGCTGATCACCTGGAAGCCGGACTATGACCCCTTTTACTACGGACAACTCTGCAAGCCAGCTCGTAGTCTTTACCTCTTTCGCTCGGAATACATCTTCGATCTTGAGAGGGCTGTGGTCGCGGAGATTCCTCATCTCGGTCACGCAACTTACCTCTTCTCGAAGCCCGCCAGTATGGCCGAATTTCTTGCGATCTACTGCGGGGTCACCCGCGAGGAGATTCTCCAGAATCGCGGTAACGTGGCTGAGAAGCTCGGCTTCATGGGCCGTCTGATCCATGGGCCGGACTCACGGGCTTGGTGCAAAGAACTGAGAGTGCGGGTTGGTGAGACCGTTGATTGTGCCGAGGTTTCCGACTGAAGATCTGGACTATGTTCGGGAGAACGAGGTTCAGAACGGGACTGCTTCACTTTCTGATTCTTCCATGCTGTTCAGTTTGCTTCCATTTGTCAGCCGCTGCCCATACATCCAGCGTTCGGGCTTGATTTGAGTCAGCCAATCCTGAGCCGTCGGAATTCGTCCCAGATCTTCCTTGACGTGCTGCTCCCCGATGTACCGCACCGGGATTCGCTTACCTTCGCTGTTGGTGATCGTGACGCCGAAGATCTCCTCGCACAGGAAAATCCCTTCCGTGTGGTGACGAAGCGCGCGGTGACGAAAGTCAGCTAGGAATGCTTTTGTCTCATCAAACCAGTTATGAATTGGCAAGTAGTCTTCCGGTTCCCCGCCAAATCTCTTCGCACTATTCAGTGCGTGTTTCCAGGGGTGTGCCACAGTCAGAATTCCTTGGTCTCGTAATTTACTTCCGTAAAGTACCAGCCGTGTTCGTTGATAATTTTGCCCTCGACCGGATCGATGACGATCGTGCCAGTGCCACCGTCTCCGTCTCCCCAACTGCCATGCTCGGAATACAGAAACTCGTCGGCTAGGTCGGACATCTGCTCCTCTAGTTCGTCTGGAAGCGCGAGTCCTTCCGGTTCGACATCGACCCCGTCGATTGAACCCTCGTCACCCGACCCGCTGTAATTCACAGTGAGTCTTGTCACGCCGAGCTCGGTCAACTTGGGGATAATGGTCTTCTTAAAAGTCGCGATTTGTTGAGGAATGCTGGGTCTTTCTTCTTCAGCCATTCTGTTGGCTCCTTTCCTGTGGGCTACTCTGGACCACGGGGGAATCTCTATCGGCATGCGATGGCAGCTGTCGGGAGTTCTTCCTGGGCCATCCGCGCCGGCTGATTCGGTCAAATCCTGCCTGATGGCGATTGCAGTAATGATTGCGCATCAGGTGGAACATCCTGTCCGCCGCAGCATACGGGGTGAAAATTCGAAACATTAGCCATGAAACTCCGCATTGGTTGAAAAAAACATTCTGGAGAAACGGTCCAATAGCTCCTTGATCGTTGAGCAGGACGATTTCCAAACCGTTTGCCTTTCAGCAGGTTGGTGAGCGGAAGGGCCGGTGGTCCGTGGCATCTCCCGAAGAGCAACGCTTATCCAGGCATACCCGGCAATTTGACAGCGCGGGCGCAGCGCTTAAGATTTGACCGCTGATTAAGGAATTCGAAGCCCCTATCCGAAAGGACGTGAAAATGAGTCATCGGTGGGCGTGAGGCGCTTTAATTCCTTGTGTCGACTTCGAAACGAATCTGCGGTTTCAAAGGGAGGAGGCGCCATAGGTGCGCAAATGGGCTCAGACCGTCATCTAGTGATCAATCCGACTGGGCTAGCGCGTGAACGCCTGCTTTCCGTCGAGGAAGTAGCTGAATTGCTTCAGGTCCCTGTGTCTTGGGTCTATGAGCGGACCCGCAAGCGTAGCCTGGAGCGCATTCCTGGATTCCGGCTGGGCAAGTATTGGCGGTTTCGACCGGAAGATGTCCTGGGATGGTTGGAGAGACAACGCAGTGGGGGTCGCGCCCATGCTTGACGTCGGGGCTACAATCGTAGCCGACGCAGAAAGAGGCGGAAGAGTCAGCCGAAAGGAGCGTATGACTCGACCGCGTCATCAAGATGGCTGTTTGTGCATCCGTGGCAAACGCAGAAAAGTGTGGGTGCTTCGCTGGCGGGAAGATGTACTACTGCCCGACGGCTCGGTGAAAAGAAGTCTTCGAGCCGAGACACTTGGGCCGGTGAGTAAGATCACCCGGCAGCAGGCCCGGCAAGTCCTTCAAGAGCGATTAGGTGGCTCTGTTGACATCCTCGGCACAGTTTTAGATTTGAGTTCTCGACGCCAGGTGGAAGAGAGTGTTTTCTAAGGAAGCAGGAGGGACGATGGCCGAAGTCGGACTCCTGCCCTTTGCCCGCGTGGCCCTGCAAGTG
>WNFR01005098.1_pt1 | contig 15692 bp, 16 predicted proteins | sample 5400221 | NCBI WGS metagenome assembly WNFR01 (sample SAMN13153357, study PRJNA577476) | soil metagenome | isolation source: 40 cm soil under Madrone tree | place: USA:California | collected 2016-06-14 | reverse complement strand
AGGCGGATTTGGCGGCAACGGCTCGGGCGGAACAGGTGAGGGCGCCGGAGGAGCAGGTGTTGGTCGTGGTTGCGAAGGAGCTGGCATGATCTAAACGGTCAAACCCGCCTACGCCGAAAGCTTCGGAGTGGCAAGCGCTCACTTATCTCGCCGTAGTCCCGCGACTGCGGGACGAAGGAGGAACGCTCAACGTTCAACATTCAAATCAAACACCGGAATCAAACATCTCTTCATTGCCACGGCTCGCCGTAAACTTGATAGACCCGCGTGAAGCCGCCGGCAAACTCCTCATCCTTTTGGTAATTGAATACGCCCATCGATTGCGACCACTTTAGTTCGCGCGGATTATCGGGATGGTTTGGGTCGTAGACCAGGTACTTGTCGATCTTACTGTCGGGCCGAACCGGCTTTCGATCGTAGACCAGAACCGCGTGATTGATGAGGAAATGCGGATAATCCGAGAGATAAGCCACGAACATGTCGCCACGCGCGAGGGCCACGTCGATGTTGGCGTGAGTTTTTTCCTGGTACTTCTTATCGTGCTTGTAAAACATGCGGATATTGCCCAATCGCCAATAAGTGGGCCAACCGAGTCCGATGTTTTCCTGTAGGACGCGGGTTCGCGCTTCACTCATGGTGCGCAAATCGGGATAGCCTGGAAAGGTCACTCGGGTTTGCGGCGACCACGCCTCATGCCATGGCGGAATACGCGTGACCTGGCGAACGCGCGCCGCCAGCTCTTGGTCGTTCAAAGGCGCTCCGCGCGGATCAAAGCGCGCGAATTTACGAAACTGCATGGCCGCACGGCTCATCACGAAACAGCGACGCGTGTATGCCTTCTTCTTTTCTTTTCCGCCCGTGCTTTTGCGAACCCGAGCCTGCCCTTCACTATAATCGAAGACAGTCGCGTTGACGAAGCTGAGGGTGTCGCGATTAAACGCGAAATCGGATGCGAGCGCGCCGGGAATAAGCGCACTTGTCAAAAGAATCGTGAAGAACGCGGCGTAAGATCGACAACTCGGTTGCATGACCATTGACTAATTAAAAACGCGAAGCCGCGGCCGCCGTTTTGCCTTCGCTGAAATAGCCGAGAGCGCGAAACCTTTTGTAACGCTTGCTGAGGAGTTGCTCGATCGGTTGTTCGAGAAGCTTTTCCAGATTTTTACGCAGGGCCGCGCCTAAATTAACGGCCGAGACGTCAAAATCGCGATGCGCACCACCGTCCGGTTCGGGGACGACTTCATCGACCACGTCCAGCTTCAATAAATCCTGCGCCGTAAGTTTGAGCGCTTCGGCCGCTTCGGCCGCATGCTTCCGGTCGCGCCACAAAATCGCGGAGCACGCTTCCGGGCTAATAACAGAATAGTATGCGTTTTCGAGGATGAGGACGCGATCGGCTACGCCAATTCCAAGCGCGCCACCCGAACCGCCTTCGCCGATGACGGCCGCGATAGTCGGCACCTGCAATCGCATCATCTCGCGCAGATTCACCGCGATGGCTTCGGAAATGTGACGCTCTTCTGAACCGATTCCGGGATAAGCGCCCGGTGTGTCGATTAAAGAAATGACCGGCATGCCAAACTTTTCCGCCAGCCGCATCAGACGCAACGCCTTGCGATAGCCTTCCGGATGACCGCAGCCGAAATTGCGTTTCACGTTTTCCTTGGTGTCGCGTCCTTTTTGATGCGTGATAACCACGCACCGATACGGCCCAAGCTTGGCCAACCCGCTCGGCATGGCTTTGTCATCTGCAAACAAACGGTCGCCGTGCAACTCGACCCAATCGGTGAAACAGCGCGCAATGTAATCGAGCGCGAAAGGACGTTGCGTATGTCGCGCGATTTGCACGCGTTGCCAGGCCGTCAAATTATCGTAAATCTCGCGGCGCGTCGCTTCGATTTTCGCCTCCATGGCCGCGACCTCCGAATCAAAATTGAGGTCGTGCTCGTCGGAGTGCTCCTTCAAATCCTGCAAACGCCGTTGCAGTTCGAGAACCGGTTTTTCGAAATCGAGCGGTGGCGGCTCCATGACAACACGTTCAAGCGTTAAAGCGTTGAATCGTTAAAACGTGGACCCTTCACGCGCTGGTTTTGATAATTTTCCTTCTTCACGCTTAAACCTTTCAACTCTTCAACGATTTTTCAATCCGTGATCGTGACAGCGGTCTGCTTGTTTACAAGGCTGCTCAATTCTTCGACATCGGAAGCGGAGAGGCCAAGGCCCTGAGGAGGAGGTTGTATTCCCAAGCTTGGATGTGCGGAATCAGGCACGGCATAAAGTGTGTAAGCCGGGGCGGCCATTCGGATCCAGCGTGTGCTGCCGATAAATTCCCGCGTGCCGAAACCGATGCGCTTGCCGTCACGCCACGCCATCACTTCCGAGACCTTGGTCATGACTTTCGGCGGCTGCTTGGGGGACAATTTCTCCTCGCGAATGTGATATTGCTTGAAGAACTGGCCGCCGTTCAGGAGCACGACCAGTTTTGGTTTCCGCTGAATCACAATAGAGAATTGCGGATGCGATAAAAATAGACGATCGCCGATGTGTAGCATCGTGCCGCTCAAGTTGTTCATGCGCATGATCAGTTCAGGCGTCGTTTTGAACTTGTTCGCGATCTTTTGCAGCACGTCACCCGGCTTCACGATGTATTCTTGTTTTTCCGGCGAAGGCGTGCGGGAGAGGAAGATGTCGATGTTGAGTTCACCGAGCAGGTCCTTCGCCTCTTCCACGTGTCCGCCATTTGGATATTTTTGGATGAACGCTACAAGCGCGCCGCGCGCCTCCACCAACTTCCCTTCCTGCCGCAATTTCGCGGCCGCTTCAAATTCGGGTCCGCCAAAATCTGGAGTTGGCGCCGGCGTCACCTCGCCGCGTTGTTCTTGCCGCACAGCAATTTCCTGTTTGAAGAACAACAAGTAACTGAAGAGCGCGCCGCCACCGAAGACGATAAGCGCGAGCAACAAAACAAAAAGCCATTTCATGAAAGGAACGAAACGTCTGCCATTCCGTGCGAAAATGCCAGTCTGGGACTCGTCCCGTGGCGAGCTCAACTGGGAAATCTCTCAGTCTTTCACCCACTCCGAAGATCGTCAAAAACAGGCGGCACGGCCGACCGTTTAATTGGATCGGCGAAATGTCTCGCCTTCGCTTTCCTTGCCGGGAAAGAACCGGTGCCAGAGACGAAACAGCCCGCTTGGTTCTTCGTTGCTCCAGGTGAAGTGGCAATCCTCGCAGTAAAATTCCTTCGGAAAAACTTTCAGCGCGAAGAGCACGCTGGCCAGGGCCGGCGTCAAAGCCTTTCTCGTCATTTGCGGATACTCGATGCGGGAGGATCCGCATTGCGGACAGCGAATAATCGCTGAGGCGATGTCGGGATCGCTCGATTCCCATCCCACCATCAGGTCCAGTGCCTTTTCGAAGTCGTTGTCCTCCACCATCACTTTCACGTTCGCCTGCGGCTTGGACATAAAGGCGACCTTTTGAATATGTCCCTCATCGATCATGTCGGCATGCAGGCCGGCCTCTTGCAAACGCTCCTTCAGGCGCTTTGCCTTGGCCGGTTCGTTAAAGGTCGCGATCGTTACCATAGTTACTCGCGGCAATAACCGCGTGCCCAGATCAAACAACAACTACTGCCCGAGTGCAAGATTCGGCGGAGGGAACCATTTATAGAGCATGAGGTAAACGAACACGCCAGTGACGGAGACATAGAGCCAGATCGGCATGGTCCAACGCGCAATTCGCCGATGTCGATCCCAGCGGCGCTGAAAAACCGGGATGAGCGTTAGGATGACCAGGGGCAAGGTGACAAAAGCGAGGAGAACGTGCGTAGCCAGAATAGGAAAATAGATCATCGCGATCCAACCAGTGTATCCCGAAGATTTCTCCCCCACATGCACGTGATACACGACGTAACCGGTCAGAAATAACGCCGATGAAATCACCGCCGTAACCATGCAGGCGACATGGCGCTGCCAGAAGTTGCGCCTTATCCAATACCATCCGGCCGAAATGAAAACCGTGCTCACGAGATTGAGCCCTGCATTGATGGCGGGCAGATCAGAAATTGTCATATGAAGAGGTCTCTGCAAATTGTAGGGCGTCTGTGTCAGCCGCCAACTTAACCGGGGTTTCACAGAAACGCCCTACAAATGCCAAGCACACTCGAACCGCCGCAAACTCCCGCGCCTTCGCGAGATCGACAAGCGACTTTCGCGCGCCGGCTCGGCGTGAGCGTGCTCCGTTTCGTCGTCGTCATCTTCCTCTCCGCCTCGCTCGGCGGCGGCTGGTACCTGGCCAAAAAAGGCTTCGGACGGCATTGGCGCAACCAAATCACGCAGGAACTGCGCAAGCATGGCGTCGAAGCGAGGATTCGTCGCCTCACGCTCGATCCCTTTCGCGGGTTGGTTGCGCGCGACGTCCGGATTTATGATTACAAAAAGCGAGAGAACACGCTCGCCGTCATCAGTGAGATCGCGCTCGACATCAATTACGCGGCCTTGCTTCATCACGAGCCGTTTCTGAACGCGGTCGACATCCGCAACGCGCAAGTCAGCCTGCCTCTTGAGGGGGTCGAACGAAAGATCGACCACGCGCAGCTCAAAAACTTCCGTGCCCATGTCTATTTTCCGCCCGAACAGATTTATGTCAGTCAGGCCGAGGGAATTCTTTGCGGCGTGCGCATTTCGGTGACCGGCCAATTGATCAAGCGAGAGAACTATCAACCCTCGCCGCCGCTCACGGAAGAGGAATGGCAAAAGCGATTGTCGATCTTGCAGCGGGTCGTGGCGGAACTGCAGCAATTTTCCTTTCCACGTAGTCGCCCATCGTTGCAGGTCAAATTTACCGGCGACGTCGCCCGACTCGAAGACGCGCGAGTCGAAGCGACTTTGCGCGGGGAGCTGCTTCGCCGGGGGAAGTATGAAATGCGCGACTTGTTCGGAGCTTTCGAGTGGAGCAATCAGCAGCTGAACATCGCACAGTTTGATTGGAAGGACGGCGTGGGGAGTTTCTCGGGTCACGCCAGTTGGAGCCGGCAAACCGGCGCTGCGGAATTTCAAGCGCGCAGCAACATCGAGTTGAAAGCCTTCCTCGAAGGTGTCGGGTTTGTCGAAGTCGTCCGCGACATCACGTTTAACACAGCTCCCTTGATCGAATTTTCCGGTTCGGCCAATTTTGGCGAAGGCAAGCCACGATTGAAAATCCTCGGTCATACGGCAATTGGCGATTTCACATATCGCGCCCTTCCACTTTCCGACTTGAGCGCGGATTTTTCCTGGGATGGCGAGCGTACTTTGCTGCGTAATGTGCGCGTGCGCAGTCAGGATGGCGAGCTCACGGCCGATCTCTTCGAAGCACCGGACGATTTTCGTCTTAACATCGAGAGCACGATCAATCCGGCGGTGCTCGGCGCCTTAAACTTGCCCGATTTAAATAAGCTTCTCTCGGAGTGGGAATGGCAGCGTTCGCCAAAAATTCACCTGACGATTCGCGGTCAAGATCGACATCCGGCCAGTTGGCGGGGCGACGGGAAGATTGAACTCGACCACACGCGTTTCCGCGGGATCTGGATGAATAATGCGCGCGCCGATGTTCGCTTCGCGGATGGCGCCGTCACGTATGATAACTTCCGCGTCACGCGCGACGAGGGCGTTGGCACCGGTTCCTTCACCTACGATTTTAGGAAACATGAGGTGCGCATTTCCAATGTGAGAAGTTTTCTCCGCCCGGCCGAAGCGATTTTTTGGATTGACCCCGACCAATGGAAAAATGTTACCCCGTACAAATTTCGGCAACCGCCGACCATCACAGCCAACGGCGTTTATCAGTTTGCCGGCGGCAAGGCCACACATCTCGAGATCACGGTCGATGCGCCCGGCGGAATGGATTATGTCTTTCTCGGCAAGACGCTTCCATTCGATCGCGTCTCCGGAAAACTGCTTTTCACCAACGATCGACTGCAACTTGTCGATCTTGTCGGCGGATTATTTTCCGGAACGGCGCGCGGCGACGCCGACATCTCGCTGGCCCATGGCGATCCCCATTATCAGGCCAAGATTGAGGTGACTGGCCTCGATTTCCCGCGTCTGACCGATCTCTACTACCAGTATAAGACGTCGCATGGCCTGTTAAACGGCAGCTTCGATTTCAAAGGACTCGGCGACAACGCCCGTCTCATGAGCGGCCGCGGCAAAATGGAAGTGACAAACGGCGACGTCTTCGCCATTCCGATCTTCGGGCCGCTCTCAGGAATTTTCAGCAGCATCCTACCCGGCACTGGCTACAGCATCGCGCGCAGCGCCAGCGCTACTTTCAACATCAAAGATGGCGTCATTCACACGGATGATTTCGAAGCGGCCGGCAAACTCTTTAGCATGCTCGGACATGGCGACATTCATTTTCTCGATGACAAGCTGGCATTCGAAGTCCGCATGGATATGCACGGACCCGGGGTATTGCTCACGCCGGTCTACAAACTTTTCGAATACACCGGCGAAGGCAGTTTGAAAAAACCGGATTGGCGCCCGAAACGATTCTGACGATTGCGGATTGTCGATTGCGGAATGAAGAAGACAAAGATTCAAACGCTAGGCTCATTGCGCATCCAATCCGAAATCCGCACTCCGAAATCCACAATTCTTCTTGGCGCCCACATGTCGATCGCGGGCGGCGTGCATATGGCGATCGAGCGCGGCCGTTCCATCCATTGCACCGCGATCCAAATGTTCGTGAAAAACAACATGCAGTGGTTCGCGCGGCCGCTGAGAAAAGAAGAGATCCGGGATTTTCTCAATCACGCGCAGCGCGGCGAGTTGTTGTCGATCTTTGCCCACGCCAATTACCTGATCAATCTCGCCGCGACCAATCCACAGTTTCACGCCAACTCACTGCGCGCTTTGGCTGAGGAATTGACGCGCGCCAACCAACTCGAATTGCCCTTTCTTGTTTTGCATCCGGGCGCACATCTCGGCGCGGGTGAAGAAGCCGGGCTCGGGAAGATCGCCAAATCAATCGACCGCGTGCTCGCGAAGATTCCAAAAGTGAAAACCAAAATCGCGCTCGAGACCACGGCCGGGCAGGGCTCGTGCCTGGGGGAAAAGTTTGAGCACTTCGCTTATATCATCGACAACGTGCGCGAACCGGACCGGCTTTGTGTTTGCCTCGATACCGCGCATGTCTTTGCCGCGGGTTACGACATTGGCAGCGAAAAAGCCGTGCGCCAAACGTTTCGCGAACTCGATCGCATCGTCGGCCTCGATCGCCTCGTCGCGATTCACTTAAACGACTCCAAGACCCTGCGCGGCTCACGCGTAGATCGACACGAACACATCGGCCAGGGCCGGATCGGGCTCGACGCGTTCCGCTTCCTCATGCGCGACCGGCGTTTTAAGAAAATCCCGAAAGTGCTGGAAACGCCCAAGGGCAAAGACCTGGCGGAGGACGTCGTGAATTTGAAAACGCTGCGCGATCTCGCTTAGACCGACACGCGTAACAGGAGGTCATTCCGAGCGAAGCGAGGAACCTCCCATTCGACGATGGATCACGCTTCTCAACGGAGTGTGACTTAGCATGCTGCGTGAGATCCCTGACTCCGTTCGGGATGACAGCGTGATTATTTAATTAACCGTATCGTTATCGGATAACGATAAAGCTTGCCTTCGCTCGCCTGGATGGAAGCTACAATCACGAGCACGAGATTCAAAATGTGGAGGATGAGAAGCAGGGCAAATCCGATGAGCACCAGACAAAGCACAGCTGCCACGACATTGTAGATAAGCATCGAGATTTGGAAGTTGAGCGATTCTTTGCCGTGTTCGTCGATCTCCGGCGAATCGGCACGCTTGGCCAGCCAAACAATCAGAGGTCCGAGGATGTGAAAGGCCCACGGAATTACAAATCCGAGCAGCGCGCTCGCGTGGCTGAGCACGCACCAGGTCCGGACATTTGACGATGTCGATGTTGTGTTCGGTTCCATGATTAACCTTTCACTCGCTCGATGTGCGCCCCCAGCTCGCTCAGTTTCTCATCGAGATGTTCGTAGCCGCGGTCGATGTGATAAACGCGGCTCACTTCCGTGGTTCCCTCCGCTTTCAAACCTGCCAGGACCAGCGCAGCCGACGCCCGTAGATCGCTCGCCATGACCGGTGCGCCGAACAAACGATCGACACCCTGGATGACCGCGGTCGGTCCCTCAAGATCAACATGTGCGCCCATGCGTTTCAGCTCGGCCACGTGCATATAACGCTGCGGGAAAATATTCTCGGTTATGACGCTGATTCCCGCAGTCGTGGAAAGCAACGCGCACATTTGCGCCTGCATATCGGTTGGGAAACCGGGGTATGGCTCGGTCGAAAGCTCGAGCGGCTTGGTCTCTCCGTTTGGCGAGACGGTAATCGTTTCCGCCGTTGATTCGATCCGAAATCCGCAATTACCGAGCGCGTTTGTGACCGCTTTGACATGCTCGGGCTCCACGCGCTTGATCGTGATGCCGTTGCCGCAGATCGCGCCAGCCACGAGAAATGTTCCCGCTTCGATGCGATCGGGAATGATGTCGTGTTCGGCGCCGTGCAATTCTTTTACGCCTTCGATAATCAGGCGGCGCGTGCCCGCCCCTTCGATTTTCGCGCCCATCTTCTTCAGGAAATTAGCAAGATCGACGACCTCCGGTTCCTGCGCTGCGCCCTCGATCACGCTGGTCCCTTCGGCCAGCACAGCGGCCATCATCACATTGTCGGTCCCAAGCACAGTTGGTCCGAATTTGCCGCGCAAATTGATGACCGCGCCGGTCAGCTTTGGCGCGAACACTTTTACGTTGCCGCTCTCCACGCGCACGGCCGCGCCGAGCGCTTCGAATCCTTTGAGATGCAGATCAATCGGCCGATCGCCAATAATGCAGCCGCCCGGCAACGAAACCGTCGCCTCCTTGCAACGACCCAGCAGCGGTCCGAGCACGCAAACCGACGCGCGCATTTTGCGCACGACATCGTAGGGCGCGGCCGATTCGACTTTGTCCGCGGTCACGCTCACCGTGCCGCTGGCGCGTTCCACTTGCGCGCCCAGATGCATCAAGATTTGCAGCATGTAGTGCGTGTCGCTAAGATCGGGCACGCGATGCAGGATGCAGGGCTCGCGCGTGAGCAATGTCGCCGCCAAGATCGGCAGGGCCGAATTCTTTGAGCCGCTGATCTTGATCGAGCCGGAGAGCGCGTGACCGCCGTGGATGAGGATTTTATCCATGCCTGGCAAATAGAAAACGGGTGGTACTTGAATAATCGTTTTTCGACTCAATGTCGTGGTAATTTTTTTCCGCAAGAAAGCTCAAAAGCGCGGCGCTTTGATCGACGCCGATCTCGAGGGCGAGTAATCCCCCGGGGCGCAACCGCGCCAATGCGTGCTCGATCAAACGGCGAACCAATTCGTCGCCGCGCTCGCCCGCAAAGAGAGCCACTTCAGGATCATGCAAGACCTCGCGTGAGAGTGATTGTCGATCTTGCAAGGAAACATACGGGAGATTGGCGACAATGAGATCGAAGTCTCCTTCGACTTCGTCGAGCAGATTACTTTTCGCGAAATGAACTCTTTTGTTTAGTCCGAGGCGCGCCGCATTTTCGCGCGCCAGGGCGAGCGCGACGTCGGAAACATCGACGGCATGGACTTCCGCTTCCGGAAATTTTGCCGCCAGACTCAGCGCAATAACACCGCTGCCCGTTCCCACATCCAGAATTCGAAAATCTGACGTCTGAACTCCGACATCTGACATCAGCAGCTCCACCAGCTCCTCCGTCTCCGGTCGGGGAACCATCGCGCGCTTGTCGCAGAGAAATGTATGGCCGCAAAATTCCACCGTTCCGAGCAGATGCTGAAGCGGCTCACCTTCTCCGCGGCGGCGGACAAGGTCGCGCAGCGGTTTCAGTTCGGCTTCGTCCAGTTCGCGTTCAAATTCCAGATACAATTCGAGACGTTTGCGGTTGAGAACGTGCACAAGCAGGTGCTCGGCGTTCAAACGGGGATTGTCGATCTTGCGCTTCTTGAAATAAGCGGTGCTCGATTGCAGCACCTCGAGAACAGTCATGTTTGGAGGGACGCGCGCTGTCGCGTCCCACAATTTACGGCGCCGACGGCGCAGCGCCCTCCATCGCCGATTCTTTCAGGCGCTCCGCCACGTCGGCTGCCTGCAATGTCTTGATCATCTCACCAATGTCGCCTTCCATGACACGATCGAGATTATAAAGCGTGAGCCCGATCCGGTGATCGGTGATGCGGTTCTGCGGAAAATTATACGTCCGAATTTTTTCTTCGCGTCCGCCCGTGCCGATTTGGCCGCGGCGTTGCGCGCTATATTTGGCTGCTTCCTCCTGTTGCTGCCGTTCGAGGAGCCGGGCGCGCAAGATCGACAATGCCTTTTCTTTGTTTTTGAGCTGGCTGCGACCGTCCTGGCAACGAACAATCGTGCCCGTGGGAATGTGCAATACCTGCACGGCCGAGTCGGTCGTGTTCACGCCTTGACCACCCGGACCGCCTGCGCGCGAGACTTCAATGCGCAAATCTTCCGGCTTCAATTCAACATCGACATCTTCCGCCTCCGGTAACACCGCCACGGTCGCGGTCGAAGTGTGAATGCGGCCCTGCGCCTCCGTCGCCGGAACGCGTTGCACACGATGCACACCGCTCTCGTAACGCAGTTTCCGAAAAACTGATTCGCCGGAAACTTTGAAGATGACTTCTTTTAGACCGCCCAGTTCCGACGGGCTCGATTCAAGATCTTCCGTCTTCAGGCCGGCGGCCTCGGCATACCGATTATACATTCTGTAAAGATCGGCTGCGAAAATGGCGGCTTCGCTTCCGCCCGTCCCGGCACGAATTTCCACGATCGCATCGCGATCTTCATTCTCATCCGGCGGCAACAATCCGATTTGGATGTCGCGCTCAAGATCGACAACGCGCTTTTCCAAATCCGGGATCTCATCATCGGCCATGGCCGCGATCTCCACATCGCGTGAGGTGGTGAGCTCGCGATTGTCGTCCAATTGCTTGCGTGCGGCTTCGACCTCGTTCCAGCGTTCGAGCAATTGTTTGATGCCGGAATGCTCGCGCATGAGCTCGCTCGCGCGCTTGCGATTTTCGAACAGCTTGGGATCGGCAATCTCGCGCTCAAGTTGCCCGAAACGCTCGCGCTTGCGCTCAATTAAAGGACTGAAATCCATAAGGGTTTTGTAGCCACGGTCCCGCGCCTGCGGGATCGCCGAGACGCCCCGACAGAGCGGGGCGGCTACAGCAAGATACCTAACCTTTTTTCGCAGCCCGGGTCGCTTTCGTGCTCCCGTAGCGGCGCGCGAATTTTTCGACGCGTCCGGCCGTATCGACGAATTTCTGTTCGCCCGTGAAAAACGGATGGCAAGCGGCGCAGATGCCGATTTTAATATCGCGGCGGGTGGAGCGCGTGTGATACACGGCGCCGCACGCACAAGCGATGTCGGTCTCGTAATATTCTGGATGAATGCCCGCTTTCATGTTTGGAAACGAGCGCGGAACTTACTCGCAGTGCTCCGCTCGTGCAAGCGATGAAATCGACCGATCCATTACTCAAAGCCTGGGAAAAAACGCTCGCCGGAAAGGGTGACGGAGCCGCGATTCTGGCCACCAACGGCGTGGTGTCGCGAACGTTTGACGACATCGAGCAACAAGCTCGGGAATTCGCCGGCAAGATCGACATCTTCACACCGGGCGATGTTGTCGCGATTCAAATTGGCAACCACGCCAATTGGCCTTCGATCCTGCTCGCGTGTTTGCGCAAGGGGCTGATCGTTCTCCCACTCGAACAATCGATCAGCGAGCGCGAACGCGACACGGCCCTCGAGATTTGCAGGGCGAAAGGCGTGATCACTTTCGGCGACGAGGTAGTTAAAGTTATGCGGCTGAGAACAGCCGCCTCTACACTGGATTGGGGCGATAAAGCGCCAACGTTCTTGAAACTTACTTCCGGCACAACGGCCGCACCGCGCGCGGTTCGTTTCCGTAGCGAGCAATTGTTGGCGGACTGCGATCAGATTTGCCGGACAATGGGAATCTCCGACACCGATCTTAACTTTGGCGTCATTCCGGTTTCGCACTCCTACGGCTTGAGCAATTTGCTCACCCCCCTGATCGCACGCGGTGTACCGATGGTGCTGAGTCGGGACCGATTACCCCGCGCCGTCCTTGGCGAGCTTGCGCACACGAACGCGACCGTTTTTCCGGGTATGCCGGTTTTCTATCAGGCGTTTTGCGACATGGACGAAATTCCCGCGCTACTGAAACTGCGTTTATGCATCTCGGCCGGCGCGCCGCTTTCCGCGGCGGTCGCGCGCAAGTTTCATGAAAAGTTTAAACGGCCGATCCATTCGTTCTATGGGTCATCGGAATGCGGCGGCATTTGTTACGACCGCGACGGAACGATTTTCGAAGACGGTTTCGTCGGCGCGCCGATGAAGGATGTCGATCTTGCGCCGGTTGATCCAGCCGCGACGGCGAGTCAGGTGCGTGTGCGCAGCGCAGCCGTTGGCGACGGTTACTTTCCCGAGCCCGACGAAGAAAAACTGGGAGATGGCGTTTTTGTGCCGGACGATTTGCTCGCGCGACACCGCTCCGGGTTCAAGATTGTCGGTCGCGTCTCCGATGTCATCAATGTGGCCGGCAAAAAAGTGAATCCGGCGGAAGTGGAAGCGCATCTGCTGCGCTTTGCCGGAGTGCGCGAAGCGATTGTGTTCGGTTACCCTTCGACCCTACGCAACGAAGAAGTGGCGGCGTGCGTGGTCGCAGATGTCGATCTGACGGAGGCGAAACTCCTCGAGTTTTGCCGGGCCGAATTGAGTTCATGGCAAGTGCCAAAGCGAATTTTTCTTCTCGACGAAATACCGGTGAACGAACGTGGAAAGACAAGCAGAAGGGAATTGGCGAAGCGGTTTGCGGTAAGGGAGTGATAAGAATATTTTGCATTTGCTAAGCAGCAGGCCTTGTTAAAAGAGCAGCGTGTCGCGGCGAATGGATTGCTTCGTGGTTGTTGAATTGTGAAAAAGGCGATGCCGAATTCTTTTCAAAGTTCCTTCAAAGAAGGAGACGAGGCCGGCGCGGCCCGCCAAGCCAAGCGTTCCCGCCGCCCGAGAAGTTCTTCGAAGGGCAAGGTGCTCGTGATCGAAGACAGCTTGATGCTGCTCGATTTCGTTGACGAAATGTTGCGCGGAGCGAACTATGACGTCGCCACCGCGCCGACGGCGGCGGAAGGACTGCGCGCTGCGAAATGCAGCGATACGCCGAATGTGATTGGATTCTTGAATAAACCGTTCACATCGGATTTGCTTATTGAGACCGTGGAGACGCATATGCCGAAATCACCGGACGAACCGGAGCCAGCCGAAACTGAGATGCCGCCGAATGAAGAGACGCCCGAGAGCCAACCGGCCCCGTGGAGTTCTTCACCTACCGCGCAGGAAGATGTCGGTGCCGGAGATCCGTCGGACGAATCCGCGACCGGCGACGTGTACTTTTGCGGCGATACCAGTTTCTTCCCGCTCAATTGGGCGCTACAAACAATTGCCAAAGAAAAACTAACCGGCGTGCTTCGCTCTTTCTGGGACAAGGACCCGGTCGATCTTCTGACCGAAGATGGAAAGATCGTGCTCGCAACAACGCGAAACCCGGACTTGTACTGCCCGGAAATGCCCATCACGCTCGCGAATTTGGATGCCGATAGCCTCGCGACCGCCCGCAATCAACAACTTGAGAGCGGTTGTCCATCTTTCTTAACGCTGGCGCAAGAAAGTGTGATTCTGGAGGAACCGGCTGTGCAACTCGTGCAGCATCATGGACAAAAACTTTTTGCGCAGCTTTGGACGGCGCCACGTGTGCGTTTTGTTTTCCAACGACGCGAACTTCCCAGTTATGCGAACGGCGTTGCTGCCGATCCGGACATCGATAATTGGGCGCTCGCTACTTTGCGTTTCATTCAACAACCTGAACTCGGGCCGCGCGGCAATTATGATCTCGCTTCGATTCCGGCTTACACGCGCGATGGTTTTTCTCGCGTGCAAGCCCTCCGCCTCACCGTCGCGGAAGCGCAGTTCGCCTCGCAATTCAACGGGGTGCGATCCATCCAGCAGATTGCCAAGAATCTTCGTCTCGATCTGAAGTTTGCGCGCCTCACTCTCTTTCGCTTTCTCGCCCTCGAGATCGTGGAATGCTGGCCGCCGAGTACCGCGGCAACCGCGGAACGTAAGGGCGTCTTCCAGCGGCTCGCGCGATCGATCGGCCTCGGCCGGTAATGCGATCGCCAGAAACGGCGTCAAATCATGAAGCAAAAAGTTCTTGTCGTCGATATCGGCGGCACCCACGTGAAGTTGCTTATGTCGCTGCGCAACAAACGGGAATTTGAATCCGGCCCGGCCATGACCCCGCGGGATTTCGTCGGAAAAATGAAAGAGACCACGGGAGGCTGGAAGTTCGACGCGATCTCAATCGGATTTCCCTCGGTCGTGCGTGAGGGTCGCATTATGAGAGATCCAAAACATCTCGGGCCCGGCTGGGCTGGATTCAATTTTAAGGCGCTCGGCAAGCCTGTCCGCGTCATCAACGACGCCGCCATGCAAGCGCTCGGCAGTTATCACGGCAGGCGGATGCTTTTTCTCGGACTGGGCACCGGACTTGGCTCGGCACTCGTCTGGAAGCAAAACTTATTGCCACTCGAGCTTGGAGATTTGCCCTACCGCGACCACCAGATCATCGAGGAATGGCTCGGGATTCCCGGACTACAACGGCTCGGCGAGACAGAATGGAAAGAGGAAGTCCTTTACGCAGTCGCGCAATTGAAGCGCTCATTTATCGCCGATTATGTTGTGCTCGGCGGCGGCAACGCCAAACGCTTTCAAAAATTGCCGGAAGGAATCGAACCCGGGGAGAACGAGAATGCCTATCGTGGCGGTCTTCGTTTGTGGCAGGACGAACCGGGTTCGCGCCAACCGAAGTGGCACATCCTCTAAAAGTGCGGTCGCCTCCGCTCCGCCCGATTGACCCCGCTGAGCGGGGCTCGTGACGCGAAGTCTGGCGCGCGATTCCTAGGCACGACGCGGATGCTCACTCGAAACGAGTTGCAGGCGCTTTTTACTGACGCTGAGATTTGGACGGAACGATTTCTCTGGCTGGCGAAAAGTTTCGTGGCCGTGAAAATCGAAGCCTGAAAAACGGGTCAACGCGTCGAAATGCCAGGGAGGGGACTCGAACCCCTAAGGATTTCTCCACCAGATCCTAAGTCTGGCGCGTCTGCCAATTTCGCCACCCTGGCGCGTTGATTACCAACGACTTATAAATTGTAATCGACCTCATTTTAGCTCTGTGCTAGAGTTTGTGCTAGAGTGATGTTGTGAAAACTCGTGCAATGCAAAGCAAGTCCAAAGCGCTTCGGTTGACACATCCAATAAGTGCAAGCGCTATGCCGAGTCCGAATTTTTCCTCTGCCAATCATCGGGCTCAGTTTATCGTTGCGCGCGATTCTCGCAATCGCAGAATCCCCGGTCTCTACGTTCGCGGCGGTCGCTATTACGCACAGCTTTGGGTCGATCTTGGGAACGGCAAAAAGGCGCCCCGCCGCTTTCCACTTAAAGACGGCGACAACCAGCCGGTCCGCGCTCTCGCGGCGGCAAGAGAAGCGCTCGAAATCAAAC
>WNFR01010401.1_pt1 | contig 15693 bp, 18 predicted proteins | sample 5400221 | NCBI WGS metagenome assembly WNFR01 (sample SAMN13153357, study PRJNA577476) | soil metagenome | isolation source: 40 cm soil under Madrone tree | place: USA:California | collected 2016-06-14 | reverse complement strand
TCGCCGGCGTGGATGAGGCCAAAGATGATCTGCAAGAGATCATTGCATTCCTAAAAGAGCCGAAAAAATTCACGAGACTCGGCGGTAGAATCCCCAAAGGGTGCTTGCTCGTGGGAGCCCCGGGAACCGGCAAGACGCTGTTGGCTCGCGCCATCGCGGGGGAAGCCGGGGTCCCGTTCTTCAGTATCAGCGGTTCCGATTTTGTAGAAATGTTCGTCGGCGTCGGCGCTTCCCGAGTCCGTGACCTTTTCGTTCAAGGCAAAAAGAAGGCGCCTTGCATCATTTTTATCGACGAAATCGACGCCGTCGGGCGTCACCGCGGAGCCGGCTTCGGTGGCGGCAATGACGAGCGGGAACAGACGTTGAACCAGCTGCTGGTCGAGATGGATGGATTCGAGTCCAACGAGGGAGTCATTCTCGTCGCCGCAACCAACCGGCCTGACGTATTGGATCCCGCGTTGCTCCGTCCAGGACGGTTCGATCGGCACGTTGTCGTACCGCGGCCGGACATCAGAGGGCGAGAAGGTATCTTGCAGGTGCATACCCGGAAGGTGCCGTTGTCAACGGACGTGGATGTCAGCGTGCTGGCGCGATCCACGCCCGGGTTTACCGGCGCGGACTTGGAGAATCTGGTCAACGAAGCGGCTCTGTTGGCAGCTCGTAACGACAAGGAAAACGTCAACATGGTGGACCTCGAGTTAGCCAAAGACAAGGTCATGATGGGCGCCGAGCGGCGCAGCATGCTCATTAGCGACGAGGAAAAACGCAACACGGCCTATCACGAAGCCGGCCATGCCTTGGTAGCGAAGTTACTGCCGGGCGCCGATCCGGTCCACAAGGTGACGATTATTCCCCGTGGCATGGCTTTGGGACTGACGCAGCAACTGCCCGTGGATGAAAAGCATACTTACGCCAAGGAATATCTGCTCAATAATTTGGTCATTCTGTTTGGCGGCCGCGTGGCCGAAGAGCTCGTGCTCGAGCACATAACGACGGGCGCGGGGAATGATATCGAGAAAGCGACGGATCTGGTGCGCCGGATGGTATGCGAGTGGGGCATGAGCGAAAAGCTGGGGCCAATGACTTTCGGCAAAAAAGAAGAAGAGATTTTTCTGGGAAGAGATTTTACCCAGAAAGCAGACTATTCCAAGACCACGGCCATTGAGATCGACGCTGAGATCAGGCGCATTATCCAGGAGAGCTACCAGCGGGCTAAGGAGCTATTGACGACTAATCTCCGTCTACTACACAAGGTTGCGGAGGAGTTGCTCGAAAAAGAGGTGCTGGACGGTTCGGAGATTGACGCCATCGTCAGAGCTTTCAACCTTAACGGTGGAGATCCGCTCACATCGTCGAGCACGGCGGCCATAGCTTGAGTAGATCCGTATCGCTCAAGCCACCGCTAAAGGAAAGTGCGAGGTCAGAGCGAGCTAATCCCGATTCTCCCGCGGCAAGCAAAAAATTGATAAGATTGTTGCGGGGAGGGCCTCGATCGAAGTTCGCCCCGTAGTGCAGTGCCTGTTATGCCAACGGATGCTTGTCTTTTGGCAGACGGGGAGGCGCTTTTCAACGAATTTAGCGAAACTGCTGTGGATCTAGACGTCGCCCGTCCAGATTGAGAAAGATCCAATGTGAGCAATCGTTTCTGCCCAGGCGTGGTTGACTACGACGGTGCCATGGCGCGCAACTTTAACGCGGGCCGTGCGGTTTCGCCGCACGCTGAGGAGGTGTGGCATTCGGCGCTAGAACCCTATCTCGGACGCGTGACGAAAGTTCTTGATGTCGGTTCGGGCACGGGACGGTTCGCAGTGTTGCTTGTTCAATGGTTCGGTGCAACGGTCGTTGGGATCGAGCCGGCAAGCGGAATGCGCAAGATTGCAGCGTTTGAGATGCCGCACTCGAACATTTCGTGCGCGGCTGCAAGTGCCGAACAGCTTCCCTTCAAAGGAAATTCCTTCGACGTCGCCTTGCTGTCCAATGTTTATCACCATATTTCCGACCGACGGTCGTGTGCTGAAGAGCTTGCACGGGTGATTCGCGCCGGCGGACGGATCCTTATCCGAGGTGTCTTTGCGGACCGGCTCGGTGAGATCACGCTCTTTGATTATTTTCCGGAAGCAAGATTGATCTGTCAGCAGTTTCCAACTCTTTCGGACACCGTGGAAAATTTCTGCTCTTCCGGCTTTAAGTTTGAGACGGTCACGCCCGTGCTCCAGCAAACTTGCTCGAGCCTCAACGAGCTTGCCGCGCGTACACGGCTCCGAACCGATACAACTTTGATTCTACTCACGGACGAAGAGTTTCAGCGCCGGCAGGCAGCGCTTGAAGTCGCGGCAGCGCGCGAGATGGAACCGAATCCGGTGGTCGAGACCCTCGACCTGCTCGTGTTGCAAAACTAAGGGTCGAGAAAACCAGGATGAAGACAGGCTCCTCTAATTTCCGCCGCGCAGGTTAAATCTTGGTCATTGGCAAAATCCATGGCGCTTCTAGAAACGATCCGGGCTGACTTCAGTGTCGCGGAAAGGGGCAACGGCTGTTGCGTGCCGCGGAGCGACTGGCAGTACCATCGGTTCAAACTTGAGATCTAGCGGTTGACAGCCGGCTTGTCTGCGACAGAAAGAAAATTTCGCCGCGGTGGATGGATGTGACGAATGATTTGTCCTAATCCGTTTCGCGGTTTGTATCTTTTCGCAATCGTCGTGCTGGTTGGCGCCTGCAGCGGCGAGAATTTGGCGACGATCCGCAACATTCGTTCGTCGGGACAGGCAATCATATGTTTCGGCGACAGTCTTACAGAAGGGGTCGGAGCAGGCTCAGGCGAGGATTATCCATCGATCTTGTCGCGCCAGTTGGGGTCGCCGGTGATCAATGCCGGAGTGCGCGGCGACACAACGGCGGCGGCATTGGCGCGTTTGGACGGCGAGGTGTTGACGAAAAATCCGCGGTTAGTGATCGTCTTGTTGGGCGGTAATGATTTCTTGCGCCAGCAGCCGCGCGGCGAAACGCGACGAAATCTCGAAGAGATCGTCCACCGCGTGCAGGCGCAGGGCGCGATGGTGGTTATCGCCGGCATCAAACTGGGGCTGTTCGGCGATGATTACGGCGAAATCTTCGAACAGACTGCCAAGCGCTTTGACGCGCTCTACATTCCCCAGGTCATGAAAGGTATTTTCACGGATGCAAGCTTGCGGAGCGATTCGATCCATCCCAACGGCGCGGGTTACCGCTTGATCGCCGAACGTATCGCCGACAAGGTTAGGCCGCTGATTCAGGAGGCTGACCGGCTGCGCGGTCCAAGTGTCCCTGGGTAAGTCGATGAACGACGATAGCCACGAGCAGGATGCCGAGCCAGGTAACTACGCCGCTGACGATCTTGGGATTGGTGGAACCGAAGGCCCAGCCCAGATCGTCGCGGGTAAAATCGCCAAAAACACGGATCACTTTCAGGCTGAAGACCCAACCCGCGTGCAAGCCGATGGAAAGATATAAAGTGCCCGTGCGCTCGAGCGCATAGCTCAGCACCATGCCGATCAGAAGGAGGCCAAGGATGCCAGGCACAAGAGGCACCGGATCAAGGAGGGGTTCGAAGGTCGTCAAGAGATGGCGAAATCCCGCGAATGGATCGACGCCGTTGAGGAAATAATTTTCACCTGGTTTTACGAAGTGCACCAAGGAATAGAAAAGATTGGCCAGAAAATAGCCGCGCAGCGTCCAGCCTTGCTGGAGCAGCCCGAGAAACAAGATGCCACGAAAAAATATTTCTTCTAAAACTCCGGTAAAAATCCCCGCGAATAGAGCGCTCACTACGCGCGACACGGACTCGGCCCAGGTCAGGCGAAAAAAAGGCGTGAAGATATCAGCGACGCTCATGAGCATCACTAAGAGCGCGATGGAGACAACCCCCAATCCCCAACCCGTCAATAAGTTTCGCCAGCTGTTCGCCGATCTGACCGATAACAGCGTTTTCAGCCGGGCCGGAAAAATGACACGGCGGCCTAAAATAAACACGATGATGCCGGCAATCATGAACGCCCGGTTGAATACGCGCGAGAAGGGAACGCGCCCCGACAGCAGCTCGGGCCAGCGTTCGGCAACCCAATCCGCGCCGAGCGCCATCCACGGGCTGATCACGCAGGTCAGCGCCAAAATCAACAACAAGAAAATCAACAAGTACTGATGCGTCTTCAATGATTTCATGACTTACATGACTATGGTATAGCGATTCATCGATGGCAAGCAGCGGAGCAGATAAGTTGCTGGGGAAGGTCGCGTTAGTAAGCGGCGGCAGCCGCGGGATCGGTCGAGCGATCGCTTCAGCGTATGTTCGAGAAGGCGCGCGGGTGTTTATCTGCGGTCGCAACGAAGACGATGTCCAACGCGCCATAGTCGAGATTCACCAAGGCGGCGGAGAGATCGACGGGTGCGCGGGCGATATCGGTTTGCTTGCGGATGTGCAGCGCATCGTGCAGACGGCGGTTTATCGCTTCGGCACGATCGACGTGCTGGTGAACAACGCAAGTATACTCGGCCCGCGCGTGGCCATCATCGACTATCCGTTCGCGGCGTGGGAGGAGGTCATACGCATCAACCTCTCGGGGATTTTTTTGATGATCCATGAGGTCTTGCCGATCATGTTGGCGAAGCGCTCGGGGTCGATCATCAACGTGACCTCCGGTGTCGGCCGTCGGGGTAAGGCCCGATGGGGCGCCTACGCGGTGTCGAAAGCCGGGCTCGAGGCACTCACGCAAGTACTCGCCGACGAAGTCAAAGATGCGGGTGTCCGGGTGAATGCGGTCAATCCGGCGGCGACCAAAACGGTGATGCGGGCCGAGGCTTACCCGGCCGAAGATCCCGCAACCCTGCCGACGCCGGAACAGATCGTGCCGATCTTTTTGTACTTGGCTTCGGATGATTCAGCGGCCGTGAGCGGGCAATCTCTGGACGCGCAAGATTGGATCGGACGCAATGATTGACGCGCACCACCTGTTCAGTTAAAAATGGATGTACTTTTTGCGTCTCATTGAGCGATTGACCGAAGCAAGTACCCCATAACAATTCATTTCAAAGGGAGCTGCAGTCAATTCAAAAATGATCAGGGTCGTCGTTTTCTTGTTTGCCGTACTCGTTTGCGCGCCGTCCGTCGGCGCTCAAGAACTCAAAAAAATCAAAATAGGCTATCCGGCAATCGCCTACAATCAGATCCATATCTGGGTCGCAAAAGATGCGGGGTTATTTAAAAAACATGGCCTCGACGCGGAGATTGTGTTCTTCCGGGGCGGGCAAGTGGCGACTCAAGCGCTAGTCGCGGGCGACCCGCCGATCGTCAACATCGGTACGGTCGTCCAAGCCGGTCTCCAAGGGCACGACGTTGTTTTGATTGCATCCTCAGAAAACGCTTACAACTATTCGGTGGTGGCGCGTCCGGGAATTACGAAAATCGAACAACTCAAGGGCAAACGGCTCGGTGTCAGCGGTTTTGGTTCCGCTTCGCACAATGCCTCACTCATCCTGTTTAAGAAATTTAACCTCGAAGCCAACAAAGACGTCATGCTTGTGGTCGCCGGACCAACCAGCGACCGGCTCACCGCGGTCGAGGGGGCGCGGATCGACGCAACCATAGTTACGCCGTCGGAGCTGCCGCGCGCGCGCAAGCAGGGCTTGGTCGAAGTCTATGACATGCTCGATCTCGGCATCGAAGTTCAAGGCAACGGTTTTGCGACGTCGCGGTCGTTTATCAAGAGCCAGCGGGATACGGTATTGAACGCGCTGAAAAGTTACGTCGAAGCGATCTATTACATTCACCGCAACCGCGACGAGACGCGGAAAATCGTCGGCAAATATTTGCGATTGACCGACGCCGAAGCGCTTGACGCCACTTACGCGGCGTTTGTGAAAAGCGTGGCCAAGAAGCCTTATCCGACGCTGAAGGGCATTCAGTTCTTGCTCGACGAGGTGGCGTCCAAGTTGCCCAACGCCAAAAGCGCCAAGCCGGAGCAGTTTGTCGATCTTTCGCTCTTGCAGCAACTGGAAAAGGAAGGTTTCTTCGCTGAGATGGCGAAACGTTACCCATGATCTATCGGCGCTCAGCTCCAAACTTTTGACTGTCAGATAAAATGAGGTGTAATCATGAAACTTAAAATCGGCGAGCGTTTCCCCGATATCGAACTGCCCGATCAAGACGGGCAGCAGGTAAATCTCTCGGAATTGGTCGGCAAATTTCCCTTCATCTTGTCGTTCTACCGCGGCTATTGGTGAGGGAAATGCCAGGTGCAGTTGCGCCATTATGTCGAACTACAGGAAGAATTAACGATTAATTACTGCAAGCTGGCGGTCGTGAGCGTAGACTCGCCGGAAGTGAACGACGCATTCCGGACCGGGCTCCGTGCCACGTTTCCCTTCTTGAGCGATCACGAGCGCAAAGTCGTAAAGATGCTCGACATGACCGAGACGTCCAAGAGCAGGGGCGTTACGGCCATGCCTTACACCTTTTCGCTGTTGCCGGACCTGACCATTCATAATCTTTACTGCGGTTACTGGTTTCTGGGCCGCCCGACGTTGGACGAGCTAAGGATGGACTTGCGCGCGATGCTGCGGATTGTCCGGCCGGACTTCGAGGGTCCCGTCGGTTAACGTCGTGCCGGCAGCTAAAGGTGCAGTTGCAAGCGAGGTGGCGAACCGGTAAGATTTTTCCATGATCACCTCTGAGGAAATTAAGGCATCTTTAACCAAAGCACTTCCCGTTTCCTTGATCGAAACCCAAGACCTTACGGGTGGCGGCGATCATTGGCAGTTGATCGTCGTGTCGCCGGCTTTCGAGGGAAAGGGCCTGGTGGATCAGCATCGCATGGTTAATGACGCCCTTAAGGCTGAAATCGGCGATCAGCGCATCCATGCGCTTGCGCTCAAAACTTTTTCACCGGCGCAGTGGGAAAAACTCGGTTCTTGACGTACGAACAAGAAGGAGAAAATGTATGGCGGATGAAGTCCTTAGCAAGATCGAAGACAAAGTGAAGAACAACAAAGTCATGTTGTACATGAAGGGAACGCCCGACTTTCCACAGTGCGGTTTTTCGGCGCACACGGTGGAAATCCTCAGGTCCTACGGCGTCCCGTTTGCCACCGAGGATGTTCTCGCCGATCCCACGATACGGGACGGCATTAAGCGCTACTCGAACTGGCCGACCATCCCGCAAGTCTATATCGACGGCAAATTCGTCGGCGGCTGTGATATCGTTCACGAGCTGCACGAACGAGGCGAGCTCGAGCCGATGTTGAAATCGGCCCTCGGCAAGTAGGCTAAAGGCCCCGGTCTGCTAAGATTCGGGGCCTTTGTTCGTCTAAGTCTAAAAGGGAGGGATGAGAATTATGAAGAATAGAATTGCCATGACGTTCTTAGCCCTCGCCATGATGTTCACGACATCCTGCGCGTCGTTGGGGCGGTTCAGCCCAGGGTACGACAGTTTCGACCGCGGTCTGGCCTTGTTCAATCAGGGGCGCTTCGACGCGGCAATTCCCTATTTCGAAGACGCAACCCACGAAAACCCGGAATTCGGCCAGGCCTATTTTTATCTCGGGCGCGCTTACGTCAGCCAGAGCCAGTGGCGGGCGGCAATCCAGCCTTTGCGCACAGCGTTCCGGTTGTCGCCGCGCGAGGCCCAACAAGAGATCATGGATCTGATCCTCGATGCCACGTTCGCCGCGGCGCTCAACGATTTCAAGCTCGGCGGGGAGCGCACACCGCCGCCAGCTCGGTCAAAAGAATTGCTGTAATTGGTAAAGCAATTACAGCGGTCTCACGCTTTCAGATTTCGATCCAAGGTCCACCTTTTCACTCATCGTCAGGGGGCAGCTCAATGATTCGACTATGGGCAGCGGCGTTCTTCCTTCTACTGGCGGTTGCACCGGCTTCGGCGCAGTTTGACAAAATGCTCAAAGGACTGGGCAGCCTGTCGGGTGGCGGCGGTAGTTTGAGCGACGCCAAAATAGGCTCCGGTTTACAGGAGGCTCTAAAGGTCGGTACTGAGAACGCAGTCGGACAGACCGGTACGGTGGACGGGTTTCTAAAGAACAAGGCAATCAAGATCTTGATGCCTAAGTCATTGCAGACGATGGAGAAGCCACTGCGGCTGGTTGGCTATGGCCCGCAGATCGACGAATTCGTCGTCGGTATGAATCGCGCCGCAGAGAAGGCCGTGCCTTTCGCCAAGGATATTTTTTGGGACGCGATCGGCCAGATGAGCTTTGACGACGCGCGCAAAATCCTCAATGGAAATGACACGGCGGCCACCGATTACTTCAAGTCGAAGACTTCCAAAAAACTTCAAACTGCCTTCCTGCCGTCCGTGAAAGATGTCATGGATCAGGTTGGGGTCAATCGGCAGTACAACGACCTTATCGGCAAGTACAAAGACGTTCCGTTTTCGAAAAATATCGCTTTCGATGCCAACCAATATGTTACGGAAAAGGCTACCGACGGACTCTTCTTTGTCGTGGGTCAAGAAGAAAAGAAAATCCGCACTAATCCCGCGGCGCGCGCTACCGATCTTCTAAAAGAAGTCTTCGGCAGTAGAAAATAGTTGCAGCTCGATTCCCTGAACGAATACCGTGCAATCTAGCCGCTCTAGAGCTATTACCTCGAAAGCGAACGAGAAATCTCTGCCTAAGACGAGATCCTTCGCTTCACGCTCAGGATGACTCACTCGTATACGGGAGCGAGTCAGTTCGATAAGGACGCCATCAACCGGCCAAAGCCGGTTACCTCCTGTTTCACCTTGGCCATCTTCAGCGCGTGCCAAATATACGCTTGGCAGCTTGTGACCACCGGCTTGCCGATTTCCCGTTCGAGCAAATCGACATCCGTAATCGTCGGCCAGCGCGGGCAGGGGACAAAGACGCCGTCGGCTTCCGACGCCTGTTCGTAAAGCCGCTTGGCGATTTTATACGCGGAGTGCTCGTCCATGTCGGTCAGGTCGGCGTTTTTTCGCACACCGTAGCCTTGAATTTTCAGTACCTTGAAGCCCGAGGCTTCGAGAAACGCTTTCATCCGTTCGTTGAGCGTATCTTCGTGCGGTGTCGCCACGACCAACTTCTTCAGATTTAGAGATTTTAAAGCTTCGACTTCACCGGTGATGCCCGGGGAAACCGGCACACCGAATTTGGCGGTGAGCTTTTTGCCCATCTCCGCGTCGCTGCCATAACCCAACTTGGTAAACTTGGTAAAGAGCGGCGAGCCGCCGATGATGATCGAGTCGCACTTGTTGTCGACCAGATCCGCCGCAGCCTCTTCGATGCGCTGCAATTGGCGCTCGAAGTCGGCGTCGACCAGCTGCCGGATCGTGCCGGTGCTGTTCAGAATCATAAAGCCCGTGGGCAGCATCTGATAGAATTCGTAAACCAACGTGTCGCCGCGCGACGGCGCGACGTGACCGATTTTTGCTCGCCAGCCGTACATCTTCTTTCCTCCTTCGTCGGTAATTCAAGGTTCCATGTTCAAAGTTCAAAGTCAGAGACAGAAACGGTTAACAAATTCCACTCTTTCAAAACGTATGAACGATTCTGAACCACAACCTTGAACCTTGAACGTTGAACTTTTGAACGCCTTTCTCTTACCAGTTCAGCCAGGCGCCGTTCACGTGGATGGTTTGTCCGGTGATGTACTTATTTTCGTCGGTGACGAGGAAGAGCGCCGCGCTGGCGATTTCGTCGGGTGTTCCAGTTCGGCGCATGGGAATTTGCGCTACGGCGGTGGTCCAAGCTTCATCACTGTAGTGTCCGCGCACCCGCGGTGTTTCGATCCGGCCCAGCTTTTGCCGCGGCGTAGCTGGAGCGGCTGGCATTTCCCGTGAAACCGTAGATCGAGGAAATGTTTACGATCTTGCCGTAGTGTTGCTTGAGCATCGCGGGTAGAACCGCTTGAGAACAAAGAAAAACCGATTTCAAATTCATGTCGACGATGTGGTCCCAATCCGCCGCGGTCATGTCGATCACGGGCTTTCGGTCCGCGCCGCCGGCGACATTGACCAGAATATCGATACGGTGCCATCGGTCGAGCGTCGCTTGGACCATGTCGGTGACCGATTGTTTGTTGGTGACATCGGCGAGGACTGGTATCGCATCGGCGCCTTCAGCGGCGAGTTGTCTGGCTCGGCTTTCGGCCGCTTCGGTGTCGATGTCGACAATCGCCAGCTTCGCGCCTTCGCGGGCGAAGCACTGAGCGATCGCGCCGCCGATGCCACCGCCGCCTCCGGTGACGATCACGATCTTACCGTCGATAGCTCCCATTGGCGTCTCTATTTGTCGGACAAGTAATCGAAGAGTTCGTCGAGTTGTTGAATCCGACGAACTCTTGGGTGATCGAACTCTTGATTGTACGGCCGGTGCGGCATGAGAACCAATGCATCGGTTTCAGTGGCAACGTCCTGGCAATTCTCGTGGCGATCGTCGACGAAAAGTCCGATGTTCAACTCGCGCACAAGCACGGATTTCTTGTCCTGGGTAAAATGCACGATCGGATCAGCCACTCCGTGGTAACGGAGCCAATCGCAAGTTACCTGACTGATGTCGTAGGTGTCGCGCACCCAGCGATGGGTGATGAAGACGATGTCGTGGTCGCGGGCGATTCGATCGAGCGCCTGCCATTGCTCCGGAGTCGGCAGGGGCGCCAGTGTGCGCCAGAATTCCGGATCATAGGACACCGCTTCCATGCATTCCAAGACGATTTCTTTTGTCAGGAAAGGGTGCTGCATGAAATTTGGATCGGTGACGGATGCCGGATCGATGGAACCCCTGCCGGTGCGTCGTTCGAGCATTTGCAAGAAAGGCGTGATGAAATCCGCGAGCACGCCGTCGATGTCCAAGCCGATCATCATGAAGATTCAATCTAGGCAAATATATCCTGGGCGTCAACTCGAATTGTTGTCACGAGTCGCGCGTGTGTGCTAGAAAAAAATCTCCACTTACAAATTTTACGCCAGAATGCAAAGGAGCGCTTGATGGAAGAAGTCCTAGAACAAGTCGATCGGGAGAGGATTGTTGAGTTGGCGTGCAATCTCGCTAACACCGTGAGTATTACAGGCGACGAAGAAAATGTCGCCAAGTACCTTGGCAGCGAGCTCGAGAAGCTCGGCATGCAGGTCGAGTATCAGTACGTCGAGGACGGCCGTCCCAATGTCGTCGGGACGCTCAAGGGCACCGGCGGCGGCGCGACGTTGATGTTCAACGCGCACATGGACCACTTCGACAATCCCCAGGAGACGGTGGTCGATGAGGACCGCATCTACGGCCGCGGCCTGGTGAATATGAAGGCGGCGTTTCCCTGTTACATCGAAGCGGTGGCGGCGATCCAAAAGGCCGGCGTCAAGCTCAAGGGCGACCTGATCATCGCCGGCGTCGTCGGCGAGATCGAAAAGGCGCAGATCGGCAGATTCCACGGTAAGACTTACCGCGGTGCCGGGGTCGGCGCCCGTTATCTGATGGATCACGGCGTGATGGCCGATATGTGCATCATCGGCGAACCGACCGGGTTGCAGCTGCAGATCGGCAACTCCGGTCTGCTCTGGGCGCGCGTCAGCGTCGACGGCAAGGCGACGAAGTTCGTCCTCGCCGCTTGCAAGGTGGCCCAAGCGATTCAAGATTGGGAAAAAGAATACCAGCGCAAGCATCCCCATAAATTTATGTTACCCACGGTGCAGATCGGCGCCATCGACGGCGGCAACGCCTTCAAGCCCGGCACGCGTCCGACGACGGACATCTTTGTCATCGTCAAGATGCTGCCCGGCGCGGTACCTCTGGCGATCAAGCGCGACATCGACCAAGTTTGTGAAAAGGTGAAAAAGCGCGAGAGCGATATTCTCGACGTTCGCGTCGAGCTCTATCTCACCACGCCCGGGTATGAAATTTCCAAGAGTGAGCCGCTGGTGAAAACGATGGAGCGGGCGCACAGGGTGGTTTTCAACCAACCGGTGCCTTACGCGAAACCCATTCGTTACGGTATCACCAGTGACGGCTCGCGCATCAATGCTTACGGCGTGCCGGCGATTACTTATGGCCCGGGATTCGGCACGCACCTGGTCGATCCGACGGAGACCAAAGCGGGAGAGGAATGGGATTCGCCGACCGGAATACGCCGCGGAGTGGGCATTACAAACATGGTGAACTGTACGAAAGTTTACGCGATGGCGGCGCTGGATATCTGCAACACGAAAAAGGAAGAGGTGGCGAAATCTTAATGTCCAGTTCAAGGTTCAAGGTCGGACCGGAGAGTTTTCTGTCGTTGAACTTTGAACCTTGAACTTTGAACGAAAGGCACAGATTTCTTCGGACTGTTCAATTACACATAAGGTCTCACTTTGGGGAGTGAAATGGATATTACGTTTGCCCATTATCGCAACCGCTTTTGCATGTTTCGCACTTACTACGCGCTGGCCGTGGAAAAGGTGAAGCCGGACGGCATCAACATGAAAGTCATCGAGCTGCCGGATCCGCCGAGCAAGGATCAAGAAGAGGCTTTGATCCGCGGCGACGTGCAAGCGGCGAATCTCTACCTGCCGAATTTTCTCCGGCGCAAGCTGCAAGGCGCGCCGATCATCGGGCTGGCGACGGAGTGGAAGTCAACGATGAAAGGCAACGGCGTGTTCGTGCACGCGGATGGCGCGATCAAGACGCCCAAAGATCTCGAAGGCAGGCTCATCGCGACGCATCAGGGGCTGCACGCGATTCACCAGTACTTGCTGCGGCGCGTCTATGGCGTCGACGATAAAACACTGCGATGGGAATCCTATCCGCAGGAAAAACTGCTGGACGTCTTACAAAGCGGCAACGCCGATGCGGTGGTGCTGCTCGACCATTTCTTTTTTCGTGGCGAAGTCGCGCCGGGGATACGCTGTTTATACACCGACGGCGAGGCATGGAAGAAGCTTCACGGCTTCGACGAGATCATCAAACACATGGTCGCGGCACGCGAGGATTTGTTGCGACAGCATCCGGGCATCAAAGATACTTTGCTCAAAGCGTTCCGCGAGTCATTTGCTTACAGTGAAGCTCATCTCGAAGAAGTCGGCGATGCTTTTATCGAGCGTTACGGCGGCGACAAGGAAGCATTGCTCGCCTCGGCGCGCTATCCCCGGATCGAATTCACCTTCACGGAAAAAGAGCAGCGCGTCGCCGAAGCGGAAATGGAGCTGCTCGTCGAAGTGGGGCAGATCCCGCGTAAAGCGCCGCTTTCTACGCTGTTCGCGATGTGATCCCGTCTAGCGTAAGTTTTGGAATGTTCCCGTCCGATGATTCGCCACGATACCGGCTTAGCGCTTTCGCCGGTATCGTGGCGGCAATTTCAGTCGTTCTCAGTCTTTCGTCTTGCTCAACGTTCCAGCCGGCCGACACGGGAACCGATACGCAATTGAGACAAACAGCGGGCCTCGTCGACGACGTCAAAGCGTTCGGTAAAACTCTAGGCATCGAGCCGACGCCGGCGCTGAGCCGGACCAGCCAGGAGGGTCCGGCGTTGTCGATGTTGTGGCTTTGGATGCAACGCGCCGGCACCCTGGCACTGCACAAACCCATCGACATTCACACGGCGATCGGTTTTAGCGCGGAAAAAGAACGACTCAAAGTCGAGCAGGTTTACCGTGTTGACGGGTATAGCGTTTACTATCGACAGGGAAACGAGTTCGCCGACTCTCGTTCGGTGGCGACCATCGGCTTTGCCGCTCAACCGATCGTGCGACGGGTGATGGTGGTGTTGCACGAGGACTTGCACGGCGATGTCAATTTCGCGCTGCCCTGGGAAGTGGAGGAGGCGATTGTGACGCCGTTGGGTTCGCTCTCCGCGGTCGCTTATTTTCGCCAAAAAGGCGATGAGGCGAATTGGCAAAACGCAGTCGAGTCGTTGAGCGTGGAACGCAAACTATCGCGCGAATTGAATGCGCTGGCGGCGGAAGCGGAGCCGATCTTCGCGTCCCTGCCGGCGGAGGACGCGAAACAGAGGGTTTTGGAACTGTTGTCACGTTACCCGACGTACCGTCGCCAGTTCGAAAGGCAAATACAGGGACAACACGCGCCTACGGTGCTCGAAGCGAAGTTAAGCCATGACCTGGCTTACTACCGGTTTTTCGATCGAATCGCCGCGCTCGCCGAGCTGGCGCCGACCTTAAAGCTCCTCATCGACGACTTGAAAACTCTGCCGCCGGATGCGACCGCTGATCTCACCGAAAAATTCTTGGCCGATTTAAATACCAAATACAGCGTCGCGTCGAAGTAGCCGAAACGCAGTCTCGCATTTCGCATGTTCCATCCAGCTCTAGGCAATCCCACTGTGCGCGCTCTTGGCGCGCTATATGCCGGTACGTTCCTTTCCGGCGCCTGGGCGATGGTCATTCCGACAATTCCCGTGCTGGCGACGCAGTTCGGTGTCTCGGCGGGAGCGGCGGCGCAGATCGTGACCGCCTTTGCGATCGGCAAGTTTATCGGTACGGTGGTCGCGGGAGTGCTGCTCGATCGGATGGGAACTCGCGTGGCCCTGGTCAGCGGGCCGCTCCTGGCGTGCGCAGCGGCATTGGCGGTCCTGTGGGCGCCGTGGTTGTCCTTGATTTTGCTCTTAGCTTTGCTCATAGGTGGCGCCGACAGTTTGTGGGGAACCGCGCGCGAGGTCGCGGGAATCGATTTAGCACACCGCAATCAACGCGGCCGGGTGATCAGCAGTTTACATGGCGTGTACACGATCGGCGCGGCTTTTTCTCCGTTTATCGGCGGCTGGCTCACAGATATGTTCGGCTTTGAGGCCGCTTTCGCCGGCTATGCCGTTGCAAGCGCGATCTCGGTGCCATTCGGCTTTCTCGTGCCTGACTCGCCGGTGCCTCCCGCGCCTGAGAAGGTGAAGAACGCATCGAGAGGCTGGAGCCCGGCGTCGATCACGCGGAGACTTAGCACGCTGAAAAATCTTTATCACGAAATTCAGCCCAATCTGCGAGCAACCTATCGCGCGCTCGCCTTCGCGACACTAGCGAATCAATCGCAGCGCGTGATTGTGCAGAGCATGCTGCCGCTCTATGCGGGTTATTACCTGCAACTGACACCGACGCAAGTGGGAATGCTTTTTACAATATCCGGCATGATTGTCTTTGTCATGATCATCCCGGCGGGTTTTCTCATGGACCGCGTCGGACGGAAATGGTGTACGGTGCCGAGCACCGGCATTCCCGGTTTGATCTTTTTAGTTATTCCCATGACCAGCAGTTTTACGCAGCTTGGCATTCTCGTCGGCGTCGCGGGCGTCGCCCAGGGATTATCCCTCGGCTCCTTGGCGACGTCCACGTACGACGTCGTGCCATCTCACGTGCGCGGGCGGTTGCAGGCATTGCGGCGCACGATTGCGGAAATGGGCAGCAGCGTTGCGCCGCTGATCGGCGGTTATTTAGCAAACGCGTTCAATCCCGGCACACCGTTTTTGGTCTACGCGCCCCTGTTGTTGCTGTCGGCGACGCTGCTCGCAATAGTCGGAAAAGAAACCCTCGAACGATGATTAAGGGCGAAAGTGGCATGCATGTGTGTCAGTCCGTAATGTGGAAGTTTCCAGCGAGGAGTTTGTTGCTCCGAAGCCAAACACAAGGACGACTTATCAGTAGGGGATTATGTGCGGCTAGACTGGGATTCAGGCGGAGCGACGCGGAGTCTTCATGGATTGATATTGGCGGTGAG
>WNFR01005537.1_pt1 | contig 15693 bp, 14 predicted proteins | sample 5400221 | NCBI WGS metagenome assembly WNFR01 (sample SAMN13153357, study PRJNA577476) | soil metagenome | isolation source: 40 cm soil under Madrone tree | place: USA:California | collected 2016-06-14 | reverse complement strand
GGCTTCTTCGCGGTTTTGCAGAATGCCGTAAGCGATGGCGAAAAGGGCTCGACTGTGCGTGCGAATGATCATTTCAAATGCGTCTCGATCGCCGTGAATGGCCGCTCGATAAACTTCGCGCTCATTGGCTTCCATCATGCCGATCTAAAGCCTAGACGCGCGAGGTCGAGATTCAGCGCGAAAATTTTTCTGAGAATTTGGAGGGACGCGCTCGGTCGTGTCCCAAAAAAGTAGAGGGACATGAGGGAGCATGTCCCTCTACCTAAAAAATAATGACGGTGTTGCCCACGCTCACCAAATCTTTAACGCGCGCCGCATCCCAGTTGGCCAGGCGAATGCAGCCATGACTGGCCGCGCGGCCGATCGTCTCCGGATTGTTCGTCCCGTGAATCCCGATCCCGCTTTTGTTCAAGCCCATCCAGAGAACGCCCACGAGATTGTTTGGGCCGGGGGGAAGATTGTAAAAATTCTCAGTGCGCACGCCGTAGTTGAGCATCCCTTCATCGTAGCGGAACCATGGCCAGGTGGTCGCGCCGACGATTTTCCATGTTCCAACCGGCGCTGGCAGAGTGGTCGATCCTGGTGTGATCGGAAAAACGCAGACCAGCTGATTGTTATCGAAGACTTCGAGCAGGTGCTCTTTCGTGTCGATATAGATTTTGCGCGTGGTGAATGCCGGATTTTCAGGAATTTTCCCTTCCGTGATTTTTTCAATTTCGAATGGTAACACGTTCGGCACGGTCAATGTCTCGCCCGGTTGAAGATGCTCCCAGTTTTTCCCCGGATTCAGTTTCTGAATGTAGGCCTCGGCCGAATGATAGCGTTCGGCGACAAATTCGAGGAGTGATCCATACAACAGCGCTTTCAATTTCGCCTGCTCGGAGTGGCTGGTTGGCGTGGGCCCGATGAATTTCAGATCGTCTGGTTTGATTGTGTAGGTGGTGAACGTTACCGGCACTTGATCGAGCATCCATTGATCGACAAAGCCGGTTTCGCGCACGAGATGCGAATGCTTGTAGGAAATGAGCGCCTTCCGAAAAAACTCGCCCATCTTGCCGTCGATCTTTCCCGGCCCAAAATCATTGTTATCGAGAAAAATCTGGAGCCGCGTGGCCGTCTCCTCATCGTAATTCGGTAACGCGGCGATAACTTCTGGCGTCGCCTTCACTCTTGGCGAAGCAACTCGTGCCGGCGACGCGCGACGTACTGGCGTCGGTGTCGGTTTTGGGCCAAGACGCCACCACTGTCCATTGGTCACATCAGCAGAGAAAAGGATCGCAACGAATGCGATGGTGATCACGAGCGAGAGTTTCATCGGCGGAAAGTAATGCGCTGGAGAATGCAATTGCGCAAATTTGACTTGCTCGGCCTTAGCGATTCGCCCCGGCCGGGAACATGACCTTTTCCGGCGCGGCGTTTAGCGCGACGAGAAGTTTTGGAATCAAACGGCTCTTTACCGGGCCCGCCTCCCGTGGCGCCACGAGATAACGCACGATGGCGTCGATCCAGGTCACCTCGTCAACACGAAAAATAACGCGCGGATGTTCGCGTACTTCGAGTTCATCCACCGGAGTACGCGCCAGCAAATCGCGGTAAACCGAAACACGTTCCATCATTTCCTTTCCGATTTCTTCCGCGACGATCCGCTGCATCGTCTCCGCGACAAACTTCAAATCGCTCTGATACGCGATTTGGAACTTGATTTCGTTCCATATGTAGGGAAAGAGCGGCCAGGAATAATTCCAAACAATCTCATCGAGTACTTTTTCGTTGGGAAACCGGATGACGCGGCCGCTGGGATGATCGCCAGAAATATATTGGCCGCCAAATTCCCAAAGAGTGGTATCCAGATAGCCGACATCGATGACATCGCCGGTCGCGTCTCCGATCTTAATGCGGTCGCCGACGCGAAATGGCTGGCGAACGAGAATGTAGATCCAGGCGATGAAACTTTTCATCGGCGTTTGCACGGCCAGACCGATAATGATTGATCCCACCCCGAGCGCCGCCAACGCCGGATACCAATTCACGAAAACCACGGACACCACGACGAGTGCGATAATCAGCGCCGTGATCAAATACTCGACGCGCTGAAGCGTGAAACGTGTCGAGGCATCGTCAATACGACGGAGCGCGTAAACCGAGATTGCTTTTGCAACCGCGAGGACAAGGACTATCAGGGCGGTGCCGCGGATGATCCGGCGCGCCAGGTCGATCTGCGTGGGCGAAAGCGGGGCGAATTTCGATTCAACCAGGTAATACAAAACTGCGCAGCCAATCAGCAGCAGCCCGTGCGTAACATCCGTTCCCCGCGCTTTGACTTTTTCGCCAGGTTTTTTTTCGCCGCCGGCTCGAGCCAGTTCTTTACGAACTTCCGGTTTGTGCTCGAGTTCTTCCTTCGTTTCAGGCATCAATTATTGAATCGCGGGAGCGTCACGCGGCGCGCGCGTCGCGACTGATTGTCGATCCTACGGGTTGTCGATTAAGCCGTTTTTGCCCAGGCGCGCAAGACCTCGGCCACGCTCCAGGCTTGGGCGATGCAACCGCCGGCCATGTGCGGCTCGCGTGCATCGAACACTTCGCTGATGGTGCCGATGCCGTTGTCGCTCAGATGGACTGGAAAAACTTCGAGAAACTTGCGCGCCGCAGCGCGGTCGTGGGGATGAACTTTCAACCATGCATCGATAAACGGCCCGATCAGCCAGGCCCAAACCGTGCCCTGGTGATAGGCGCCATCGCGCGAGCGCAGATCGCCTGCGTAAAGCGGTTTGTAATCGGGGCTATCAGGCGAAAGTGTGCGCAGACCGACCGGCGTGACCAATTTTTTCTCGACCACATCGAGCACCGAACTCCAGCGTCCCGCATCGAGCACCGGATGATCGAGCGAGATGGCGAACAATTGATTAGGCCGGCAGGACGAATCGTTGCTTGAGCCGCCGTCAACATCGACAACATCGTAAAGATAACCGCCGTCCGCGAACCAAAATCGATTGTTAAATGAAGCGCGCGCGCGTTCGGCGTGTTGATCGTAGTCTTGCGCAGAAATTTCATCGCCGGTTTCCCGCAACCAATTGGCCAGCAGGCAAAGCGCGTTGTACCAAAGCGCGTTGATCTCGACCGCCTTGCCGCGTCGCGGCGTAACGACCCAGTCCCCCATCTTGGCGTCCATCCAGGTGAGTTGATAACCCTCCTCGCCTTGCACGAGCAGGCCGTCGTTTGGATCGACATGAATGTTGAACTTGGTGCCGCGCAAATGATGTTGAACGACACCGACCAACAACGGCAAAAGAAGTTTCAAAGTTGTGCCGTCCGCCGTTCGATCGAGGTAACGGCCCAGAGCATGGAAAAACCAAAGCGTTGCGTCCGCCGTGTTGTATTTCCCCTCCTTCGCTCCATCGGGAAACATGTTTGGTATCAAACCGTCGCGAACGTAGCGCGCGAATGTGCGCAGGATGTAGCCTGCTTCGAGCCAGCGCCCGGTAATTAACGTAAGCCCTTCAAGGCTGATCATTGTATCGCGTCCCCAATCCGTGAACCAGTGATAGCCGGCGATGACGGTGCGCACTTCGTCTCCGGCCGCATGTGCGCGCGCAGCTTCTTCGAACCGTCCCGCCGGCGTGATGACAAATTGGTCGGACGCGAAAACCAACTCCGCCGGAAAACTTTGACGCGCCTTCGGAATGGCGACCTGAAGGAGACGCGCGCGCCGCTCGCGTTCGGCCGCGAGAACGTCTTCGGGGCCGAGAACGTTGATGATGTCCCACGGCTCAGTTGAACCGACCAGTGTTGCTGTGCTTCGCTCGGTAAGCGCCACTCGAAAGAATCCCGGGCTCCAGAGTTCGCCTTCGTATGCATAGCCTCGCTGCTGCTCGAAGCGATAAACCACTTGAGGAATTTTCGATGGAGCAATCGTAAAAGCGGACTCGCGACCATGAAGCTGCATGCGAAGCGGCGGCAGCTTTCGGCGTCCCGCGGCGATTTCGTAACGACCATCGACGGCGGTGAGTTTGTAGGGCGCCGCCAGGTCCGCGTCGACCGGCGCTTCATGATGTCGAAAGTGAAAAGCGGGGCGCAATTCGAGTTCGGGAGGCACTCCCTTTGAGATTACCTGATAGCTGACGTGAACAGTGTTCTGCAAATGAGGAAGCAAGACGCGCTTTTCGACCACGACCTCTCGAACATGATAGGTCCAGACGGGAAGCCCATCCTCGAGTCGGAACTCGGTCAGGTAGTCGGCGCTTTTCAAATCAAGCTGTCCGCCGGCGCGCTCCTCCGCGCCGAGAGAAATGACATCATTATTGCTGAAGCGAAGAAATTCCGACACGTGACTCCACATCACCATGCGGCCGAGAGGTCCCGGCAGCGCTGCAATGAGCAATCCATGATAACGACGCGTAACTGCACCGGAGACAGTGCCGGAGGCATAACCGCCGAGTCCGTTGGTCACGAGCCATTCGCGGTTGAGCAAAAGCTCGCGCGACATATGCGCGCCGTCCCACGGCATCGAACGAACCACAGGCTGGCTTGTTTCAAATTGCTTGTTCATCCGTTGTTGATGCAAACAGCAAGATGTGTCAGCCCAATTTTCTTCGTTTCGGTTGACGGCGCGGAGCTTTTTCGGGTACGAGCCGCAGCGCGATGGTCGCTTCCGCCGGCAAAGTCCAACTGTCCTGTGTCGCCACGGTTGCTGTTCCAGGTCCGCCGTAGGAAACCGATTCGCTCGACCAAAGAGTTTCCCATTCCAAGCCTAATGGCGGCGCGAGCAACGGCTCCGGTGCTGGGGTAAACGTCCGACCCTCTCCAAAATTCACCACCAATAAGCGGTCGTCGACATTTCCTTCACTAAAATAGCGAAGCACAAAACTCGACGGCCCGAGCACGGCCCCGTCCACTCCGCCAAGTCGCTGTTCGCGAAAGCGCGAATCTTCGTGGCGTAACCGTAAAAGATCGACATGCAGATCATAAAATTCCTTGTTTTTCTGCCGTTCTGAAAAATCAAGCTTGCAACGAACAAAAACCGTGGGGTCGGACGGGACCGGCAATTGTTTTTGCGTTTCCTCAGCGGCCAGCGACGGGAATTGCGCGAGAAACTCGAAGCGCCCTTTGCGAATGGCCTCGCGCATCGGACCGTCGCCGACGTCCGTGAAAAATATGAATGGGGTCGACGCGCCGAACTCCTGACCTTGAAAAAGCATCGGCGTCCATGGCCCGAGTAAAAGCAACGCTGTCATGGCACGATATCGGCCGGGCGAGGTTTGGAAACGCAGCCGCTCACCACCGGCGGTATTTGAAACTTGATCGTGATTCTCGATGAACGCGACGAACGCCTCCGGCGGTGCCTTGAATGTCGGCGTGCCCCGGGGCGCTTCCTGCCAGGCGTAGGGTTGTCCTTGAAAAAGATAGCCGTACTTGGCCGCGGAAATGAATTCCTGGGGTGAGCCGAGATAGTCCGTATAGTACGCTTCGTTGCGTCCCGTGAGCGCGACGACAGCGCTGTGATGAAAATCGTCGTTCCAAACGGCGTCGAGGTCGTCGCCGCCTTCGCGGCGTGGCTTTATTAATTTCGTTTCTTGCCGCTCGTTTTCAGCCACCAAAATGATCGAACGCGAGCCCGCAGTTTTGTGCGCGCTGCGCCCGACGGCGCCCACAATGTATTCGTCGGATTTGTCGAAAATGCTCTGGGTCGCGTCGAAGCGAAATCCATCGAAATGGAATTCGTCGATCCAGTAGCGACCGTTGGTGATGAAAAATTCGCGGACTGGCGCTGAGTTTGCTCCGTCGAAATTAATCGAGTCGCCCCAGTCATTTTCGTTCTCGCGCGTCAAATAATCGTCGGAATAGACGCCGAGGTAATTTCCGTCCGGGCCGAAGTGGTTGTAAACAACATCGAGAATCACGCCCAAGCCTAACGAATGCGCGTGATTGACGAAGATGCGCAGATCTTCCGGCGTGCCATACAGGTGGGTTGGGGCGAAAAGATCGACTCCGTCGTATCCCCAGCCAAAATTTCCCGGGAAATCGGCGATCGGCATCATCTCTACGACCGTGATGCCGATTTTTGCCAGTTCCGACAACTGTTTCGCAGCAGATTCCCAGGTGCCTTCCGGAGTGAATGTTCCGACGTGCATTTCGTAAATGACCTGGCCTTTCATTTTCAAACCTGGCCATTGCGAATCCGTCCACGGAAACTTCGCCGGATCGACAATGCAGGAAGAACCGTGCGGTCCATGCGGTTGAAAGCGAGAAGCCGGATCGGGATGAAAATGCTCGGCCTGGTTTATCCGAAAGCGGTAAGACGATCCCGCGCCGACGTTGGCAACCCCCGAAAAATAGCCTCCATCTTCAGCTTTCAGCGGATGAAACGTTCGCTTCGCATTTTTCTCTGCGCTCTCTTCCAAAACAAGATCGACATGTTGCGCTTTTGGCGCCCACACCCGGAAATGCGTTTCTTTTGGTCCGATCAATTCGGCGCCGATTGGATAACGACGCTTTACGGACCCAGTCATGCCACTTTTTCGCCCGCGGGCGCTGCGCTGGTTGTGCATGGAAGTAATTTCGCTTTTCATCGGAAGATCGAGCCCGTCCTGGGCGGCGCGGCTAATCACTATTTCGAAACGGGATAGCTATACTTCCGTTATCGACCAAAATTTGCGGAAGGCGCTTGGCCAGGTTCGATCGATGACGCTTTGTCGGGCTCGATTGCCCATTCGCTCTCGCAGCACTGGATCGACCACTAATTCTCGGATGGCGCGCGTGAAATCTTCCACGTCATGTGATTTGGTGATGAGACCGTTTTCGTTGTTCTCCACCAATTCTTTCGGTCCACCGGAATCGGACACGATAACGGGAACACCTGACGCCTGCGCTTCGATGATGACGTTGCCGAATGTGTCGGTGGTACTTGGAAAGGCGAAAACGTCAGCCGAGGCATATGCTGTGGCTAGCTCCTTGCCTCTCAGATAGCCGGTGAAGATTGCGTCGGGAATTGTTTCGGAGAGCGCTTCCGAGTAGGGGCCGTGCCCAACAATGAGAAGTTGGATCGACAAACCCTCGTTGCGAAGTTGCCGATAAGCTTTCGCCAAAACATCGAGGTCTTTCTCTTTTGATACGCGGCCGACGTAAAGAAGGCGGATATCGCCATTGGTCGGACCGAATTTTTTCCAGAATCCAGGATCGCGCCGTGCGGGGGTGAACAGCTCAGTGTCGAGACCGCGCGGAAAGATTTTCAACTTTTCCGGGTCGAGCCCGCGCTTGATCCAGCTTTGCCGGTACTCTTCTGAGTTTACGAAGACAGTGTCGAGCTGGCCGTAGAACCAGTGCATGTATCGCCACGCCACGCTCTCGAGGAAACTGTCCTCCGTCAGGATCCGAATGTATTGTGGGAAATCGGTGTGATAAATGCCGCTGGTTTGCAGGTTGAGCATTTTGGCTGCAAGGAGCGCCGTGAGACCGATCGGTCCCGGCGTGCTGACGATGATTTCAGTGAATCTTTCTCGTTGAATATAATCGAGCATTTGCAGAATCGGCGGAAAACTCAGTTTTTGCAGCTCATACTCAGGCAATTCGAATTCGCCAATCGGTCGAAAATTCTTGATTGGGATGTCATTGATTTGCAGCTCGCGTCGGGATGTAACAACGATTAATTCTTTTCCGGCCGCGACTCCGGCCGCAGTCATTTTCCGAATGGTGGTGGCAACGCCGTTGACATCTTCGAGCGTATCCGTGAACCAGGCGCGTTTTCGGTTTTGGAGGGCCGCTGGAAGCTGTCCCGTTAAATCTTCGAAAATATGCCGCAGCCATTTACGCGAGGGCGCCTGGCTGTGAAACCCGTAAATGTAGGGCGTGAGGATGACCACAATGGGGGCAATGGCGCTGAGCGCTTGCATGCTTTCCACCATGTTGCCGGCGGTCATTTGCTGGACGAATTTTTGGAAGAAACGAAACGCAAGTTGCTCGGCGACCATGTTAGCCATGAGAAAGGCCCGGCGCTCTGGCTCGGCAACAGCGCTGAGATCCTCCGCGAGCTTCGCTTTCACTTCGGCCTGCGCGAAATAACCGGAAAGCTCTTTCCAGAGCGACATGTTCGCCGGCTTCGCCAGTTCAAAAATTTTCCCTGATAAAACGCCTTGCGCGATGAAGCTCACTTTTTCCGCGAGTGTGAACTCGGTCGGATCTCGTCCCTCCATAAAACGCGAGAACATCTGTTCGAGCAGCGTGGCATTTGTACCTAGTTTCTCGTGGAACCGGTCCTGGATAAAACACGAGACGGTGTTGTAAAAGCCGTGCGAAAGGGCGAGGGGAGTTCCGCTTTGACCCCGCGCATTGCAGCGGCCTTTGCGCACGTGTTCGAGAAATTTCTCAATCGAGTCGACTGGCGGCGTTTCGGTGTAAGCTGAGGCGGCGAACATGCCGCCGTGGTCGTCAGAACCGCCGATGAAGATTTTTCGCCAAGGCTCGGCGTGAGTGGGCGCGAGATTATGCCGCTCGGCCAACTCGTCAATCTTGTCGGGCGTCAGAGAGCTGAAAAGAGTTTGCGCCAGCTCACTTAAAAGAGCGTCGCGTAAACCATTGATCCCTTCGAAGTGTTTGAAGAGCAGGATCAGTCGTTCGAGATGCGACGCTTCCAGTTTGCCATTAATACTGTAGAGCGGGTGCGCCACCGCGTGCGCGATTTGTCCGGCCTGGAGATAGCGTTGCAGCGCAAAAATATTGTCGCGGACGACTAGTATGTCGGCATGCTGTGCTTCGGAAATGCCCCAAACGAGAATGTGAACCTTGCACGGATCTTGCGGGAAATTGGTTGTAACCTGCTCGCTAATAAAAGCTTGAGGCAATTCCGAGATTCGGAGGCAACCCTCGATCGTATCATGGTCGGTGATGGTCACGTAATCCATTCCCCGCTCGAGCAATTGTCGATGCAGTTCTTTGGGATCGGAATAGCTGTCGGGAAAATCGAACCGGCGGAATAACCATTCCTCGGAACGCGCGCTGTAGCGGGAGTGAATATGAAGATCGCACTTGCTCATTGTTATATGGCGCGGTCTGTCGCTGACCTCTGCTCGGCAATCCAATCTCGATATGTCGTTGCTGTCCTCATTCCGTCCACTGCATCAATAAGATCGACAATCTGGCGCCAGATGGCCCGATAAGAATAATCGGGTGGATGAATGCTTAGCCTGAGCAAAGGCGCACTTTTCATAAACTGGAGAAGCGCGGCATTCCAAATCAGACTCACGCTGCGCCGCCAATTGTTTCGAACGCTATAGACGAGGGATCTTGCCGGGAAATCTTCACCCGAGCGTAAGTCGCGCACGGTGCCCAGCCGTGTCGTGTATTCCAAGTCGGCGTCGCGGGCAGCGCGCTCTCCCTCCCTGCCCAATAACCAGGCAGGAGCGACAAAACCGCGAGGGGTCAGGCCGTTTGCCAAAAATTCGTCGCGCGCGGCCGTGATTCGGCGAAACGCTTCTTCATAACCGAGATCGTAAAACTCGCCTTCGTCGTTGGTGTAGAATCTCGTCAGGAATTTCTCTGGCAAGGTTTCGTCTTGGCCGCGTGGCCGTTCGTGAAAATAACCGTGGATCACGATCTCATGGCCGGTCGATTCCAAATCTCGTAGCCAGGAAACGAATTGTCGATCTTTCATGGCCACACCCTGGTGATGATAATCAGGGACGACGAGAAGGGAACACATGCGGATTCCTCGCTGCGCTAAGTCCGAGATCATTTTGTCGGCGATGGCCTGAGTGGCAGGTGCGATGTCATGAATGGAAACGACGAGGAAATCTTTTGTGACGCTGGCCGTCGCGACAACTGGCAGAAATTGCGTGGCGGCAAGCGAAGTCATTCTCGGCAAATTTCAACGGCGCTGGGTCTGGGAACAAGTGTAAAAAGCTTGGAGGAACATCCTGCAGAATCATGGCGCATTCGCGAACAGTGCGCGTCGTAGTTAAGGAGAGATTCTGCTCCGTCAGGACGGCGCTGCTTTTTATCGGACTGGTTCTATTTGCCCATGCCCACAATCGCATGAAATTCTCGAGCGGCGAGGGGCATCACGGACAAACGCGATTGCCTCACGAGTTGAATCTTTTTCAGGCGCGGCTGGTCTTTGATTTGACGAAGCGTAACCGGTCGGCGGAGCGGACGAATCGGCGCAAGATCGACACTGCTCCAATCTTCGTCTTTTGGCGCCGTTGGATCGGGGTAAGCCGCTCGCGTCACCTTCGCGACCCCGACAACAGCCTTTTCATCTCCACTGTGATAGAAGAGGACTTCGTCACCTTTGCGCATACGGCGCAAATTATTGCGCGCCGCATAATTTCGAACACCGGTCCACTTCGTTGCACCCTCTGCGACAAAATCCGACCATGAGTAGGCGGACGGCTCCTGTTTCACCAGCCAAAAGCGTTTCATGGATATCTGTAGCCACGGCGTTCAGTCGCCGTGTCTGCCGGAACTAACGCCCCGACTGAGCGGGGCGGCTACAACTTTTTAGTGCGCTTCAGATCTGTCGCGTATTCGACAACTGCGCCGGTTTGTTTCACAATCGACCTGATGCCGCGCTTTCCATTCATCACCTTTGAAGGATCGGAAGGGTGCGGCAAATCTACTCAGGTGCAGAGATTCGCGGCGCATCTCGAGCAAAAGCGTGTTCCATTTTTAGTAACGCGCGAGCCGGGAGGCACTGCAATCGGCGAAACCATTCGTGAACTTCTCCAGTTTGCTCCGCACGGGGTTGGCATGACAGCCGAAACCGAGTTACTGCTTTTTGAAGCCAGTCGAAGTCAGCTCGTACGCGAAATCATCAAACCCGCGCTGGCACGCGGCCTCTGCGTAATCTCGGATCGTTTTTTCGATTCTACCACTGCTTACCAGGGCGCGGCCCGAAAGTTGGATGGCCAAATAGTTGCGCAACTGAACGCCTTCGCAGTGGGCGATTGCGTCCCCGACATCACCTTCGTGCTCGACATCGATCTCGCGGCGGCACAATCGCGGATGCAATCGCCCCGGCGGCCGGACCGGATGGAGCAGCAATCGGCTGAATTTTACGAGAGAGTTCGCGCAGCTTATCGGGAACTTGCGGCGCGCGAACCAAATCGAATCGTCTTGATCGATGGTTTGCAATCGCAAGAGAAGATCGACAATCAGATTTGGCAGATTGTTTCGGACCGCTTTCCGGCGCTTGCGCTGAAATCGAAAATCAAAAATTCAAAATCCAAAATCTAGAGATGGCGTTTTCGCACACGGCAGCGCTTAAATATTTGCGACGGGCCTACGAGCAGGATCGGCTCGCGCATGCCTATTTGATTTCTGGATTGCCTGGCAGCGGCAAACGCCTGCTTGCCGCTGAGCTGGCCAGTCTCGTAAACGGAACAAAGCCGGCTGACGTTTTCTCGGCCAGTGCCCGCGAAATTTCCGTCGCCGAGCCTGAATCGAAATCCCGGCGCATTGTGATCGAGCAGGTGCGCGCGCTTGAACATGCGTTGCAAATGCGTGCGACAACAGGCCGTCGTAAGGTAGCGATTATTGCCGAAGCCGATCGGCTGCAACCGCAAGCGGCCAACGCGTTTCTCAAAACGCTGGAAGAACCGCCGAAAGATTCGTTACTCCTTCTGCTTAGCTCATTACCCGAGGCTTTGCCCGATACAATTATCTCGCGTTGCATTGGCATTCCGCTCGCGAGCAGCGACCAGCAACGCGTTAGTGCCGAAGAAGCGGCGTTGGTAAATTTGCTCGGAGATGCGGCCAACGAGCAGACGTGGAGCATTCAATACGCTTACCGGATCGCCCAGGGTTTTCAGCGTCTACTCAGCGCGATCCGTGAGCGAATCAAAACGGAAAATGCGGACATGCTGAAGCGGGAAGAAGCACGCTACCGAAACTCAACTGATGGCGCGTGGCTCGAAGACCGGGAAGAATATTACAAGGCCCTGGCCGAAAGTCTTTATATTCAGCGGCGCGCCGCGCTCATCGAAACGCTGCTCAAATGGTGGTCGGACGTTCTGCGCGCGAAAAGCGATTTGAACATGCGGAACTTGCCGGCCGCGAAAAAGCAGACTGCCGCGGTTGCGAAGCGCTCCAGTACGTCCGAAATCCTGCGCCGAATTCGCCGACTCGAGCAATTGCGAAATCATCTCGCCCGCAATATCCAGGAAGCGCTCGCCATTGAGGTGGCGTTTTTAGAAATTTTCGCTTTCTGAATTTTAATTTACGGCGCTTTTAGTTCTCCTGCGTTGACACTTTTGCACGAGAACGCAGGATTAAAGTCTAACGATGAGATTCGAGAATCAAGCTGCCATCGTGACCGGCGCAGGGCGGGGGATTGGTCATGCCATCGCGCTGCGGCTGGCTAGTGAAGGTGCTCGTATCGCTTCTGTCAGTAGAACGGAAGCGAACGCGAGAAAGACTGCGGAGGAAATTAACGCCGCGCACGCGGATGCCGCGAAAGCCTACGCAGTCGACGTCGCGGATCATGCCGCGGTGCAAGAAATCGGCTCAAAAATCCTCGAAGATTTTGGCAAGCTCGACATCCTCGTGAACAATGCGGGTATAACGCGCGACGGACTCAGCATGCGCATGTCGATCGACGATTGGGACAGCGTGATCAACACTAACTTGCGCGGCGCGTTTAATTTCGTCCAAGCGGTGCAGCGGGCAATGATCAAACAGCGCAGCGGACGTATCATCAACATCAGCTCCGTCATCGGCTTGATTGGCAACGCGGGACAAGCGAATTACGCCGCGAGCAAGGCAGGCCTGATTGGTCTCACCAAATCCCTCGCCCGCGAGCTGGCCAGCCGCAACATCACAGTGAACGCGGTCGCGCCGGGGTTCATCGTGACCGACATGACGAATGCGCTCTCCGAGGAGGTCCAGAAAAGCATTATTAGCAGAATTCCGCTCGGACGTGTTGGCGAGCCTGATGACGTCGCAAACGCCGTGGCTTTTCTTGCATCTGCGCAGGCGAGTTATATCACGGGCCAGGTATTATGTGTCGATGGCGGCATGGTGATGTGAATTCCAGGACAGACCGATCGCCTGACTAGGGAAGACATTGCAAGCGGAGCTTTGCCTACAATTGATGTCCGGTTGTTGCGCTTCGCTCGTCGCGATTCCATTGTTCATTTATGCCAACAGAGAAAGCGACATTTGGGGCGGGCTGTTTTTGGGGTGTGGAGGAAATTTTTCGCAATCTAAAGGGCGTAACTTCGACCGCGGTTGGCTACGCCGGTGGAGCGAAGGATAATCCGACCTACGAAGATGTTTGCACCGATGAGACGGGCCATGCGGAAGTGGTCGAGGTTGAATTCGATCCTTCGAAGATTAGCTACGATGAGCTGCTTGGTGTTTTTTGGTCAAATCACAATCCAACCGCATTGAATCGCCAGGGCCCCGATGTCGGCACGCAATACCGCTCTGTCATCTTCTATCATTCCCTCGCACAAAAGGCAGCGGCACAAGCATCGAAAGAAAAGATCGGTCAGAGCGGACGTTTTCGCCGGCCAATCGTGACGCAAATCGAGCCGGCCCCAAAGTTCTGGCGCGCGGAACAATACCATCAACGCTATCTGGAAAAACGCGGTCAATCGCATTGCGCGATTTGAGTGCATGGGCCGCCGCGAAATTATCCGCACGAAAAACTTCGCGGCCGATGCCGTAAATTTCATTGTCGATCTTGCCCGCAAGTCGCTCGCAGAACGCAATCAGTTTCGCATCGCGCTTTCGGGCGGGAACACGCCGCGCCCGGTTTACAGGGAGCTGGCGCGCACTGGCCGCGATCTGCCGTGGGAAAGGATCCTCATTACCTTTGGCGACGAACGCTGCGTTCCGCCGGATGACGAGCAGAGCAACTATCGCATGGCCCGTGAGACACTCTTCCTTCCCGCGCACCTGCCCGACAAATCGATCATACGGATGCGCGGCGAGATCGAGCCACAAATTGCAGCCCAGGAATATCAGGATCATCTCGACCTTTTGGCGACACAACGCGGCGAACAGGTTTATCGGCACGATTTGATTCTGCTCGGCCTGGGCGACGACGGTCACACCGCTTCTTTGTTTCCGGGAACGGCTGGGCTGGAAGAGACGGTCCGCCGTGTGATCGCGAACTTCGTCCCGCAATCCAATTCCTGGCGATTGACCTTTACCTTTCCACTCATCAATCGGGCGCGGCAGATTTGTTTTCTAGTGAACGCGACAAAACAAGGAAATTTGATTGACGGCGCCCTCAAAGGCGATCCGAAATATCCTGTGTCGCGAGTAAATCCGGGCGCGGGCGATGTAACCTGGATTCTCGGCCAATCGTCTTGAGTGATTGTCGATCTTGTCGCCGCCTAGGCTAATGCGAACAATTATCGTTACCGGATCCGCGGGATTGATTGGTTCGGAAACAGTCAAACGATTTAGTCAGGATGGCGCGCATATCGTCGGGATCGACAATGACCTGCGCGCACGATTTTTCGGCACCGAAGCTTCGACGAAGAAAACGCGCGATAATTTGATCGCAAGCGTTCGCGGTTATGAGCACCACAACATCGACATTCGCGATGCTCCGGCCGTCACGGAGTTATTCAAGCAACATGGCGGAAAGATCGATGCGATTGTGCATACGGCTTCACAACCATCACACGATTGGGCGGCGCGCGATCCGCAGACTGATTTCACCGTCAACGCCAACGGCACACTGAATTTGCTGGAGGCGGCAAGAAATTTTTGTCCCGAGGCGCCGTTTGTTTTTACGTCGACAAACAAAGTTTATGGCGACAGGCCAAATCGGCTGCTGCTACGCGAGCTGGAAAAGCGCTGGGAAATCGAGACGGGACATGAGTACGAGCCGGGAATTTCCGAAACGATGAGCATCGATTACACGAAGCATTCCCTCTTCGGCGCTTCAAAAGCCGCGGCCGATCTTCTTGTGCAGGAATATGGGCGTTATTTCGGGATACCGACCGTTTGTTTTCGCGGTGGTTGCCTGACCGGACCGGCGCACGCCGGCACGGAGCTGCATGGCTTTCTCTCTTACCTCATGATCTGCACGGTGAGCGGCCGGCCCTACCGCGTTTTTGGATACAAAGGACATCCATAGCTTCGATCTCGTGGAAGCCTTCGCCGAGTTCATACGCGCGCCACGGATCGGCGAAGTTTATAACATCGGAGGCAGTCGTCACTGCCATTGCTCGATGCTGGAAGCGATCGAGATGTGCGAAAAGATCAGTGGGCGAAAACTAACCTGGCATTACGAAGAGCAAAACCGGATCGGCGATCACATCTGGTGGATCAGTGACGTGCGGAAGTTTCAGCAACACTATCCGGCGTGGACGTTTCGCTACGATCTGCATGAGATTTTGGAAGAAATTCATCGCGCCGTGAAGTTGTAGCGGCGATCTATGCCGAGCGCATTTAATCTCGGCTCTTATAGAGCGCCGCTACAGATACGTTGTTGTCGATCTTAGTACTGTTCGCCTTCATCTTCTTTGCTAGGCACGGCCCAGTCGTCGATCGCGTAGGCATGAAGCATTACTGCGAATAAGTAGATGAAGAAAAGACCGACCCCGAAGCCGGCGGACGCAAATGCCGCCAGGAGCACAAAAATTCCCGCCGGCACGGCTCCAGCCATCCACAAAAATCCGGCGAGTTTGTGTCCTTTATAAATATGGCCCAGGCCCGGAATGATGCTTAAAAGCACGGCGACCGCGT
>WNFR01029318.1_pt1 | contig 15694 bp, 15 predicted proteins | sample 5400221 | NCBI WGS metagenome assembly WNFR01 (sample SAMN13153357, study PRJNA577476) | soil metagenome | isolation source: 40 cm soil under Madrone tree | place: USA:California | collected 2016-06-14 | reverse complement strand
CCGGACGCGTCAGCACGATGCGGCCGACCTCTCCGGCTTCGAGAGCCGCCACCGCCGCGCTGACCGCGAGATAGGTCTTGCCGGTTCCAGCCGGACCCAGTGCGATCGTGAGGTTGTGGTGCTCGATCGCCGCCATCAGTCGCTGCTGACAGTCGCTTTGTGGGCGAACCTTGCGCCGATAGCTCTGCTCGCGCTCCGCATCGGGGCCGGTGGGCGGGAACGGGTCGCCGGGGATCGGACCAGGGTGCCCTATTTCAGCTAGACGGAACGCCAGAGCCCCGTGCGACGAGCGTTTTCCCATCAGCCTCTCCCATCAGCGTGTCCACGATCCCGATCAGCTTACCACTAATTGAGTTTTGTGACAGTGCGGCTACAGGATCTCGGAATCCGCCACTCGACAGGAATCAGTTCAGGCGGACGTATTCGTAGGCGATCCCGCGATTGTTTATGCCGCCATCGGGGGGCGCGATCCAGCCGGCGAATTTGCCGGGCTCAGTCACACGCCGCATCAAGCTCCCGACAAATGCGCGATCTTGCTCGGAAGGCAGCCAATCGCGTTCCCGTGCATGCCACACCTCGGCAGCGATCGGGTTGCCCTGCGGATCGGTGCGCATGCTCGCCCACGCGCCTACCGACCGCCGGAAGCGGGGGCTCGGCAAAATAAACCGGAAGTCACGGCCGGCGTCCTGGATCAGCCGGTTCCAGCGCTGGACGCCGATCTCGCAGTCCCTGATGTAAGCGCAGCGCGTCACCTCGTTCATGGCGTTGCGCATCGGCACGTCCTCGGAGATCACTCCGCCCTTGCCGTCGGGTAGAGATCGATCGCGCCGGCGTTGCGCACCGCTGCCGGATCGTCACCGCCGAGCGCCTTCATCGCCTCGAGCGTGCGTTTGATCACGCGGGTGATCCCACTCGCGCCAACGAACATGTGGTAGGCCTCCTCGGTCAGCATGAACCGGCAGGTGCGCGACAGCGGATCGAACGCGCTCTCGGCCAGGCTCTTCAACTGATATCTGCCGTCGCGATCGGTGAAATAGGTGAACATAAAAAAGCTGAGCCAGTCGGCGATCGGCTCGTTGAAGGTGCCGAGGATTCGCGGCTTGTCCGGGTCTCCCGAATGGCGCGTCAGCAGCTCCTCCGCCTCCTCGCGGCCGTCTCGGCCAAAATAGGCGTGAAGCAGGTACACCATCGCCCAGAGATGGCGCCCTTCCTCGACATTGATCTGGTAGAGGTTGCGCAAATCGTAGAGCGATGGGCAGGTTTGACCGAGCTGCCGCTGCTGCTCGACCGAGGCCGGCTCGGTGTCGCCCTGGGTCACAATCAGCCGGCGCAAGGTCGAGCGATGCTCGCCCGGAACCTGCTGCCACACCGGCTCACCCAATGCATCGCCAAAACCGATCCGGCGATCGGGCACCGGCTCTGCGAGAAAGATCCCCCACCGGTAATCCGGCATCTTGACCATGCCATAGCTCGCCCAGCCCGCGGCATCGACCGCGGTGGCGGTGCGCAGATAGACATCTGCGTTGCCGAAAGCCGTCGGCCCCATTTCTTTCCACCAGTCGATAAAATGCGGCTGCCAGTGCTCCAGCGCCCGCTGCAGAGCGCGGCTGCTGCCCAACTCGACATTGTTGGGAATCCGCTCGTGATAGTCGATCGACATCATCTCCCCCAAGGCTAATCTCCCCCGGCTACACCCGCTCCCAGTCGAACTGCGCCTTGGCCCCACCGCCGTAGCGCTTCAGCGCGCCATGCTCGCCGGTCGCGTTCGGCCGAATAAAGATCCAGTTTTGCCAGGCCGAAAGCCGGCCGAAGATCTTGGTCGCGATAGTCTCGCCACCGGCAAAGCGAAGGCTCGCCTCCATGCCGGTCAGCGCGTCCGGGGACAGGCTGGCGCGCTCTTCGATCGCCAGACGAATTTCATCGTCCCAGTCGAGCTCGTCCGGGGCAAAGGTCACCAGGCCAAGATCAAGCGCAGCGGCCGCATCGAGCGGCGCCGTGCCGAAACCTTCGCTCGCGACATCGTCGTTGAAGCGTGTGGCCAGCCGGGTGCGGCCGTTGACCATCTCGAGGCCGCAAAAGTTTAACGCACTCAAGGCGATGCGCGGTTCGCCCGCCAGCATGTAGCTGCGATCGCCGGCGAGAGAGAGCTCGAACAGACTGCCGGCGAAGCACGAACCCTCATCGATGACGGCAAAGATACTCCGCGATGAGACGTCGAGCCGTTGCAAAGTACGGCGCAACAGGCCGATCGTCTCGCGCACGAACCAGTGATCTCGATTGGCGACCATAGTTTGGTCAGAGGTCAGCACGGCTGCCGGGTCGCCGCGGGTCTTCAGAACCAGCGTACCGACATCGCGATTGTTGGCACGCAGCATCAGCAGCGCGTCGTCCAATTCGCGCGCCATCGCCAGCGGCCACCACGCTGCGCCTGCATCGAGGATCTCGGGGGCATTCCGGGGTAATGCCTCGCCGCTTGGTCCGGTCACCGTCACGGTCGCCACCCGTTTATCGGATGCGATATCGACCTGGCCCCATCGGTAGCGGTAGCTGCCCTCGTCGATGTCGCGTTCGAGCGGCGACAGGGCGATTCCCTCGGCATAGGCCGGGCGGTCGCTTGCTTCCGCAAGCGCGCGGGCACGCTCCTCGACGAGCTGCCGGAACCGAGCCGGTGGCGCTGTCCGATCGACCAGCTTCCACGCTATCGCACGATCGGCGCGCACGCCTTCGGCGGTCGTGCAAAATACATCGGCGAGATCGCGGCGGACCTTGCGCTTGTCGACGAGCCGGGTCAGCCCGCCGGTGCCCGGCAGAACGCCGAGGAGCGGCACTTCGGGGAGGCTCACCGTGCTCGACCGGTCGTCGACCATGACGATCTCATCGCAAGCGAGCGCCAGCTCATAACCGCCGCCGGCGCAGGCCGCATTTACCGCGGCGATGAATTTGAGACCCGAATGCGCGCTCGAATCCTCGATGCCGTTGCGGGTCTCGTTGGTGAACTTGCAAAAATTGACCTTCTCCGCATGGCTCGCCTGACCCAGCATGTAAATGTTGGCGCCCGAGCAGAACACGCGCTCCTTGCCGCTCGTCAGAACGACGACGCGCACCTCGGGATGCTCGAAGCGGATCCGGTTGAGCGCGTCGTGGAGCTCAATGTCCACGCCGAGGTCGTAGGAATTGAGTTTCAGCCGATAGCCGGGGGAGAGTCCTCCTTCTTCGTTGACATCGAGGGTCAAGGTAGCGATCGAGCCACCGCACGACAAACGCCAGTGACGGTAGCGCAGGGGATCGGTGTCAAAGATGATCATCGCCATCATAATGCAGTGATACGGGGTTTGATGGCGAGCGCACAGCAAGCTGTAGCCATAGCCGGATCTCCCGCATGCTCTTCGATCCCGAACCCGGCGGAGACGGGGAAACGGCCGTGATTAAAGGCGGCGGAATGCGCTGCGCTTTTCCGCCCTACGCTACTCACATCCGCTTGCCCGGCTTTGCTTCGCGGAACGGGGTGCCGGTTTCGGCGAGGCGGCGCAGCAGTGCGGCGGGGGTCCAGCGCTCGCCGTAGCGCTGGTGCCAGGCGGCGATCTGCCGATAGATTTCGGCGACGCCGATGCCGTCGGCCCAGTACATCAGCCCGCCGCGGTAGCGCGGGAAGCCGAAGCCGTTGAGCCACATCACGTCGATGTCGCTGGCGCGGTAGGCCTTGCCCTCTTCGAGGATCTTGCAGGCTTCGTTGACCGAGGCGAACAAGAGGCGGTGGAGGATCTCTTCGTCGCTGAAGCTGCGCTGCTCGATCCCGAGTTCGGCCGCCTTTTCCTTGATCATGCGGGCGAGCTCGGGGTCGGGATGCGGGGTGCGGTCGCCCTTTTCGTAGCGGAACCAGCCGGCCCCGGTTTTCTGGCCGAGGCGCCCGCTCTCGACGATCAGGTCGGCGATCGGCATTTTGCGGTAATTCGGGTTTTCCGCCGCGCGGCGCTGCCGGCTGTCATAGCCGATGTCGAGACCCGACAGATCGGCGGTCGCAAACGGCCCGATCGGATAGCCGAAATCGACCATGACCTTATCGACCTGCTCGGGCAGCGCCCCTTCCTCGACCATGATGTTCATCTCGGTGCCGAACGGGGTGCGGCTGCGGTTGGCGACAAAGCCGTCGCAATTGCCGGCCATCGCGCTGACCTTGCCGATCCTGCGGCCGAGCGCCATCGCCGTCGCCAAGGTGTCGGGAGCACTCTTTGCCCCCTTCACGACTTCGAACAATTTCATGACGTTGGCCGGGGCAAAGAAATGCGTGCCGGCAACGTCCTGCGGGCGCTTGGTTGCATTCGCCATGATGTCGATGTCGATGCCCGAGGTGTTCGAGAAGATGAGGGCCCCCGGCTTCATCACCTGGTCGAGCTTGGCGAACACCTCCTCCTTGACCGGGATGCGCTCGAACACCGCCTCGATCACGACGTCGCATTGGCCGATCGCGTCATAGCTCTGCACCGGCTCGATCAGCCCGAGCCGGCGGTTCATCTCGGCCTCGGACAGGCTGCCGCGCTTGACGCTCGTCTCGTAATTGCTGCGGATGCGCGCCAGGCCGCGATCGAGCGCCTCCTGGCTCGCTTCGAGGAGCTTCACCGGAAACCCGAACTCGGCAAAGCTCATCGCGATGCCGCCGCCCATCGTGCCGGCACCGACGATCGCCGCGGTCTCGATCGCGCGCAGCGGCGTCTCGCGCGGCATGTCCGGCAATTTCGCGACCTCGCGCTCGGCGAAAAAGGCATAGCGCAAGGCCCGAGCCTCGGCGGAATTCTCGAGCTCGTCGAAGAGTTCGCGCTCGCGCGTGACGCCGTCGTCGAAGGACAGCATGCACGCCGCCTCGATCGCGGCGATGCAGTTGTAGGGCGCCTTCTGATTGCGGGCGCGCCGGGCGATCGACTTGCGCATCGCATCGAAGATGCCGGGATCGGCTTTGGCTTCCGTGAGTTTGTCGTCGCGGTCGCGGATCCGCGGCAATGGGCGGGTGTCGGCAACCCGGCGCGCCATCGCGATCGCCGCCTGGCGCAGGTCGGCACTCTCCTCGACCAGCTCGTCGATGATGCCGAGCCGCGACGCCTCCTCGGCCGGGACGTGGCGGCCTGACACGATCATCTCCATCGCCGCTTTGGGGCCGATCAGTCGCGGCACCCGCTGGGTCCCGCCGCTGCCCGGCAGGATGCCGATCAGCACCTCCGGCAGACCGACCTTGGCGCTCGGCACGGCGATGCGGTAATGCGCGGCGAGCGCGATCTCCAGGCCGCCGCCCAGCGCATACCCGTGGATTGCCGCGACCACCGGTTTGGCGCTCGCGTCGAGAATCTGGTGCGGGCGGCGTCCCGGCACCGGCGGCGGCCTGTTCGTGCCGAATTGGCGGATGTCGGCGCCGGCGATAAAGCTGCGCCCGGCGCCGATCAACACCATTGCCCGGATAGCCGGGTCGGCGTTGCCGCGCTCGACATTCTCGACGATGCCCTCCGGCACCCCGGGGCTCAGCGCGTTGACCGGCGGGTTGTCGACGGTGATGACGCCGATCCCCTCCACATTCTCGAAGCGAACCAATGCGGCTTATCCCCGTGGCCGGGCTTGGCCCGGCCACCCACGTCTTCTTTACGGATATTGCGGTTGCGTCAAGACGTGGATGCCCGGGACGAGCCCGGGCAAGGGGTTTTTGGAGGTAAAATTCGGAGCAAAACGCTCGCACGAATAGCTCCTCAACTTTCCCCGGACAGCCCTGCGCGAAAGCGGGAATCCGGAGGCCTGCAATTCCAGTCGGAAGCCCTGGACTCGCGCTTTCGCGGGGGCGACGGCAAGGCATACCATCATTTCGGCGCGGCCCTACACGGTCGCCTCTGTTCCAAGGATGACCGTGCTCTGCGACGACAGCACGCCGCCATTGCCGTGCGCGATCGCGGTCTCGCAATCGGCGATCTGGCGCGCGCCGCATTCATGGCGCAGCTGCCGCGCCGCCTCGATCAGCAGAAACAACCCGTACATGCCGGGATGGCAGTAGGACAGCCCGCCGCCGTTGGTGTTGACCGGCAGGCTGCCCTTCGGCCCAATGCGGCCGTCGGCGACAAAGCGGCCGCCCTCGCCCTTCGGGCAGAAGCCGAGATCCTCGAGAAAGAGGATCGTGTTGATCGTGAAGGCGTCGTAGAGCTCGACGACGTCGATATCTTTGGGGCCGAGCCGCGCCATCTCGTAAGCCGCGCGGCCCGATTGCACTGCCCCGGTCACCGTCAGATCGGGCATGCTCGAGATGTTGGCATGGGTGATCGCCTGCCCGCAGCCGAGGACATAGATCGGCGGCTTTTTCAGGGATCGCGCACGCTCGGCGGTGGTCATGATCACGGCGCCGCCGCCATCGGTGATCAGACAGCAATCGCGCACGGTGAACGGGTAGCTGACCATGCGGGCCGACAGCACCTCGGCGATCGTCAGCGGCTTTTTCTCCCAAGCAACGGGGTTGCGCAATGCCCATTCGCGCGCTGCGACCGCAACGGCGGCCAGCTGCTCGCGCGTTGTGCCGAATTGGTGCATGTGGCGCGAGGCCGCCAGCGCATAGGCGGTCGACGGCAGAAACGGCCGGAACGGGGTCTCGTATGGATTGTATTCGCGCACCGAAGCTTGCCGGCGCCCGATCGTCCGCTGGGTCGAGCCGTAGGCGATGACCGCGATCTTGCACAAGCCGAGCTGCAATGCGGCCTGGGCATGGGCGACATGGAACATGAAAGACGAGCCGCCGAGGATCGTCGTGTCGATAAAGGCCGGTGAAATCCCGAGATATTCCGCCAGCGCGAGGCCCGAGGTGCGACTCTGGGCCGTCGCGCAGAGCAGGCCGTCGACGTCGCGCAAGGCGAGCCCGCATTCGCCGAGCGCGCGGTGAATGCCCTCCGCCATCAGATCGATCGCGCTCATATCCTTGGCGACGGCACCCAGATCGGATTCCGCGACCCCGACGATCGCGGCGCTGCCGCGCTGCAGCCCGTCCATTACGCCGGCTCCACAGGGACGAATACCGGGTAGGGCGGGTCATCCCCTGCGGGCCGATGGACCCGGAGGCGGACGCGCATGCCGATCCGCACCGCCTCGGGCGCGATGTCCTCGACGCGGCTCATCAGCCGAAAGCCCTCGTCGCAATCGATCAAAGCGACGTTGTAGGGTGCGCCCTCGCGCGGATGCGTGACCGTCGTCGCATAGACCGTGCCGAACCCGGCGCTGAGGCGCCATTCGAGCCGGTCGCTGCCGGTGAAGGGACAGATGACCCGCGGGTAAAACACCGCCCGGTTCGCGTCCAGGCTCCACTGATAGGCCAGCTCACCCTTTTCGAGGTGCGCCTGATAGATCGTCAGAGGTGACTCCTCCATCTGCCTCCTCGCCCGCAACGTCGCCCCATTCTGTCGGCGCTCGGGCCGAACGGCAAGCGCCGGGCGGGACGCTATATCGTTCATTATCCGGGCGGAGGCCGTGACCTATCTCTAGGATGGCCACCCGCCCCCGCCGGTGAGACAAAAGCTGGTGCGCCCTTTACTCCTTCTCTCTCACCCCATCCCGGCGAAGGCCGGGACCTATCTCTGCAACGGCACGATGTTCTACGTTTATTTGCTCGCGAGTAAACTATATGGGACGCTCTATGTTGGGGCGACTTCCGAACTCACGCGGCGCGTATGGGAACACAAGATCAAAGCGGTGCCCGGGTTCACAACGCGATATGGGGTGGATCGGCTTGTCTGGTTCGAGACTCACGACTCGGCGGAAGCGGCGATGCGGCGCGAGAGGCAGATTAAAGAGTGGAGGCGCGACTGGAAGATCAACCTGATCGAGAGCGACAATCCGCACTGGATCGATCTTTACCCGAGCGTATCACCCTGATCGCGACCATCCGGGCGATGGGCACCGGCCTTCGCCGGTGAGACAGTATGTTATAGGCGAGTAGCGAAAACAGGAGGAGATGGCGATGAAGATGATTCTGACGGGTGACGTGAACCTGATGAACGTTACCGATCCCGGGGTGCCGTTTTCACTCGTCCAGACCGAATTTCGCGCAGCCGACATCGTCTTCTGCAATCTCGAGTGCTGTCTGTACCAGCCGCCGATTGGGCATTCGATCGAACATGAAGGGTTCTACGCCGATCCCGGACTGGCCAGCGAGGCCCTCAAATCGGCGGGCATCCACGCCGTCGGCATCGCCAACAACGTGAACTATGGCGAAGCGGCGCTCACCGCTTCGATCACCCGCCTGGACGAACTCGGTGTAGCCCATACCGGCGCCGGCGCGAACCGTGCAGCCGCCCGGGCTCCGGCTGTAATCGAGCCGAACGGGTTGCGCGTTGGATTCTTGCAGCGCAGCTCGGTTTATTGGCCGACCAATCACGAGGCGGGCGACAATGCCGTCGGCATCGCGGTGATCCGCGGTCACACGGCCTACCAGGTCCCGACGCACGGCAGCAGCCCGCCGGCGAACCGGCCGGGGGTTCCGCCGGAAATAGTCACCTGGGCAGATCCGGCCTATTTACGATGGCTCGACGAAGACATCACTGCGCTGCGCGAGCGCGCGGAGATCGTCGTCGCCTCGTTTCATTGGGGGCTGCACCGGGAGGTGCTCCAGTACATGACGCAGATCGCGCACGGAGCGATTGACGCCGGCGCCGATATCGTGGTCGGCCACGGCCCGCACTTTTCGCTGCCGATGGAAGTCTACAAGGGGAAGCCGATCTTCTATGGACTGGGCAGCTTTTCGTTCCATACCGGCCATGGCGGAAGGCAGCATGGCGACTGGCTCGGCATGATGGTCACCGTGTTGTGGGAGCGGCAGCGGATCGAGCGCGCGGCATTCCGGTTCGTTCGGCACGACGATCGCAATCGGACCGTTCCGTGCTCACTCGTTGATGAAGGCGCGGCGTTCGACGATATCGCGCGGCGCAGCGCCGATTTGGGCGCTAAGCTCCATGCGGCGGGCGATGAGGCCTGGATCGACCTCGGGACTTGACGCCGGGTAGCCCGTGGCGGTTTAGATCCTCTTTCGCGAGCCCCGTATCCAACCGATAGGAAAATGATGCCCAAAGTCACCTATGTCCATTCAAACGGGGCGCAAGATGTGCTCGACGTCCCGCTCGGCACGAGCGTCATGCGGGCGGCAATCGTCAACGGCGTCGATGGCATCGTCGCCGAGTGCGGCGGCGAGATGATGTGCGCCACCTGCCATGTTTATGTCGAGCCGGACCAGCTCGACCGAACCCCGCCGATGTCGGATGACGAGAAGGCGATGCTCGAATTCACCGCGAGCGAGCGCAAGCCCAACAGCCGTCTGAGCTGCCAATTGGTTGCAACGCCTGAATTTGATGGTCTCGTCGTCCGTCTGCCGGAGGCGCAAGTCTGATGCCAGAGCCGGTCGTCGCCATTATCGGCGCCGGCCAGGCCGGTTTCCAGGTTGCGGCGTCCTTGCACCAGGAGGGCTTCACCGGCCGTATCGTACTGATCGGCGACGAACCGGTTTTGCCGTACCAGCGCCCGCCGCTCTCCAAATCATACCTGGCGCGTCAGTCCGGCGTCGATGATCTGTGGCTGAGGCCAGCGGAGTTTTATGCCAAGCAGCAGATCGACCTCGTTCACGGTGACGCCGTGACGGCGATCGATAGGGGCCGGCATAGTCTTCGGTTGGCCTCCGGGCTCGAGATTTCCTGGGATCATCTCGTCCTGGCGACTGGGGCACGGTATCGGCCGCTTCCCGTGCCCGGAGCCGAGCTCGATGGCGTGCTGCCGTTGCGAACTCTCGCCGACGCCGATGTGCTGCGACAGCGCATGGACGAGGCACGCGAGGTCGTTGTCGTCGGCGCCGGCTTCATTGGCCTAGAATTCGCCGCCGTAGCGATCGCCGATGGCGCCGGCGTCCACATTCTCGAGATCACGCATCATCCGATGGGCCGGGTGGTGTCCGCGCAAACCTCTCGGTTCTTTGCTGACGCGCACACTCGCTGGGGCGCCAAGATCTCGCTCGGTACCGGAGTAGCCCGGATCCTCGGCGCCAATGGTCGCGTCACCGGCGTCGAGACGACCGATGGCGAGCGTCTGCCCGCCGATCTTGTCCTCATCTGCGTAGGGGTGATCCCCAATGCCGAACTCGCCCACGCAGCCGGCCTCGCCGTCGACAACGGTATCGTGGTCGACCAGTACCTCGCCACCAGCCACCCGGCGATTGCGGCGATCGGCGATTGCGCCTATTTCCCGACTCCCTTCGCCCCCAGTCGCGTTCGGCTCGAATCAGTACAGAACGCCGTCGATCAAGGGCGGTGCGTCGCGGCCCGTCTCACCGGCCGCCCGGAGCCCTACGAAAAGGTGCCCTGGTTCTGGAGCGACCAAGGCGATTTGAAGCTGCAGATTGCGGGGATCACCGCGGGTCACGACCTGTCCGTCGTCCGCGGCGACCCGGCCGACGGGCACTTCTCGGTGTTCTGCTTCCGCGGCGGCCGATTGATAGGCGTCGAATCCGTCAACCGGACGCCCGACCATGTGGTGGCACGCCGGCTTCTGGCCGGTGAGCCCGCGCTTTTACCGGAACAAGCCGCCGACGGAGATTACGATCTCCGGGCCCACGCCCGCGGTCTCGCCGGTCGTTGAGGGGTCAGCGGGCGAGCTCGGCGGTGATATGACAATTGACCAGGGAGGGACGGCAATGGCCACAAAATCGTACATCATTGCGCTGGAGGAACACTATTTCGACCCCGAGGTGAAACGGCATATCACCGGGCTGGACGCGACCAATGTGCCGCGGATCGTCCAGCGTCTCGACGACGTTGGCGAGTTGCGCCTCAGAATGATCGGCTCAATGAGACGGTTCGAGCGCATCCCGACCGGTTCGCCGCCTTCGCCGCCATTCCCACCCCCGATCCCAAGGCGGCGGCCGACGAGCTCGAGCGCACGGTCACGCGGTACGGTTTTAAGGGCGCCTTGGTGAACGGCCTGACCAATGGGCTCTTTCTCGACGACAAGCGGTTCTGGCCGATCTTCGAGCGGGCGCAGGCGCTCGACGTGCCGCTCTATATGCACCCCTCGATACCGCATCCTGCGGTCATCGAGGCCTATTACAAGGACTATGTCGAGCAATATCCGTCGCTGTTGCGCGCCGCCTGGGGCTTCACAGTCGAGACCGCGACGCAAGGCCTTCGTCTGGTATTGAGCGGCGTGTTCGACACTTATCCCGGTCTGAAGATTATTCTGGGCCACCTCGGCGAAGGCCTGCCGTTTTATCTCTGGCGCATCAGTATGGGGCTGGCGCGCGACGGCAGGGGCGGCAAGAGCTTCCGCGACACCTTTTGCGAGCACTTCTACATCACGACCAGCGGCTTCTTCTCCGATCCGGCTTTGCTGTGCTGCATGATGGAGATGGGTATCGACCGAATCCTGTTCTCGGTCGACTATCCGTTTGTCGACAACCCGCCCGGAACCAAATGGACGGAAACCCTGCCGCTGTGCTCCGAGGACAAGGAGAAGCTATTGAACGGCAATGCGAAGCGGCTGTTGAAGATCAATATCTAAGCACCGCGACGCCATAGCCTGCCGCTGACGCGGGAATCGCTACCCTCCCTCTCCTGCCCAAAGGCTAGATGAGAGGTCCTGGTACCGTCATAACCGGCGTGAGAAAAACCTCACCCAGGTGAACGGAACGCCAGTCGGAATTCTCCGGATGATCAGGCGGTCATTGCCGACGGCTCTGATTGCGCCGAATGCGGCAGGTACCACCGCTGATCACGATTTTCCAGCCGGCCGGCACGGCGGTGCCGCTGCAGCGCGATACCAAGGTGGTTTGGCCTGACCGTCATCCCGAATTCGCGTGAAAGGTAAGTCAGGACGTCGCTGGCGGTCGCGCCTTCGCCATGCGCTTGGACGGCCCGCAAAGTGGCATCGCTCAGCGACACGCTGGGCGTTTGTTGTCCGCCTCGAGCTTTGCGCTGCCCGACGGCTGCCGGTGCAGTTCTCGCCGGGCGTCCTCTCCTCCGTCTCTCGATCGTATCCGTTTTCCCCCCGAAGCGCGTCAGAACGCGTTCGGCGATTTCCAGCTCATTGAGTTGATCGCCGAGCTTTGTCCGTTCGGCATCAAGCCGCGCGAGCCTCTCGGAAATCCGCTGCTTCTCTTGTCCAATCTCGTCCACCGTAGCCATCTGCCCTCTCCCTCGCCCTCTCCCCAATACCAGCCTGACATCACTGTGCTGGTATTCTCGGATAAATAGAGGATTGGCGCATCGAAAAAAGATCGAAGGCAAGAAATTGTTACCATTTTATGGCCGTGCTGCAGACTTACCCCACTGCGAGGTGTTTTCAGCGCTGGCTGGCCGAGAGCGGGAACGAGGCGCCTTTGCCTTGAGCTTCTGCCAGCCCGGGATATCGCGCTGCCGCGGATTCGGACTAATGTCAGTTCAAAGACCGATGCCGCAAGCCATCGGCACAATGCGTTGTTTTGCCGGCCATGCGTTGACCGCAGACCACGATCAGGGCGAATCGCTCTCACCGTCGTCTTCTGTAATCGTTCACTCGGGATTGACTTGATGGGCGAGGCTGTTGTCGACGCATGCCTCGTAGGCGATGGGGGTGCGGATGAACCCGCTCGAAACGAGACCGCGTCGCAGGCGATCGAAGCCGTCCTCCGGAAGCACCGGATCGCGTCCCCAGACCAGTTGCGCCTGGTAGCGGGCGACGGCGCGAGCCAATACACCCGGATCGAGCGTCGGGAAGAACGACGCGACCGCCGCCGCGATCCCCTGCGGAGACTGCGCGTGAATCCATTGCTGCGTCCGGAAGATCGCTTTGACCATGCTCAGCAATGGCTCGGTAGCGGCAATCAGCCGATCTCGTGTTGTGACCAAGGCCGTGTAGGTCGTCCGCCCGCGCGAGCTCGCAGTGTGCCAGAGGTGACCAATTTGCGAGGCGAGAGCCTCTTCGACGAAAGGTTCGAAGAGCTGCGCGGCTTCGAGCCGGCCGTCGCGCAAAGCCTGGAGGTTGTCCGCCATGCCGCCATCGGCAACACGATCGAGCTGCTCGGGGTCGACCCCCGCCTGCCGGAGATCCTCCTGGAGGCAGAACCATGGTGTCGGCACTTCGCTGACTGTCGCGAACCGCATTGCGGCAAGATCGGCGAGCCGAAAATCGCGATTGGGTCGGCGGCCGACGATCGAGAACGGATCGCGGCAGACGATCTCGGCAAAGCATACGAGTGGTGAACCGGGGTTGTCATCGTGATGCTTCATCACGCGCATCGGTCCAGCCCAGATCACGTCGACGGCACCGTCGAGCAGTGCCTGCTCCGCCCGCCCCATTCCAGGCGACGGCGACATCTCGACTTCCAGTCCCTCAGCGGCGTAGGCTCCGATCGCATGCGCCGCATAGAACGGCGCGTACAGCACGAAGCGATAATTTTCATAAAGCCGCAGGCGCATGGGCCCTCGGCGACAGCGCCTCACCTTCCCAATCCTCTCCCCGCAAGCGCGCGATGCGGGAGAGGATCGAGGTGATGAACATCCGCGGCGGGACGTCCAGCCAGTTGTGCAGCACCTCGGCGCTGTCGCCGCCCAGCGCCGGCGACGGCTTCAGCCGCACGGTCTTGCCGTCGATCCTCACCGGCCAGGTCGCCATCTTGTAGTCGCCCTGGCGGTGATGCACGACCTGCATGATGCCGCGCTCCTCGAAGCTCGGCTCGTTCTGCAATTCCATCGTGTCGAACACGGCGCCGGATGGAACGCCGACGGCGATGAGCCTCTCCATTGCCTCGCGCTTATCGTGCTGGCGCGTCCATTCGCCGATGATCGCGTCGAGCTCCTTCTCGTTCTTGACGCGGACATCGCCGGTCGCGAAGCGCGGGTCCTCGATCAATTCCTCGCGCCCGATCAATTTCATCAGCCGCGACCAGTGCTCGGGATTGGCGCGGCTGGTGGTCAGGTAGACATAGTCGTTGGGGCCGCCGCCCTTGGCCGGGTAGAGCCCCGACGGGGCATTGTTGCCGCCGCCTGACTTGGCGCCGTTGCGCGGCGCCGCCTTGCCGGTGCGCTGCATCGTGCAAAAGCAGGTGCGCATGTAGTGGATCATCGCGTCCTGCATCGCCACCTGCAGACGCCTTCCCTGCCCGGTACGGTTGCGCTCGTGCAAGGCGCCGAGGATGGTGGCCGCCATCAGCATGCCGGTGCCGGTGTCGCCAAAGCTGAGGCCCGGCTTGACCGGCGGGCGGTCGGGCTCGCCGGTGACGCTGATCGGGCCGCCGGCGGCTTGCGCGATCATGTCGAAGGCCAGCCCCTTCTCATGCGGGCTGCCGGTGCCGAAACCCTTGACCTGGCAATAGATGATACGAGGGTTGATCTTCTTGACCGACTCGTAATCGAGGCCGAGGCGCTCGATCGTCCCCGGCGCCATGTTCTCGGCCACGATGTCGGCCTTTTTGATCATCTCCTTGACGATTTCGAGCCCCTTCGGCGATTTCAGGTTCAAAGTTATCGACTTCTTGTTGACGTTGAACTGGTGAAAGTACCACGGGTCGTCGTCGGGCTTGCCGGGGCGCAGCCGGCGGCCGGGATCGCCGCGCCCCGGGTTCTCGATCTTGACCACCTCGGCGCCGAACCAGGCCAGCACCTCGGTCGAGGTGGTACCCGCCTCGAACTGGGTGAAATCGACCACCTTGACGCCTTGCAGAAAGTTGAGGTCCTGGGTGTTGTCGCTCATTCTTGTTTCCTCCGGTTTGCGCACAGATCCCGGCACACAGCCTGCGCCTTCCCGCGCCACACCGCAATGCTCTGCTGGCACACCGGGCGATCTATGTTTCCTGGCCATAGAAAGATCTTTAACGCAGAGGGCGCAAAGGGAACGCGAAGGACGCACGCCGACCCAGCGTGGTTCGCGCCCTTCGCGTAACCTCCACGTCCTCTGCGTTGAGAATTTTCCTCTTGCTACCGCTTCGGGGGATGGGCGCGCACGAATTCTTCGTTTACGTCGGCACCCCAACCCGGACCCTTCGGCAGTATCAGGTCGCCGTTCTCGATCACCGGCGGTACGGTGATGATGTCGTCCTTCCAGGTCACGTCGTCGATGTCGATCTCCATGACTTTGAAGTTCGGCACCACGGCGCACATATGCGCGCTGATCAATGAGCCGAGATGGCCGTTGAAATTATGCGGCGCGATATTGACCTCGTAGGCATCGGCCATGGACGCGATCTTCACCGATTCGAGGATGCCGTTCCAGGCCACGTCGATGATCGCGTAATCGACCGATTGCTGCTCGAAATACGGCCGGAACTGGCGCCTGCCGTACAATGATTCGCAGGACGAGATCGGCACCCGCGCCGAGCGGCGGATCAAGGCCAGCCCGGCCGGGTCGTAGAGGTCGATCTCGAGCCACACCAGATCGAGGGGCTCCAGCGCCCGCGCGAGCTTGATGTAGCCGTCGATCTTATAATTGAAGTTGGTGTCGAGATGGAGCCCGACATCGGGGCCGGCGCCGCGGCGGAACGCCTCCAGCTGTACCACTGCGGCATCGACGATATGGTGGTCGACGTTGAGCTCGGGAAACCCCGGCGGGTTGCCGGTGCCGGGGCCATACATGTAGGGCTTGTCGCGGTCGAAGCGGATCAAGTTGGTCTTGAGCCCCTTGAAGCCCCTGCGCCGGACCTCCTCGCCGAGTGCCACGATATCGTCGAGCG
>WNFR01005121.1_pt1 | contig 15694 bp, 13 predicted proteins | sample 5400221 | NCBI WGS metagenome assembly WNFR01 (sample SAMN13153357, study PRJNA577476) | soil metagenome | isolation source: 40 cm soil under Madrone tree | place: USA:California | collected 2016-06-14 | reverse complement strand
CGCGGACCTCGCGGCCCAGGCGGCGGCGCGGGCGGGCTTCGACGGCTTCGCGCCCGACGCGTGTCTCATCAACCGGTACGAGCCCGGGGCGAGATTGTCACTGCATCAGGACAAGAACGAGCGCGATTTCTCGGCTCCGATCGTGTCCGTCTCCCTCGGACTGCCGGCGGTCTTCCTGCTGGGAGGATTGCGTCGAGCCGACACGCCGCGCCGCGTGCCGCTGGTTCATGGCGACGTGGTCGTCTGGGGCGGTCCCGCCCGACTTCGCTATCACGGCGTCCTGCCGCTCGAGGCGGGACATCACCTCCTGATGGGTGGCCACCGCATCAACCTGACATTCCGACGAGCGGCCTGATCCGGCCGACAGAGTGAGTGATTCGTGAATAGACGACAACTTCTGAAACGACTCGACAAGGCATGGGTGGCGTTCAACGAGTCGTACGCCGGTCTGTCGGATGTGCAGCTGATGCGGCCCGGTGTCACCGGTGCCTGGTCGGTACGAGACATCCTCGCGCACGTGACCACGTGGGAAGAGGAGGCGTTGACGCACCTGCCGCTCATCCTCGAGGGCGGCACGCCACCGAGGTACTCCGTACGGTACGGGGGCATCGACGCCTTCAACGCCCGCATGACGGAACAGAAACGGAGCCTGTCGCTGTCCGAGGTCCGCGCGCAATTGGCGGCAACGCACGGCCGGCTCGTCGTCTTCATTCAGAGCGCCCCTGAACATCAACTCATCGGCGCGACCCGCTTCCGTCATCGATTACGGCTCGATACGTACAGCCATTACCCACTCCACGCAACGGCGATTCGGCAATGGCGACAGCGGATTTCAAACGAGGCCGCGTAGGCGCCTCGGCCTCAGGGTATGGACTGCAGCTGTGCCGCGAGTGCTGCGAGCTCAGCGAGGTCTGACGCCACATCACGACGTTGAACCCGCGCTCCTCCGTTGTGAACGCGCTGCCGTCCTTCGACGACCAGTGTAGGTCTCCGGCTCGAACGATGAAGAGCGAGATCGTATGGAGTCCGTGCGCGTAGACGAGCACGGCGGCCTTGCGGTCGAGAAAGTAACCATCGGCTCTGCCTTTGATCCGCCGCTTCAGAGCGAGCGACGCCGGGCGCTGCGGCAAGCGCGGCTCGAGGGCCGACGTCAACTCCTGCTCCACCGCATCCACGTGCGCGCAGTCCGAGCAAGCCTCGAGATGCGCACGCACCTCACCCTGGGCCGCCATGGGGAGTCGCCCTCCGTAACGCCCAAGCGAACGATTCGTTCCATCCAGACCTTGTCTGGGCCAGATGGAACGGCGCCCGTGGTGGAGCGTTCGGGTGAGTGAGGAGGCAAGGAGAGAACCATGAAAGACGACACACGGGCGCTGGCGTGGTGCAAGCGGGCGTCGGTCGCCGTCGGCCTGATGACACTGCTCATCGGTGCCCACGCGCTGGCCGCGACGCCGCCGACGATCGGGATCAAGGAATTCAAGTACGGACCGCCCATTCTCAGCGTCCCTGTGGGCTCGACGGTGACGTGGGTCAATCACGACGAGGAGCCGCACACGGTCACGTCAGCGACGGGCGCCTTCAGCTCCGCCGGGCTCGTCAACGACGACACGTTCGTGCAGACCTTCACGAAACCCGGCACCTACCAGTACTTCTGCAAGATTCATCCCTACATGAAGGGCACTTTGGTCGTGAAGTAGACGCCACCAATGGCGAGGAGGACGGCATGGATCGGATCGATCGGCGAGGTTTTCTCGAATGCATGGCCTGGGCGGGCACAGGGGTCGTCTGGGCAGCGGCGGGTGGTTTGCTGTCGTCGCGACTGATCACGGAGGCGTCGGCCGCGGACGTCGCGACGGGAAGCTTCACCTTCGTACAGATCAGCGACACGCACGTCGGCTTCAAGGGCGAGGCGAACAAGGACGCCGCCGCCACCCTCCAACAGGTCGTCGACCGTGTGAATGGGCTGCGGCCTGCCCCTGCCTTCGTGCTTCATACGGGCGATCAGACGCACGGGCAGAAGGCGGGCGCCTTCGATACGGTCGCGGAGATTCTGAAAGGCGTGAAGACAGAACGCATCTTCTACGTGCCCGGCGAACACGATGTGTTCCTCGACGGCGGCACGGAGTATCTCGCCCGCTACGGCAAGGGGACTGTCGGCGGTCGCGGCTGGCAGAGCTTCGATTACAAGGGAACGCACTTCGTCGGGCTCGTGAACGTACTCAAGTACAAGGGCGAGGGGATGGGCTCGCTGGGCGATGTCTGGGCGGTTTATCCACAATGGGGCTGGACCACCGAAGACTCCGAGCGCGCGCTGGCGTCGCTCCGCCGCTTCGGCTCGACCACCGTCCTGAACGGTCACATTCATCAGGTGCTCCGCAAGGTGGAGGGCAACATCTCATTCCACACCGCGATGTCCACGGCGTTTCCGCAGCCGGCACCGGGCAGTGCGCCGGCGCCGGGGCCGATGAAGATCCCCGAGGATCAAGCGCGCCGGATGATTGGTGTCACGGACGTGGCATACGTGCCGGGCAAGCATCCGCTCGCGGTGGTCGACTCGACACTCGGTTAACAGAGCAGCTTCCGGAGGTGACACCGTGCTGAAGCGCGTGGTGATGATGCTGTGGGTCGTGGTCCTGTTGGGCGGATGGGCAGTCGGGATGGGCTCGCTCTCGGGCGCTGGCGCGCCCAAGGCCTATGTGGGGCTCTTCAAGGACGACGCGGTGGCTGTCCTCGACACCGCCCAGAACAAGGTCCTCGGTACGATCGCGGTCCCCAAGGGGCCACACGGGCTCGTCGTGACGCCAGACGGCCGCAAGGTCTACGTCAGCAGTGACGGCGCCTCGACGGTGAGCGTCATCGACACCGCCACAGACCGCGTGGTCGCCGGCATCGACGTGGGCGCGAATCCCCATGGCCTCGCGGTCTCGGGCGACGGGAGCCGCGTGCTCGTCTTGGGCTGGGGCTCGAACCGTGCGCTGATCATCGACACGGTAACGGATCGTGTGATCGGCGAGGTGCCTGTCGCCCAGCCCCACAACGGCGCGCTGAGCCGGGACGGGCGCACAGGATGGGTGGCCTCGCAGCAGCAGGGTGCCACGGCGCTCGTCCGCCTGGATCTCACCATGTGGAAAGAAGTCGCGCGCGTACCGCTAGACAAAACGCCCCGCGGGCTCGAGCTGAGTCCGGACGGCCGACGGGTCTTGTTCACCCTTGCAGGGGTCAACGCGATCCAGGTACTGGATACCGCCACCAACCGGATCGCCACACAGATCCCGGTGGGCGCCTCGCCGCACTACGCACCGTTCACACCCGACGGCCGGTGGGCGCTGGCCGTGGTCCAGGGCCCCGGTGAGCTCGCCATCCTCGACACGGCGAGCAACACTCTGGCTGGCACCGTCGCCGTGGGCAAGGCGCCGCACTGGAGCATGTCGAGTTCTGATGGCCGCACAGCCTACGTGACCAACGAAGGCTCCAACGACGTCTCGGTGGTGGACTTGACGAGCCGTACGGTGATGGCCACCATCGCGGTCGGCAACGCTCCGCGCAAAATCGCGGTGCAGCAGGCCTCGGGCGCGGCAGCCACGCCGCCTGCGCAGCCGCGGGCCGCTGCCTCGCCAACGGGAAAGAGCAAGTCCGTCACGCTGGGCGGCGTCGCGTACGCCGACCATGGCACCAAGGACGTACGGAATCGGTCGAAGCTAGAGCTGGAGGCCGACGACTACTACTTTTCGCCGACGTTCCTGCGAGGCAGGCCCGGGCAGAAGCTGACCCTGCGCGTCGAGAACGAGGCGAGCACGCTGCACAACATCAGCATTCCGGCGCTCGGCATCGACACCGACATCCCGCCCAAGGGCAAGGTACAGGTGGACGTGGCCTTCCCGGCCTCGGGGACGCTGGCTGTCTCCTGCAAGTTCCATGGGTCGCTCGGTATGAACGGCCAGTTGCTGACGGGCGACGCCGGACCGAGCGGGGCGCGCTAGACCCGCGGTAAAAAACACGAGTGCGGAAGTCAGCCACAGCCCCAGGAGGATCGAGAACAGGAGACCTCCTGCCACGGGGAGCACCCAGGTTGCAAACCTGCCAGATCGCACCATGAGCACCTTGACGACGACAGCGCCGTAGAGGGCCGACCCGAGCAGTGAGTGAATCAGGACGCGCGGGCTGTTGGCGCCGAATCCAAGCAGGAAAATGCAGTGATAGGCCACCGGCAGCGTCAGCACGATCGCCGCCCGCCCTGACCAGCGATGAACACCGTGATAGAACCGCCCCTTGGGCGGGAAGCGTAGCACCTCGTAGATGCGCGCGGCCGTCAGCAACTGACCACATGCGAGCACCACCGCTGCCGTCACCAACCACGCCTTCATCTGGAGGACATCCCTGAAAAAAAGATGGAAGAAGGGCGTGGCATAGGGCTCACGAACCTTTCCTCCGGCCACGAGACCGACGGTGAGTGTAATGAGTGCGAAGATCACCAGCGGAAGCGCCAGCCACCCTGGATGCGCACCGCCGAAATCTTTCCGACCGAGTTTCTCGCTCACGCGTATCCTCCGTTGACGATCATTGACGATGCGACGGCCGCCTTCAGACGTCGTCGCGGCCGTCGAAGTTACCCAGCCGCGACGAAAACACCGAGCGGGTGTATCCCCTGGGGCCGACGGGAGCCTCTAAGCAAGCGGATGTGATGTGCGGCGCAGCCAGCGGTCTATCGCATATCGATCCTCACGGATCATCTCGCTACTGCCACACTGGATCGCTTGGAAGTCTCATCTCATCCCAGCCGTTGTAAGAAGGAGCAGCTGATGGCACACGGCGCTGGAGCTGGCCCGGGCCGGCAGCGAGGTGATCCTGGCGACCCGGCAGCACAGCGTCGGCCCATCGGCGCCTATACCGGCGAGCGCGTAATGCGCCCGGCCCACCATCGCGGAGGCCATGCCACCCGTGCTGAACGCGGTGAAGACTCGGTCAAGGAGATGGGCGGGCGTGAGTTCTTGAAGAAGCGCCCAGACGATGGGCGTGAAGAGGGCGGTGCTACCGCCGATCGCGGCGATCAACGCTCCGGCCAGCACCGGCGTGTCGAGGCTCGGGAGCGCGCACGTCGCCAACCCACCGACCGCCAGTGCCGCGGCGACGATCCACAGCCGGTAGCGGAGGTCGCCCTGGTTCACGAGGCTGAGGACGGCTGAGGCGACGAGCGTTCCGGCTCCGAGGGCTGACCAGAGCCATCCCAGCTGAACGGGTCCCGCGCGCAACAGATCGTCGGCGACGATCGGCAGGAGAAAGACGAACGCGCTCATGCCGAGGCTGAAGAAGGTAGACGTCAACATCGGCCGCCGGACAGTCCGCTGGTGCACGACGACGAATCTGAAGCCCGCCAGAATCTCCGCCAGGAACGTGCCGGCCACTTGCGGCGGTCCTGGAGCCACCTCATGTCGCATCCGGATCGGGATCAGGCAGAGCGTCGAGACGAGGAAGGTCGCGGCATCGAGGAACAGCACGTTCTGGACGCCGACATGCGCAATCGCGACCCCACTGACCGCCGGCCCCAACAGCATCCCGAGGTTGGTCGTGCTCTGGATCGCCGTCACAGGCCGCGGTCGCAATCGGATGCAATAACGCGAGCCGGACTTGCATGTTCTTGCGGAAATGTCAGCGGCCATGTCCCGGTGAGAATGGTTCGTGTCTCGAAAGTGGGGAGTGAGCGGAATCGATGAGGGCAGTTGTCGGCCAGTCACCCGAAATGGAGACTCTATGCGAGACGATCCACACGCGCGTCTGCCGAACTTTACCCGTCGGGCGTTTCTCTCGACTACAGGCTCTTCGGCAGCGGCGGCGGCCATCGCAGGGTGCGCGCCTACGTCACATCGCACCGCCGAGCGTGGATCGCCCGGGGCAGCCGCGGACGGGCCGATGATCGAGGGCGCGGTCCCGGTCACGCTGCGCATTAACGGCAAGGAGCAACGGCTTCTGGTTGACCCGCGGACGACGCTGCTCGATTGCGTCCGTGAGACCCTCGCCCTCACCGGAACGAAGAAGGGCTGCGACCACGGGCAGTGCGGCGCGTGCACCGTGCACGTGAACGGCCGCCGGGTGAACTCGTGCCTGAGCCTGGCGCTGATGCACGACGGCGAAGAGATCACGACGATCGAGGGCCTGGGCACGCCTGACGCGCTGCACCCGATGCAGGCGGCCTTCATTGCGCGCGACGGATACCAGTGTGGGTATTGCACGTCGGGCCAGATCATGTCGGCCGTCGCGCTGCTCAAGGAACCCTGCGGTCCCGACGACGCGGATGTGAAGGAATTGATGAGCGGCAACATCTGTCGCTGCGGGGCCTATCCCAACATCGTGGCCGCGATCCAGCAGCTCCGCCGAAACGCCTAGCCGCAAGTAGGAGCGATCCCATGCATACCTTTGAGTTCATCCGGCCTGCAGATGCCGCGGCGGCGGTCACGGCGGCCGCGCAGGCGAGCACCGCGCAACAGGGCGCGGACGTGCGGTTTGTTGCCGGCGGAACAACCCTGCTCGACCTGATGAAGCTGAACGTCGAAACCCCTGCGCGGCTCATCGACATCAGCCGGCTGCCCCTCGCCACGGTCGAGGCGACGCCCGATGGCGGATTGAAGATCGGCGCCACCGTCCGGAACTCGGATCTGGCCAGCCACCCGACCGTACGGCGGGATTACGCCGTGCTGTCACAGGCCATTCTCGCAGGCGCTTCGGCACAACTCCGCAACATGGCGACGACCGCCGGCAACCTGCTCCAACGGACGCGGTGCATGTACTTCCGTGACACCGCGATGCCGTGCAACAAGCGCGAGCCCGGAACAGGTTGTCCCGCGATCACCGGCAGCAACCGCACGCTCGCGGTCCTTGGCACGAGCGAGAATTGCATCGCGACCAACCCGTCGGACATGAACGTGGCCATGGCCGCGCTGGAGGCGACGGTGCACGTGCAGGGTCCGAAGGGCTCACGCGCCGTCCCGATCGGCGACTTTCATCTCCTGCCCGGCCGCACACCACAACGAGAAACAGTGCTCGAACCGGGCGACCTGGTGACGCACGTCACGCTCCCACCGCCCATCACGGGGAGTCAGCAGGTGTATCTGAAGCTGCGCGACCGGGCATCGTACGAGTTCGCTCTGGCGTCGGCAGCCGTTGTGATCACGCTCGCTGGTGGGACAGTGACGCGGGCACGCGTGGCGCTGGGTGGCGTCGGCACCAAACCGTGGCGATCTCCCGAGGCCGAGACCGCGCTCGTCGGCCAGATGGCCAACGCGACGAACTTCCGCAAGGCGGCGGAAGCGGCCATGCGCGGCGCCAGGCCACAGACCGAGAATGCATTCAAAATCGAGCTGGCGAAGCGCTGCCTCACGCATGCATTGCACACGGTCGCGATGAGCTGATGCCGCCTGAAGGAGGGAGCATGCCACCGATCGGTCGCAGCACCCCGCGCGTGGATGGCCCGTTGAAGGTGAGCGGAAAGGCGCAGTACGCCTCCGATTTCCACTTTCCCGGAATGCTGTATGCCGTTCCGGTTGAAGCCACGATCGCCAACGGCCGTGTGGTCAAGCTCGACACGGCCGCGGCCCAGAAAATGCCCGGCGTGCGAGCTATTCTTCATCGCGAAAACATCGGGAAGATCTTCCGCTCGGTCCAGGGACCGGGATTCGAAGGCATCATGGACGAGCGTCGCCCGCCGTTCGAAGACGATGTCGTTCGCTACTACGGCCAATACATCGCGCTCGCCGTGGCGGACACGTTCGAGGCCGCCAAGGCCGCCGCCGACGCGGTTCGCGCAACGTACACCAAGGAGAAACCGAACGTCGACACCGCGCTCATCGCCGACGACGAGCCCCAAATGGTTGCCACCACGTTCGGCCTGACCAACCGTGTGCAAAGCGAGCGGGGGGATGCCGAAGGCGCTTTCGCAAGCGCGCCGGTCAAGCTCGACCAGACCTATGTCACGCCGGCCGAGACGCACAATCCTATCGAGCTGCACGCGACAACCGCGATCTGGGATGGATCGACACTGACGCTGTACGAAGCGTCGCAGGGGGTGTTCAACCTCCAGGGCATACTCGCGCAGATGTTCGGCTTGCCGAAAGAGAATGTCCGCGTCATCAGCAAATTCCTGGGCTCGGGCTTTGGAGGCAAGCTGTGGCCATGGACGCATTGTCCGCTCGCCGCCGCGGCGGCGCGGCAGCTCGGCAAACCGGTCAAGCTCGTGGTGAGCCGCAAGATGATGTTCCAGACGGTCGGTCATCGCCCGCGCACCCAGCAACGCGTGCGCCTGGGCGCCACCGGTGAGGGCAAGCTGGTCTCGCTCCGGCACGACTACATCAACCACACGGCCATCCTGGACGGCTATCACGAAGACTGCGGCGAATCGACGGCGTTCCATTACAGCGTGCCCAACCTCCGCGTGACCTTCGGCCGCGCCAGGCGCAACGTCGGCTCGCCGACCGCCATGCGCGGCCCCGGCGCCGTACCCGGGCTCTATGCGACGGAGTCCGCGATGAATGAGCTGGCCGATCAGCTCAAGATCGACCCTGTCCGGCTTCGCGTCCTCAACGAGCCGAAAATCGACGAGTCGCTGGGCATTCCGTTCTCGTCGCGCCATTTGCTGGAGTGCTTCGAGCTCGGCGCGGACAAGTTCGGCTGGTCCAAGCGCACGCCCGAGATCGGCTCGATGAAGCGCGACGGCCTGACCCTCGGCTGGGGGATGGCCGGATGCTCATGGATCGCCGCACGATTTCCAGCCGCGGCGTACGTCCAGCTTCGCGATGATGGCACGGCCCGCGTCGCCTCCGGCACGCAGGACATCGGCACCGGGACGTACACCATCCTCGCGCAGCTGACCGCTCAGAAGACCGGTGTGCCGCTCGACAAGGTCGAAGTCGCGCTCGGCGATACGGCGCTCCCGGAAGGCCCGATCTCGGGCGGTTCGATGGTGACCGGGTCGATGGTCCCGGCCGTCTTCGAGGCGGCTGACAAGGCGATCGAATCGTTGCTCACCATTGCGACGACAGCCCCAGGATCACCGTTCGAGAAGCGCAAGCCCACCGATCTGGCATTCGAAGACGGCCGGGTCTTTGTGAAGGCCGACGGTCCTTCCGGGGGCGTGTCGTTCGCGGATGTGCTTCGGCGCGCCAACGTCCGCCTGGTCACCGGCAGCGGCAAATCCGAAGCGACGTTCGGCAATCCAAAGCCGAAGTTCTCGACGCACTCGTTCGGCTGTCATTTCGTCGAGGTCACATGGCAACCGGAAATTGCCCGGATGCGCGTCAGCCGGGTTGTAACCGTCATCGATGCGGGCCGCATTCTCAATCCGCTGGCCGGCCGGAACCAGATCGAGGGCGCGGTCGTGATGGGAATCGGCATGGCGCTGTTGGAGCACACCTCGTACGATCGCCAGAGCGGCGCGCCGATCAACAGCAATCTGGCCGATTACATGGTGGCCGTCAATGCCGACGTGCCGCCGATCGACGTGCATTTCGTCGACTTCCCGGACAAGGAGATCAACGCACTGGGTGCGCGCGGGATCGGAGAGATCGGCTTGGCCGGCATTGCCGCGGCCATCACGGCTGCGGTGCACCACGCGACGGGTGTTCGCGTGCGGGAGTTGCCGGTGAAGATCGAGCACCTGTTAGGGTGACGAGGCACCGAGCCCGTGCTACACAGATCGCCGTCAGCGCGGCGTCACGCGCTCTTGGACCACCCCTCGGGCGGATCGCAGGCCACGGTGCCCATGTCCGCGGGAACGGAAATCTCCAGGAGCTCCAGGTCTCTTGATGCCGCTGTCTCGTTGTGCCGCAGGCCGCCCGGGATGTAGAGCGACTCGCCCGACTGGATACGCAGTTTCTGACCGTCCTCGAACTCCAGGTCAACCCATCCACTGAGCATGTACACGAACTGTCCTTCGCAGACGTGGTAGTGCCACCCCGTCGGCTGCGTCATCCCCTCGGCCCCGATCGTTACCTGGGCGCGGATCTTCCCGCTGCTCGCGGCCGTGACGCCGAGGTCGCGGTACTTAAAGAAGGAGCGCCGGCCCGCCACCAGGGGGGCGGTGGTCGGCGTCGCGTACGCCAGCTTGCCCGGGGGGTTCACGGCTGCCGGCTGTCCGATCGGCGTGCTCGCGTCGTTCATCATGGAGGCCTCCTCTGACTTCGCACCGCCGATAGTACCCGATCCACGCGCAGATGGAAGTCCTTCGGGGAGCCGGCCGCCGCCTGGTCAAGGTGCTGACAGACGCGGAGACTCATGTCCGGATCTGGGCGGCTTCGGCGTTAGGCTCGATTGGGCCGGCGGCGAAGCCTGATTGGCGCGCCCACGCAGTCGTCGTATGCGACGGCGGTCCTGATTTCTCCGGAGTCGAGTACGATTTGCGCGCGGGAAGGTTCCACCACATCGACTTCAATGGCTCAGGCTGAGGGACGTGCTTGGCTCGGATGGCGTTGGGTCGACAGACCTAGGCCCAGTGATCGGAGAGCAGGATGAGCGCCCGCAGTAGCCAGCGTGGATCGCACGGATCTGCACTCCTGCGGGCCTTCGACGGTCTTGACGCGTGGCGCCTGGGGAGTGTCGGAGTCGAAGCCGACCGCGTCGTGTCAGTGGGTCGCACGAAGTGGACCGTGTGCTACAAAGTTCACGTGATTCCATCGCGCAGAATCGAGTACAAGACCAGCATCACACTATGGCCGAGGGCAAGAAAGACGCTCGCCTCACGCAGACAGCCTGGATGGCACCCCGAGCTCGTCAAGAGCAACTGGTACCAGGGATGCGGGCGAGAGCTACGTCGCCATGGCTACTACGGGAGCTGGCGGTGGAGTCCCCAAGGCCGCTTCGGCGATTTCTGGAAGACGCTCCGGGACTGCAATTCTCTGATTAAGGAAGTGCGCTTGCTGGAGCATCTGCGAAGAGAGCCGTTCTTCGGAACGGAGCTACGGAAATGAGCGTCACGTGGCGCATCGGCACCTACTAACTGGGCCGAGCTTCCGCCTGCCGAGCGCATTACTGTTCACCTGACTGTGAGACAATCGCGGAGCCATGACGAGCCGGGGCGGGGACGATGATCCTAGAGATTTCCACCACGCATCGGCCGGCCACTGACCTCGGATACCTTCTCCACAAGAACCCGGCCCGCGCTCACTCGTTCGACCTCCCGTTCGGCACCGGCCATGTTTTCTATCCGGTGGCGACGGCCGACCTATGCACGGCCGCGCTCTTGCTCGACATCGATCCCATCGGACTTGTCCGCCGCCCTGGCAGAGCGGTCGGCATGGCACAGGAGTACGTCAACGACCGCCCCTACGTTGCCTCGTCGTTCCTCAGCGTCGCCATCTCGAGAATTTACGGCTCGGCGATGGGGGGCCGGACGTCTGACCGACCTGAACTGGCGGAACAGACGTTGCCGCTGCACGCCCGGCTCGCTGCGATCCCATGCCGTGGCGGGGAGACCCTGCTGCGTCGACTTTTCGAGCCGCTCGGGTACCACGTCCTCGCCCAGCCGCACGTCCTGGATACCGAGCTTCCGCAGCTCGGCTCGAGCGTGTACTTCACGATCGAGCTGTCGGCGACATGCCGGCTCCGGGAGCTGCTGACCCATCTCTACGTTTTGATTCCGGTGCTCGACACGGAGAAGCACTACTGGATCGGCGATGCCGAGGTCGACAAGCTTCTCCGACACGGAGAGGGCTGGCTGGCGAACCATCCCGAACGTGAGCTGATTACCCGGCGCTATCTTCGGTACGCGCCGCTCGTCCGCCAGGCGCTCGTCCAGCTCATCGAGGAGGATGAACCGGCGTTCGAGGAGCGCGAGGAGGCGCGGGGTCACGACGAGAAGACGCTGGAGGACAAGGTGCGGCTCCGCGACCACCGCATCGGCGCCGTGCTTGCTGCGCTGCGGGAAAGTGGAGCTCATCGCGTGGTCGACCTCGGATGCGGAGAGGGCGCCCTGCTTCAGGTGCTGATGAAAGAGCCGACCTTCCACGCGATCCTCGGTGTCGACGTGTCGCATCGTGCCCTCGAGATCGCGGCTCGACGGCTGCACCTGGACACGCTGCCGCCGAAGCAGCGAGAGCGCATCAACTTGCTCCACAGCTCGCTGATGTATCGCGATCGGCGCCTCGAGGGATATGACGCGGCGGCGGTCATCGAGGTGATCGAGCATCTCGACGCGGCGCGCCTCGCAGCCTTCGAGCGGGCGGTGTTCGAGTGCGCGCGGCCGCGCACCGTCGTCGTCACGACCCCGAACTTCGAGTACAACGTCCGGTTCGTAACCCTGCCGGCCGGTGTGTTCCGCCACGCGGACCATCGGTTCGAATGGACACGTGAGCAGTTCCAGTCATGGAGCCGCGACGTCGCGCAGCGCTTCGGCTATCAGGTGCGGTTTCTACCTGTCGGGCCCGAGGATCCGGAGGTGGGCGCACCGACGCAGATGGGAATCTTTGTCCATGCCTGATCGGCGCATCACGATCCCGGAGCTGGCGCTGGTCGTGCTGGTCGGTCCCTCGGGCGCCGGCAAATCGACGTTCGCCCGGACGCACTTCAAGCCGACAGAAGTCATCTCGTCGGACTTCTGTCGCGGTCTCGTCTCGGACGACGAGAACGACCAGGCGGCGACCAAGGACGCCTTCGAAGCGCTGCATTTCATCGCGGGGAAACGGCTGGCGGCCGGCCGCCTCACCGTGGTCGATGCCACGAATGTACAGTCCGACGCGCGCACGCCCCTGGTAGCGCTCGCACGGACATACCACTGCCTGCCGGTCGCGATCGTGTTCGATCTGCCGGAGAAGCTGTGTCAGGAGCGCAACCGCGACCGGGCGGATCGCGACTTCGGGCCGCATGTCGTCCGGCAACAGATCCAGCAGATGCGAAGGTCGATGCGCGGTCTCGAGCGAGAGGGCTTTCGCCACGTGTTCAGCCTTTCGTCGGTGGAAGAGGTGCAGGGCGCCACGGTGGTGCGGCAGCCGCTCTGGAACAACCGCAAGCATGAACACGGCCCGTTCGACGTGGTCGGCGACGTGCACGGGTGCCTGGACGAGCTGGTTACGCTCCTGGGACGGCTGGGCTACGAGATCTCGGAGGCGAACGGCGGCGGACTTGACGCGAGACATCCGGAAGGCCGCAAGGCGATCTTCGTGGGCGATCTGGTCGATCGCGGCCCCAATACACCCGGCGTGCTCCGGCTCGTCATGAACATGACGGCGGCCGGCGCCGCTCTCTGCGTGCCGGGGAACCATGACACGAAGCTGATGCGGAAGCTGCGCGGCCGCGACGTGCGGATCACGCACGGGCTCGCGGAATCCCTGGAGCAGCTCGATCGTGAGCCGCCGGAGTTCAAGGAGGCCGCCGCTGCTTTCATCGACAAGCTCGTGAGCCACTACGTACTCGACGATGGCCGCCTGGTCGTTGCCCACGCCGGCTTGCGCGAAGAGATGCAAGGGCGTGGCTCCGGCAAGGTCCGCGACTTCGCCTTGTTCGGCGAGACGACAGGCGAGACCGATGAGTACGGCCTGCCCGTGCGATCCAACTGGGCCGCCGACTACCGCGGCCGCGCGATGGTCGTCTACGGCCACACGCCGGTCCTGCAGCCGGAGTGGGTGAACCGCACCATCAACGTCGACACGGGCTGCGTCTTCGGAGGAAGCCTCACCGCCCTCCGTTATCCCGAACGCGAGCTGGTCTCGGTGCCGGCCGCGCGTATGTACTACGCGCCTGCCAAGCCCTTGGGACCACAACCGGAGGCGGCGGCATCGCGCCCGCGACCACACGAGGACCTTCTCGACATCGGCGACGTGACCGGCAAGCGGGTGATCAGCACCCGGCTCCGTCACACGGTCACTATCCGGGAGGAGAACGCGACCGCGGCCCTCGAGGTGATGAGCCGGTTCGCGATCAATCCGAAGTGGCTCATCTACTTGCCGCCGACGATATCGCCGTCGGAGACGAGCCGGGAGCCTGGCCTGCTGGAGCATCCCCACGAGGCCTTCGAGTACTACCGGAGTAGCGGCGTGGGGCGCGTCGTCCTGCAAGAAAAACACATGGGGTCACGCGCGGTGATCGTGGTGTGCCGCGACGAGTCCGTGGCGCGACGCCGCTTCGGGATCGCGAACGAGGGGATCGGCGCTTGCTGGACCCGCACCGGCCGACGATTCCTCGACGACGCGCTGGAGTCGCCTCTGCTGTCGATCGTGCACCGCGCGGTCGAGCGCGCCGGGCTGTGGAGTGGGCTCGACACCGACTGGCTATGTCTCGATACCGAGCTGATGCCCTGGTCGGTGAAGGCGCAGGAGCTCGTGCGCCAGCAGTATGCGGCAGTCGGCGCGGCGGCCCGCACGGGCCTGGAAGGCGCGATCACGGCCCTGGGGCGTACGGTCGAGCGTGGCATCGACGTCGGACCTCTTCTCGATCGTCATCGCGAGCGCATGGCGATGGCCACCGCCTACACCGACGCGTATCGCCGCTATTGCTGGCCCGTCGCGTCGGTGGCCGATCTGCGGCTTGCGCCATTCCACCTGCTCGCCACGGAAGGCGCCGTGCACGTGGACAAGCCCCACACGTGGCACATGGAGACGCTTGCCCGGCTGGTCGACGGCGAAGAACCTGTCGTGATCGCGACGCCGTTCATTACGGTGGATCTCACCAACACAGACGACCAGCAGCGGGGTGCCACCTGGTGGCAGGAGATGACCGAGCGCGGCGGGGAAGGTGTCGTCGTCAAGCCGTACGACTTCGTTGCGCGCGGGCGTCGCGGGCTCGTCCAGCCTGCGGTGAAGTGCCGAGGCCGAGAGTACCTCCGCATCATCTACGGCCCAGAGTACTCGGCGCCGGACAACCTCGAGCGCTTGCGCACCCGAGGTCTCTCGGTCAAGCGCTCGCTGGCGCTCCGCGAGTTCGCCCTAGGCATCGAAGCGCTCGAGCGCTTCGCGCGGGGTGAGCCGCTCTATCGCGTTCACGAGTGCGTCTTCGGGATCCTCGCCCTCGAGAGCGAGCCCGTGGATCCGCGACTGTAATCTTCCCCACGAGAACGCGCATTCCAGCACGATGGCCTCTTGATCAGCGGGTCCAAGGTTCGAGTCCTTGACGGCCTACCACTCCTGTCCGAGTCGTCCGCGATTCGGTCGTGTCGCGCCTACGGTGTCAGCGCGGCCGTCCGGAAGGTTTTCGGCGTGTCACCCGGTCGTCGGTGGGTGGCAGCGCCCGAAGCCTTCATTCCCGAATGCGCGGTGATTTGCAGAGTGTCGGGGCTCGCCGTGGCGTCTGGTGCAACTCTTGCTGCGGATGCCATACCTTGGTGCGATACCGCGAGGAACCGGCCCGCAACGCGGCCTGCCTGACGGATGCTGGTCTCCCGGCATGCCGACGTCGCATGGGCCGGTCGCCCGGCTGAGGGCCGTCCCAACTCGGGTCCGGCTGGTCAAGGCCTACGAGGTGCGGCATCTCCGTCCGCGCGGGATCATTCTCGGTACATCCAGGAGCCACGTGGGGCTGCGACCCTCACATGACGGGTGGGACCCAGCCTCCAGGCCGGTGTACAACCTCGCCTTCGACGGAGCCACCACGAAGGAGATGTACCACTATCTTCGTCATGCCCACGCTGTGCGACCGCTCCGGCAGGTCGTCCTCGGCCTCGATACGTACCACGCCACCATGGCTCCGGCCACTACGCGGCCCGACTTCGATGCGCACTTGC
>WNFR01003751.1_pt1 | contig 15695 bp, 18 predicted proteins | sample 5400221 | NCBI WGS metagenome assembly WNFR01 (sample SAMN13153357, study PRJNA577476) | soil metagenome | isolation source: 40 cm soil under Madrone tree | place: USA:California | collected 2016-06-14 | reverse complement strand
CAGATTCAGGCCGGCGAACCTCGCAGCGTAATTGGCAAGGCGGCCGAGAAGATAGAAATTCTGCTAGGCGCCAGCGGGGCCCATCTATCCTGACGGACCAGTTCGCACGGTTTCATCTCCTATGAGCCTGATTACATGTATCCGCGCATGGCACTCAGCAGACATACCGAGACGATCCGCTTCCTGTCCGCTTTCGGGGCGAAGCCGACATGCACTGTCGCGGGGCTTTGACCATCTTGGTCGAGTTTGACCCGAAGCGGTCATAGGCCAGATCGAAATCCCGCAGTGCAGCGGTCTCCTGCCCCGCCCGATGTGCTATCGTTTGGTTGGAAGCAGGGAGGGTCGGCAGCGCCCACCTAGATTCAGAACAATTAAGGTCTGCCCCAAGGACCTAGCCTGCACCTTGCGGCAGGCTGAGCGTGCGGTAAACCCGCACAGGCCCGGTTGCGACGACGCCAGACGCAGGGGAGGAAGTCCCCATGTTCGGCGTGAAGCGGCGCGAGTTCATCACGTTACTCGGCGGCTCGGCAGTTGCTTGGCCGCTCGCGGCGCGCGCGCAGCAGGCCGATCGGATGCGGCGGATCGCGGTGTGGGATAACCATGCCGAAGATGACTCATTAACGAAGGCAGAGCTAGCGAGCTTTCGGGAGGCCCTCGTAAGACTTGGATGGGTGGAAGGACACACGATCCACATCGACTATCGCTTTACCGGCGGCAGTCCAGATCAGTATCCAGTACTTGCGAAAGAACTGGTTGCGCTGAAACCCGACGTGATCGTCGTACAATCGACACCTGCTACTGCCGCGCTACAGCGAGTTACCAACGTGATTCCAGTTGTGTTTGTCAGCGTGTCGGATCCGATCGGATCGGGGTTTGTCGCCAACTTGGCGCAGCCAGGCGGCAATCTCACCGGTCTGATGCAGTACGAGGTTGGCATCACGGGGAAGTGGCTCGCGATGCTCAAGGAGATCGCGCCCCGCCTTGCGCGCGTGGCTGCCGTCGCCAACCCTCACACCGGTCCCTATGATTACTTCCTGCGGTCCGCCAAGGCCGCGGCATCGCAGCTCGCGATTGAAGTCGTCCCTAGTCCAGTCAACAACGTTGCCGATATCGGGCGCTCGATGGAATCGTTCGCGCGCGTCGCTGACAGTGGTCTCCTGATGGTGCCGGATAGCTTTACCATCACCCATCGCGACCTAGTCATCACGCTCGCGGCACGCTACCGCTTGCCTGCCGTTTACTCGTGGCGTTTCTTCGTCACGGCCGGCGGTCTCATGTCCTATGGAATTGACATTGTCGATTCTTTTAAACAAGCCGCGCCTTATGTCGATCGCATCCTGCGCGGCGCTCGGCCCGCTGACCTGCCGGTGCAGGCGCCAACGAAATACGAGACAGTTGTCAACCTCAAGACCGCGAAGGCGCTCGGCCTCGAAGTGCCGCCGAGCCTGCTCGTTCGCGCCGACGAGGTGATCGAATAAGAGTGCAATTTGTTGCGCTGCATATGTCGGTTATTGGCACGTCGCGTCATTTCGTTGCAATGCCAAAGCTCGGTAGCTATTGGATGTAAAGCGGACATCCGGCAGATTAACCGAGCGTGTTGGCCCGACGTGCGCTCTCCACGGCAGTTTTGGGACCTGGGATCGTTGTCCCCAAGATGGAGAATGTTGGATCCCAGTTCCTCTCCCTCCGCCAGCGCCCTCGTTTGTCCGGCCCGGAGAGATGGGTAACAGAACGTACCTAAGACATGGGTGACAACCTCGGGCCGAACGGGTTGTCGAGGGGTTGCAAGGTCTTCTGCTCCAGGTCGAAGTAGCCGAGATCGTAGTGCATGAAGCTGACGAGCCAAATGCCCTCGTCGACCTCTTTGATGCCGAGTCTCTGGCCAGCCAGCACACTCGAGATGTTGATCCGCTTGCGGTGCAGGCAAAGCCGTCCGCACGCCGTGACGAGAATGTCGCGGTCGTGGAACGGATAGGTCAGCTCGGGCAGTCCGTCATAACGCCGCGGTGAGGCCGTATAGAGTTCGGCGGGACACTTCATGCCGAGTGCCTCATGCGGTCTCTCGGCATTGAACTCCTGCACGAAGGCGTCGAAGCAGTCCTGCTGCTGCAGGCTATTCGAGCCTGGCGGTCGGGTTGCCTCCTTTTTGAGGGTAAGGTGCATGCGCTCGTGCCGGCCGTTCTGTTGCGGATGGCCGGGCTTGATGCGCTCGATGGCAATGCCGAGGCGAAGCCACCAGACCGAGAGCTTGGAGAGGTTGAACAAGGCATTGGGGCTAGCAAATGGCACGCCGTTGTCGGAGCGGATGGCCAGCGGCAAGCCGCGTTCGCAAAACAGCCGTTCGAAGGCCGTGCAGGCGAGGTCTTCGCGGGTCGACTCGAGGGCTTCACACAGGAGCAGGAAGCGCGAAGCGTGGTCGGTGACGGTCAGCGGATAGCAGTACCGCCCGTTGCCAAGCTTGAATTCGCCCTTGAAGTCGGCGCACCACAGATCGTTGGGCGCATCGCCCTCGGACAGCGGCGTGCCGCGCGCACGGTGGCGCGGCCCGCCGCCACGCTTGACCAGGCCGTGACGGTCGAGAACCGCATGGATGGTGCTCTTGGCTGGAACCCTGACGTCGCCATCGAGCCGTCTGACCAGGAGCTCGCGGATCTTGCGCGCGCCCCAATGGGGTTTCTCGCCTTTCAACCGTACAATCAGCCGCTCGACCTGCTGCGGCAGCTGATTGGCGTAGCGCACCGGCCGGCGTGACCGATCGCTCAGGGCCGCGAGCCCGTGCTCCTTGTAGCGATCGAATATTTTGTAGCCGGTCTTGCGCGATATGCCGAAATCGCGGCAAACGTCCGTCATGGCCTCGCCATCCACCAGGCGGGCCACAAAGCGAAGGCGCTCTTCCATCACCGAACTCGCTTTCCACGGCATCAACACCTCCCGCCCGCAAAAGGCGAAAAGTGTTACCCATGTGTCCGGTACGGAATGTCACCCATGTCTCGGGCCGCTCACGTCTCTCGAACATTCTCCGCCTATGACTCATGGCGCAGAATCCGTAGGAACGGTGGCCTTCTGCGACCGAACCTCTGGACTGGAAATGTTGGTTCGCAGTCGCAAGGGTTCTCTGTTCGCGCTCTTTTCTCCGAAGCTCTGGACTGTGCTGAATCAGTACGGAGCTGGAGGGCCTTGCGTCATGAGCTTTCGTGAATGGCCACCGGGCATAGAGTTCGAAAATCTATCGCTCGACCAATTCAAACCGAGGGCGCAGCATTTGCCACTTGTTCCGCGGCACGCCTATACCTCTGGGTTATTCCAACGGCATCTCATCAAAAATGCGGCCGCGAAAGTACCTTCCCGTGCGATCCTTGCGAACCCCGCCCCATTGCTTGAAGAAGAACGCTGTTTTCGCCTTTCGACATAACTCACCATCCACGATTGCGGCTTAGAGCGACATCGCGCGCTAGTGACCCAAAAGTAACCTAGCGCCACAGCCAGCGTGCCAATGCCAGCGGCGGGGTTGATTTGAACTATTGGCGCGGCGGCAGGCCTTCAAAGGCGGGCACGCCATCTGCAATGAGATGGAAAGGCTGACCTTCTGCCGGGAGAGATCGCCGCACGGCTGTCGGGGGAGCTCAAAACCATTCTCGAGTCGCACGAGTTCGCGACGCGCCTCGAGCCGCTGGGGGTGACTGTCTCCCATGCTTCACCCGAGCAATTCCGAGGCTTGATCGAAAGCGATACGGCGCGCTGGGCCGATACCGTCAAGTCGGTCGGGATCAGCGTCCCGTGACGGACGCGAGGCCGCGTACTCGCACAGCGGGCGGCCATGTCCGCTTCTCTAATCGGCCGTCCCGCGGTGAAGTCTCGATCGATTCTAACGCTGCGCCCACCGGAACTGTCCCGGGGTGACGCCGAGCATCTGACGGAAGTGACGCGCCAGGTGGCTTTGGTCGGAAAACCCCACGGCATACGCAATCTCCGACAGTGAGAGATCCGTGTGAGCCAGCAGGTCTTGGGCGCGTTCGACTCGCTTCTGGGTGAGATAGTGGTGCGGCGTCACGCCGGCGGATTGCTTGAATCCTCGCGCGAAATGGTGGATCGAGACTCCCGCGACGCCGGCCAGCGTTGCCAGATCGATGCTGCCGCCCAGGTGCTCATCGACATAGCCTCGGACCCGGCGCATGGCGGCGGGCGACAGTCCGCCGTGTGCTTGCGGCGCTGGCGCCATCTTCCCGACAGTACCGATCACGTCCAGGCGGGGGCGGGCGTGCAGTGCGGCGTTTGCCGCGTTGCGCCAATCCGCGAAAGGCTGGATCGGCGGCGTCACCAGGGCAGAGCGGCTCTCGCGGCTGCCGGCGATCACCAAGCGCGTGGCGATATCGGCTTTGTCCTTGCGTCGAAAGAGCTCGAGATCCCGCTCGAATATCGTCCACAGGCTGATACCCGCTTGAAAATCGCGATCATCGAGCAGGAGGGCTCTGCGCGCGACGCGGTTTGCGCCGACCACGCGCTGGTCGCCGTCCGCCGCCAGCAAAATGCCGGACGCATCCGGCACCGGTGGCGCGATCGCAATGATCCAATCTTGACTGAAGTGCTCGCGAAAGAACCGTTCTTCTATGGCGCGCGCCGAAGTCACCGTAAGGGCGCCGGTCAGGGCGTGCGCGCGTTCCGAGCGTAGGGGATCGATCGCGGATACGTCCAGCACCGCCAGCAACCGTCCGTCGACGCCGAAGATCGGCGCGCCGGAGCAGCTCAAATTCATATGCCGCGACCGGAAATGCTGGGTCCGGTGGACTGTTACGGGCCGCTCCTCGGCGATGCAGGTGCCGATGCCGTTGGTGCCTTCGATCTCCTCCGCCCAAACGCCACCGAGCCAGGTTCCCCAGTATTCGAACTCGCTCGCCTCCATACCTTCGCCGCGATGCTCGATTGCGACCCCCGCGGTGTCGCAGAACAGAATCGTGTATCCGGCCTCACGAACCACTTTGTATAAGCGATCGAGCTCCTCCTGCGCGGTCGAGATGAGCTTGCCGAGCGACTCACGCGAATCCTTCAGCTCGCCGGCGGTGAGGATACGTGGCGCCCTGCTGTCGACGGGATCGACGCTGTTCGTGGAACGCTGCCAGGAACTCGACAGCTCCTCGATGTCCGGCGCAGGTGCCGCCTCCTGCGCAACCGTATAGACGCGTTCGGCGTGCTGCGTGGCCGCGCGGATCAAGCTTACAGGGCGTGCCAAGCGCACCATCACGCTCCCCGGCGGTGGTGGAATGGGGGCTGACCCTATTTGCCCCAAAGCCTTCACTCAAGAGAAGAAAACGGATCGACGGCGCGCTTACACCTGACTCCAGTGTGACCTCTCAGGCTGTGAATTGTAACTTTCGAGTGCTTTTCGCAGTGCGCCGATCTTTTCCAACAGCTGCTCGGCTTCCTTGGGCTCCAGACCGGTGGCATCGAGGATGCACCGCGGAACGTGCAACGCCCGTTGGCGCAGCTTTCGTCCGGCCTGAGTCAGGTGGACGCGGACTTGGCGCTCATCTGCCGGATCGCGTTTCCGCTTTATAAAGCCTAGCGTTTCCAACCGCTTGAGCAAGGGAGTAAGGGTGTTCGATTCCAGAAAGAGCTTCTGGCCGAGCTCCCCAACCGTCTGGCCGTCACGCTCCCACAGGAGGACCATGACGATGTACTGGGGGTAAGTCAGCCCGAGCTCCTCCAGCAGCGGTTTATACACGTGGTTGAACGCGTGGCTGGCCGAATAGACGGCGAAGCATAGGAATATTTCCAGGTCCAAGGGAACGCTCATGGAACGCTCGCGCCGGCGGTCTTTCATCGGTGCATCTCATTCTTTGGTCGTATATCTTTGGTCCTATATAGATCGCGCACGATAGAGTCGCAAGCGCTTGACAAGGATTGGTGGATTGAATTATATCGCTTACGATCTAATCGCCTGCGACAAAAAGGATCCGGGAATTCTTTCGATCCTCTTAGAGATGACGAGCGAGACGGCGGCCGGTCGCATGTACGTGGAAACGAAAATGGATCGACGGCGCACGCCGACCGCCTCCCAACGCCGCCGGTCGCCAAGCTCGAAACGGCCAGACCCCGAGCTCCCCCTAATTGGCGTGAAACGGCCGGAAATTCGGTTCCTGCACGAAAACAGCAAGAGCGTCCCCGCCGGATCAAATCCGTCCAAGAGGCACGTTGCCGGCCCAGGGATAATTGCCCTGTCAGACCAAGAGCCTTCCAAGGGCCGTTCAACCCCAGGCTTCGCTCGCAGCCGTCGATCGCATGCTGCGAGCCTCGCAGCGGAGGGAATGAGCATGGTCAGCAACGAGACGAGGAACAACATTGGTGCGGCGCTGGCGCGCAGTTCGCAGGACCCGGTTATCTTCATCGTCGACGACGATGTCGCGCTGCGAGAGTCGCTTCACGGTCTCTTCCGAGACGTCCGCCTGCAGGCCGAAGTGTTCGGCTCGCCCACCGAATTGTTGGCAAGCAGGCAGCCCGATGCCGCGAGCTGTCTGGTGCTCGACATCCGGTTGCCGGGCATGAGCGGCCTCGACTTTCAGGCCGAGCTCGCCCGCGCGAATATCGACATCCCCGTCATCTTCATCACCGGATACGCCGATATTCCGATGGCGGTGCGAGCGATGAAGGCCGGTGCGGTCGATTTCCTGACGAAACCATTCCGCGAGCAGGACATGTTGGACGCCGTCGCGACAGCCATCGCGCGTGATCGCATGCGCCGGGAAAGCGAAAGGGTGGCATCCGAAATGCGGGCTCGGTTTGAGACGCTGAGTGCTCGCGAGCGCGAGGCGATGGCTCTGGTGACGCGCGGATTGATGAACAAGCAAGTGGCCGCAACGACCGGGCTCGCGGAAGCGACGGTGAAGATGCATCGAGGACAGGCCATGAGAAAGATGGGAGCGACGTCCGTCGTCGATCTCGTCAAGATGGCCGAGATTCTCGGAGACGAACTCAACTCGGATTTCTGCCGCAGCCCGAATATTCAGTCGGAGCGCAGGCCCGCAAACGCCGCCTCCCGAACACCATCCTCAGTTCGAACGTGGCCATCGAACGCCACGGGTAAGATGATCGCGCCAACACGAGAATCGCCGGAATCGCGTACGCGCTTCTTTTGACCCAAAACGGTCAATGTGCTGACGCGCGCTGTGGTCTGCGTGCTATCCCCCCCGCAGCCCCCGTGACGCGCCGTGACGAGCAGCATTCGGGGCTGGTCCGGCGATGGAGGTGACCTTGTCTCGCAAATGGGCGAAGAGCCGAACGCGAGGTCGCAAGCTTCATTTGGTCGAAGCACAAACCTCGCAGACGGAAGACGAGCTGTGTGCCATTATCGATAACGCACCGGTATTCTTGTGGTCCGACTTGCCCGACGGATATTGCGATTTCCTCAATCAGCCCTGGTTGACCTATTTCAATCTTTCCTTGCAAGAGGCGCAAGGCGCGGGCTGGGCGACGGTACTCCATCCCGACGATGCTGCGCACCATCTGGAAAGTTGGCAAAAGTCGGTATCGACCGGTATGCCGTTCGAGACCGAAGCGCGGTTTCGAGGTCCCGATGGTGAATATCGATGGTTCCTGACCCGTGCCAACCCGCTGCGCGACAAAGCGGGAAGGATCGTCAAGTGGTATGGAACAAACATCGATATTGAGAATCTGAAGCGAACCGAGGGAAGGCTACGTCAAAGCGAAGCCAATCTGGCCGAAGCGCAGAGGCTGAGCCATACGGGTTCGTGGGCCTTAAGTCCGGCTGCGACGAAAATTCTCTATTGGTCGGAGGAGTGTTACCGAATCTGGGGGTTTGATCCGGTGCAGGGTCTCCCGAACCGCGAAACTGTGTGGCGACGGATCCATCCAGGCGACCGAGACAGGATGTACAAAGAGATCCAAGAAGCATTGCGGCAGAAAAGAGATTACAAGGTCGATTTCAGAATCGTGCTCCCCGATGGAACAGTCAAATATCTCGAAGCAATTGGCCATCATCTGTTCTCCGAGCATGGAGAGCTTGTCCAGGTAGTCGGCACAAACGTCGATGTCACCGAACGCAAGCGCGCCGAGGAAGCATTGCGGGAGAGCGAAGCGAAGATTCGGCGCCTGGTCGACGCCAACATCATCGGCATCTTCATCTGGGATTTCGAAGGCCGGATCATCGAGGCCAACGACGCATTTCTCCGCATGGTCGGCTACGACCGAGAGGATCTCGTCTCGAGTCGCCTACGCTGGACGGAGCTGACGCCACCGGAATGGCTTGACCGCGATAAACGACAGTGGTTGCTCGAGCTGAAGGTGACCGGGAGTTTGCAGCCGTTTGAGAAGGAGTACTTCCGGAAAGACGGCAGCCGTGTTCCCGTGCTGATGGGTGCGGCGACCTTCGAGGAAGACGGGAATCAAGGTGTCGCTTTCGTGCTCGACCTGACGGAGCGCAAACGTGGCGAGGACGCATTGCGGGAGAGCGAGGCGAAGTTCCGCGACTACGCCGAAACCGCCTACGATTGGTTTTGGGAAATGGGTCCGGACTACAAATTCACGATGCTGACCGAGAATGCGTTTGGTTTCCCGGCCAATCGAATCGGCACGGCGTGCTGGAATCACGCTCTCGACCTTGAAACGGAACCGGAGAAGTGGCGCCTTGTTCGGGCAACCCTCGATTCACGTAAACCGTTCCGTGACTTCGTATATTGCGCGTTGGGCGGCAACGGCTCTCCGATGTACGTGAGGGCTAGCGGTAAGCCAGTGTTTGACGCCAACGGAGAATTCCGTGGCTATCGCGGCACCGGCACCGATGTGACGGCACTCATGCGCGCGCAGGAGGAGCATGAGAGGCTGCGCCAGCTGGAGTCAGATCTGGCGCACATGAACCGCCTGACCATGATGGGGGAACTGGCCGCCTCCCTAGCTCACGAGATCACCCAACCGATCGCCACCGCGCGCAACAACGCCCGTGCGGCCATGCGCTTTTTGGACAGAAACCCGCCGGATCTGAGCGAAGTCCGGGAAGCGGTCGAGTGTATCGTGGCCGATGCCGATCGAGCCGGAGATATCATCGACCGGATCCGTGATCACATCAAGAAAGCGCCTCCGCGAAAGGGTCGTTTTGATCTGAACGAGGCGATCAACGAGGTGATGGCATTGGCGGAAAGGGCAATCACCACGAATGGAGTCTCGGTCCGAACTCGCCTTGCGGAGGCGCTACTTCCCGTCCAAGGGGATCGTGTTCAACTGCAACAAGTCGTGCTGAACTTGATCCTAAACGCGGTCGAAGCCATGAGCACGGTCGAGGCGGGGCCACGAGAGTTGTTGATCAGCACCGAGCAAACCCAGACCGGTGGCGTTCTCGTGTCAGTGCGCGATTCCGGGCCGGGCATCGATCCGGACCATGTCGATCGCGTTTTCGAGGCTTTCTACACCACGAAGTCGAGCGGAGTAGGGATGGGACTGTCGATCTGCCGGTCGATCATCGATGCCCACGGGGGCCGGCTGTGGGCAGACATGAATGCATCCTGCGGGGCCGTATTTCGGTTCACCTTGCCCGGCGCGGACAAGGAGCTCACGGTTTCTCTTCGCCCGGCTCGCCTGACTCGAGAGCCGCACGAAGACACCGCATCAGATGCTGCTCATCAACCGGCTTACGAAGATAACAAACGACCCCATCGTTCAGGACGCGGGCGCGGTCAACGTCGTCGGGGTAGGCAGTAACGAGAATTGTCGGAATCGTGTACCCTGCCTCGATGAGGTGTCTGTACAGCTCGATGCCGGTCATCGCAGGCATATGGACGTCAGCGATCAAGCAGGTCGTTTCGATGAGACGAGGGGAAGCGAGGAAATCGGCTGCCGATGAGAAAGCCTCGACGTTGTACCCCAGCGACCTCATGAGCCTTCTCATGGACTCGCGAAAGTACCGATCATCCTCAACGACCGAGACCAATGATGCTTTTGGCATAGGCTTGCGGCAGTTCGCTCGAACCGGCCATGCGGGCGGCGCCCAACAATATGGTCGCGTCTGCATGCGAATTCCATGACCTGCGCAAAGAATGCCGCCGGTGCAATGCCAGTGCCCCGTAAATTTTGGCTTATGCCCGGAGCCGAATTAAGTAAGCTGCGCGCCAAGAGTCCCGCCGAGCAATGTCACCGCGCGTAAACCTTGGTCTATGATGCACGTGTCCTATGGCGCGGGATGGGACTGTTCATGTCCCCAGATTCGGACTAGCTACGAACCGCACGGCCACGCTAGAACTTGCGAACCGAGACAAAGGCTCATTCCCTTGGTCCTTTAATCGTGAATAGGGGCGATGCCCGACGCAAACTCCACCGTCTTCGTCATCGATGACGATCCACACCTTCGCGCATCGGTTGGGCGTCTGTTGCGATCGCTCGGCCTGGATGCTCAGCTATTTGCGTCCATTTCCGACTTTCTTTCTCAAGTCCGATCCGCCGGATGTCCGCCGGATGGCCCCACCTGCCTTGTCCTCGACGTCAGGCTGCCCGGGGGGAGCGGTCTTGATTTTCAGCGCGAGCTCGCCGCGGCGAACAAGGAACTGCCAATCATCTTCATCACAGGGCACGGCGATATCCCCATGTCGGTGCAAGCGATGAAGGGTGGTGCCATTGAGTTTCTTACGAAGCCGTTCCGTGATCAGGAGCTCCTCGACGCCGTTCAGCTCGGCCTCTCTCGCGATCGCGCTCGGCGGGAGAATGAAAAAGCTTTGGCCGCCCTCAGGGAACGCTTCGAATCGCTGAGCCCCAGGGAGCGCGAGATCATGATTCAGGTCGCGCACGGCCGCCTTAGCAAACAAATTGCGGGCGATATCGGCATTGCCGAAGCCACCGTGAAGGTGCATCGCAGCCGTCTGATGCACAAGATGAAGGCCCGTTCGCTTCCCGAGCTAAGCCGAATGGCGGATAAGCTCAAACTGGTACCCGAGGAGCCGCAACACTCCTGAACCGACGTATCAGTTTTTCTTACGTTTCGCACGACAAAACTGCCCGCTGTGCTGTGCTGATGGTCCGGCGGCTCGGTTATAACGTCGTTCATCCTCTCGATCCGTCCCTCCGTCCTTGAGGCAGCCAAAGACGCAAAAGGCGTTTTCGCTGCGGCTTGTAAACCAAGGTTCAGCGCAGCGAGACGATAAGGCTATCTCGCACGACCAGCGCGCAATAGATCGCGGCATTCCAAATCATCAAATTTGGGCGATCCGCGCTTCTCGGAAAGGAGCAGTTCAATGAGCCACGCTCTGAAACTTGCCACCTTGATTCCAGAAACAGAGTCGCCCAGGTCAAAGGGTCGTAAGGTTCCACCTTTTTTGGGATCGAGGAGGCCTTTCGGACGCCTGCAGTTGGCAGACGCGCCAGTGCTGGAGCGATTTAATCCTGACCCAGGCTTCGGCGTAAGAGGCCGCGTTCAAAGTCCGCATACCGACCCGCTGAAACCAAGCAAACCTGCCAGCGCGACGACGCGCGAGGTTTCATTCGGACCGTTCCGCTTACTTCCGGCACAGTTTCTTCTGCTTGAAGGCGACAAACCAGTGCCTCTTGGGAGTCGCGCGATGCATATACTCATTGTCTTGCTTGAACGACCGGGCGAGTTGGTCAGTAAGCAAGAGTTGATGGCTCGGGTTTGGCCTAACATATTTGTCGAGCCGGCCAACCTGACCGTCCATGTTTCTGCATTGCGCCGCAGGCTGCGTGACGGACGCGATGGGAATCGCTTCATTATCAATATCCCTGGGCGCGGCTATTGCTTTGTTGCGCCGGTCACGTTGGGACGCGGCAGATGAAATTCGTGGTCGTGAATGGTAGGACGCCCCGCCAGCAGACTCGCTGTGCGTTGTGTTGCGAGCCGATCGGGAAGAGCTATCTGCGAGAACTTACAACTCAGCTCTCCTACTGCGATCACAGGTGTTACGTCGGTCACCGCAAGACTGCCACCCCAGCGCTCCAAAAGCATGCGAGGGCGTCATGATAACCACCGACGCTTTGAGGTACCTGCCGCAAATGGGTTTCGACCCATCGTGGGTGGTCGGCTGCGCGGGGGCAAAGTGTCGGAACTCTTTCGCACTGGCGAATGGATTCGCCGTCGAAGCAGTTGTCGCAGAGAAATGTTCGATCGTCTTCTTCTGTTCGGCTGGCTGCTACCTCAACGAGATCCCATCGGGCTGTCTTGCGAGGGCGTGATGAGACGGCCGCAAGTCTGCAAGCATCAAGTCTGCGATCATTGTGGCGGACGGTTCGGTATGGTGACGCATCGTTGGTGGGGCAACAAGTTCTGCAAGAGGACGTGCAAGAACGCCTACCTCCGCGAAAATCACCACACCCTGTCAGGTTGGGTTATCCCCCGTTTTCTCGCCTTCGCGGGTGACGCCCGACCGGCTTGGACAGGTCACTCTGCCGCCGGCAGGTAAATCAGCTCGTCGAACGGATGGTCGTAGCCGAAGTCAAGTCCGCCGAGCCAGGCGTGCTCGCGAGCGAACGATCGCGCTTCCACCGCAACGGTCTCGTCGGAAAACGGAAAGATCCTTTCCGAGCCGGGCCAAGCGACCCGTCGCAGCAGGTCCGGGGGGAGCCCGTGGCGCGCTCCCCAGACTGAGTCGAGGGATTGAATTTCAATGGGACAGTCATTGTAGAAACGTCTCTCGCCGCAAAGGTTATCGGCCGCGCAAATAGTAAGCATCGACATAGGTGCGGCCAGTCTAATAGTTCCCACGATTGGCGAGCCATGAGTCATCAGTTCTCTCATCATTGCGGCGATGGCTTTGAACGTGTGCGATCCTTTGCCGCTTCTTGACCGCGGTGGAAGGCCGCTGCGCCGCCGCCGACTTCGTCGCGTGAAATGAAGCGGCTGGCGGTCCCGAGCCTTGTGCGCTCTCCGGTAGCTCCACAAGCGGTGAGGGTGACGCGACTACTCCGGCCTGTGTGGGGGCTGTGGCATCCGTTGCCGGGATGGGTGGATTATGCGCGGCTGGACGCACGCGCACGCGCCGAATCGGAAAGGGCTTGATGGACTCCCTTGCCTCGGCCTTCGTGTCGGCGTCGTTCGGCGCCGCAGGCGTGGCTTCCGCGGCGGCCACCAGCACCTTCTCAGAATTCGAGACGTCGACGTGTGCCGCCGTCGAGGTGCCATCGGGATTGCGATCGTGGCCCGCCCTAAGCGTCGCAATGTTTCCGCCGATGATCGCTCCGAATAGGATGGAGACGATAGCGACACGCAGCTCACGGCGCCGGTACGGCGTCGGACAAAAATATCCGAATTCCGGATGCACGTGGTACGCCGAGGGCATGGCACTTCCTGTAACCTGGCCACCCCCAGCGCCTCTTGAGGTCACTACGTAACGAAAACCAGTCTAGATGCATCGTGGTTTAGAGGCCGCCACTGCAAGGCGCGAGATAAATTGAGCAAAGCTTTGCAAATTGCAGCGAGCCGGTAACGCTCGCACCCACGTCAACCATCCAATCTCCCGAAATCGATCGTCAGCCGCCGACTCGCGAGACTGGAAGAAGCGCTCGGGGTTCAGCTGCTTTCCAGCACCACGCGCGGCGCAGTGCTCACGGAGGTTGGCGCAATTCTTCGCGAGCGGGCCGTGCGCGTAGCCGCCGAGCTTGATGCGGCACAGGAGGCCATCTCGCCGGAGGGCGATGTACGATATTACATCAAAGGCGAAGCCCGGATGACGGTGTTCCCTGCCTAGATTAGCGAGGACGTTCTATTGCAACTGCCATCCTGACAGCTCTCGGACGCTAACCCATGGGTGGAGAATGTTGGATCCCAGTTCTTCTCGGTCCGCCAATGCCCCGATCGCGCGCTTGGATAACCCAAGGCCAAGTGGACCTTCAGTCCCCGAGGAAGCAGCGCCATGACGTACGCTCCTGTTCCGCGCTCTCTTCCACTGCCCCATTTCGGTGCTCCCACCGGGTCGGATAGCACACATATTCGGAGCCAGGGCCCAGACAGCTGATAAAGCAGCCTCACGCGACTGAAGTATTCACCAGCCACAGGCCCGTCTATATTCGAGGATCGGTTTGAACGCATCGGGAGATGCGCGAGAGGTTCTCAATGACGCGACCACGTCAACTCAAGCTCGCAGCCTTCATGCGGCCGGCGAGTATCCATACCGGAGCATGGCGATATCCCGACGCTTTCCCGGATGCCAATTTTAACTTCGCGCACCTCAAGCGCTTTGCGCAGACGCTCGAGCGCGGCAAGTTCGACGCCTTCTTCATGGCCGATCACATGGCCGTACTCAACATGCCCCTCGATGCGTTGAAGCGCAGCCATACAGTCACTTCGTTCGAGCCGTTCACGCTTTTGTCAGCATTGTCACAGGTTACGGAGCGCATCGGTCTTGTCGCCACCGGCTCGACCACCTTCGACGCGCCCTATCACATCGCACGGCGCTTCGCTTCACTCGACCATCTCAGTGGCGGGCGCGCCGGCTGGAACATTGTCACCACCTCCAATCCGGATGCGGCGCTGAATTTCGGGATGGTGGAGCATATGGAGCATAGCGAGCGCTACGCTCGAGCGCGCGAGTTTTACGATGTCGTGACCGGCCTGTGGGACACTTGGGCAGATGATGCCTTCGTCCGCGATGTCGAAAAGGGCTTTTATTTCGATCCCGACAAGCTGCATGTGCTCAACCACAAGGGCAAGTATCTGTCGGTGCGTGGCCCGCTTAACATCGCGCGGCCCATCCAGGGCTGGCCGGTCATCGTTCAGGCAGGCGCCTCCGAAGCCGGCCGCCAACTTGCAGCCGAAACGGCGGAAGCGGTGTTCACTGCGCAATCGAGCCTCGCCGTGGGGCGAGAGTTCTATGCCGACGTGAAAAGCCGGGCGGAAAAAGTCGGACGGTCGAGGGACCATCTGAAAATCCTTCCGGGCTGCTTCGTCGTAGTCGGTGATACCGTTGAGGAGGCGCGCGCCAAGCGGGCGAAACTCGACAGCCTCGTGCACTACTCAAACGCCATTGGCTCGCTGTCGATCGCGCTCGGCCATGATGCGTCGAAATTCGATCCAGATGGGCCGCTGGCTGACATTCCAGAGAGCAACGCCTCAAAGAGCGGCCGGCAGCGCGCGATCGATCTCGCGAAGCGCGAAAACCTCACCGTGCGGCAGCTCGCGCAACGCCTCGGCGGCCATTCCGGACTTGCAATGGTCGGCACTCCCGTAACCATTGCCGACGAAATGGAGGAATGGCTAATGACCGAAGGCTCCGACGGCTTCACGATACAGTTTCCATATCTTCCAGGAGGGCTTGATGATTTCGTCGACCGCGTGGTGCCGGAATTGCAGCGGCGCGGAATTTTCCGTCGCGAATACGAAGGCAAGACGCTGCGCGACAATCTCGAATTGCCAAGGCCCAAGAACAGATTTTTTTGATCGGGGACTTGGTGGGTGCTCCGACGGGGTCATTTCTCGACCGGGGTTGTCGGAAGCGACACGTCCATTCAGGTCCGCAGTACCGCCAATATCGACCGTAAATTCAATGCGTCGGTGCCTGTAGGCGTCCTTATCAAATCAATTGTCCGTATCTCAATTGTCCTCGACGCGCGAAGCTCCTATATCAACCCTATCGCTGGCAGCACTGCATCGGACGCCGGTGGCTGAGAGACGCGACCGCGCTCCCGTCCCAAGGGCAGGAGAGCGGCATGACACAATCCCTCCATTCGGCGAATGGTCTTTTGGCTTCGCTCCG
>WNFR01006062.1_pt1 | contig 15696 bp, 12 predicted proteins | sample 5400221 | NCBI WGS metagenome assembly WNFR01 (sample SAMN13153357, study PRJNA577476) | soil metagenome | isolation source: 40 cm soil under Madrone tree | place: USA:California | collected 2016-06-14 | reverse complement strand
CGATGCCGATGCCGACAAATAAGCCCGCACCTAATATCAGCAGACAGCCACGCCAATCGAGTCTCCCGAAGCAATATGGATCGCGGAAGACGAGCCAACCCGCTAAGTAGATAATCAACACCAGAAAGCCATCGCCAATGGCTGCGATGCCGCAGTGCCACCAGATATTTTGGAGCTGCCCAATACCAACATAGAGCGGTGACTCAGCCAACTCCCATACATAGTTGAGAAGCACTGCAATGGCATAAATGAGAAGAATGGTCCTCCCTATTCGCCATTGTTGGGTCACAACCATGTGCCTCGACCCTTCGCATACCTGATGAGCATGCAGGACATTATCGCTATGCCATCCCATTGAGTGTGCCTAGCTAATTACCGCTTCTGAAACAGTCCAGCGCGCCCTTGTGTCCCTTGTTCTTCACAACAGCAATAACACCGCATGTACCCGAGAACATTGTTGCACCGGAGGACGTACGCTTGCTGACTGCTCGATAGGACCTCTCATCCGAGTTCGTGACTGCGTAGTATCCCTGCCGGCTGCGCACGACTACGTGGTGATTTCCATCAGGTTGCGTCACTCGGAGCTTCAGTCGATGCCATTTGCCATCAGGAACAAAGCCTTCCGGTCGATAGCCGATTGAATATTGGTGCCGCAGCTCAAGAGCAATCCGCTCAAAGGCTTCATCCATCTGCAGAGAACTCCTCGGGAAGAATGTTCCGCCGCCGGAGATCGTTGCCAGGTTTCGGAGGTCCAGCTCCGCGGCGACCGCAGCTGACGTGCGAAGCAGCCCTTCCCGGATTCCAATGCTGTAGACGCTGACGTCCGATTCCTGAAGCCTGCGGCGGACTTCCTTGAAGGTGTATCGCGAGTTGTTGTCTTCACCGTCAGTGATGAGCAGGATGGCCCGTCTGGGAAAGGTTCCATCAGTAACCTTTTCGAGGCCCAAATAGAGAGCATCGTAGAGAGCCGTGTTTCCGCCTGTTTGGAAATAGGTAAACTTGTGCAAGACGGCATCGCCAGCGCGCGATCTATCGAGTAGGAGATGAGCTTGTGAGTCGAAACTCACAAGAAAGAATTCATCGAGTGGATGGCTGGTCTGGATAAAGCCTGCGAGCGCTTGTTTTGCTTGCGCTATCTTCGCTTCACTCATCGAACCTGAGACATCGAAGACCACTGCGACCGAGACAGGCGTATCCTCATCGCTGAAAGCCGTAATCTTCTGAGGCGAGTTATTATCTTCAATGGTGAAGGCGCTTTTCTCGAGGCCGAGAACGTAATTACCCTTCGCGTCCATCACCGTTGCTCGAACTGTTACGAGATCGGTGTTCACTACAATCGGTTCCTGGGCCGGCAGGACGCTGGGCGCCAAGATGACCAGCAACATAGACCAGAACATATAGCGTCCCATGTTGTACCTCCCCGTTTATCGAACGACTAACGAACCTTTAAGCATGCCCTTGATCAGAATTCTTGTTCCTTACATTCGTAAGTGATCTTGATTTCGACGCGTCACTATCCACTTGGGTGTGACTTCAACCATTCAGCGCGCAGCATGAAACTGCCCTCGGTAACAATTCGATCTCCAACGCTCAAACCTTTCAGCACTGGATAATAACCGTTACTCTCAGGGCCAAGACGCAGGGGCCGCATTGCAAAGACATTAGGATCGCTCGTGGCGACGAAGACCGTCAGTTGATTGCCAATGTTCTGCACAGCCGTCACAGGCACTACTGGGACAGTCGATCCAGCGTCTCCAATAGCGACGAAAGCCACGTTCACGTACATGCCTATCTTTAGTTGCTGACCGGGATTGGCCAATTCAATACGTGCCTGTGCTGTTCGTGTTTGAGGATCAACCTTAGGATCAACGTAAGATACCTGGCCACGAAAGACGCGACCTGGATAGGCGTCGGTGGTGATGCTTGCACCGCTGCCAGTATGAACCTTGCCGAGATCCTTTTCATAAACTTGCCCTACTACCCACACGCTAGACAGGTCAGTTACGCGCATTAGCTCTTTGTTGGCCTCGATGACCTCGCCCGAATTGACGGTGCGACTCGTCACAGTACCGGAAGCAGGAGCCGGTAAGCTCACTTCCGAACTGACCTGTGAACTAGAACGCAGCGCACTGACACGTTGAGAACTCAAACCTAGAAGCAAAAGGCGTTGGCGTAGACTGGCTACTTCCGACTCTGCTGCTTTCAACTTGGTGGTTGCCATCTCGAACTCTTCGCGGCTGGCCGCGCCGATCTCAACCAGCTTCTCAGTGCGTGCATGATGCCTGTGGTGCTCGTCCAACTGGGCGAATGCGGCAAGGTATTTCGTTTGAGCATCAGCAAGATCATTGCTGGACACTACCGCAACTGTTTGGCCTTTGCGCACACTTTGTCCGAGCTCCGGCCCAACGCTACGCACAATGCCACCAACAAGAGATATTACTGGAGTTTCGCGATAAGAGTTCGGCTGAACTACGCCCGTTGTTTGTTGGCCGGTTGCCTCAGTCGAGATACGTTCGCCGACCGGTTCAGTCTTTATGCCTGCTCGCTGAACTTGTTCGGGAGTTATTGTGAGCGTCGATTCTTCAGAGGTGTTACCAGCCTGGTTGGCCGTTTGATCCGGGCCAATGCTGCGCGGCGCGGGCACAGGCCGTCCGCCACTGCTGCGCGGAACGAACAGCCACAGAATGACAGCAATAGCTGCCACAGCTACGACAGCAACGACGGCGACTGCAGCGGTCTTTCTAGTTCGGTCCTTGTGACGGCCGTCGGTGGCGAGCGCAGTTTGTTTCCTGCTTTCTTGTGGTTCGTTCATTTTTGTGTCACCTGCTGTCTGATTGCTATCGGTGAAGCAACAGCGCGTTCAACCTCAACACGCGCCTTGTATGTATCGAGCAAAGCGTCGATGTAGCCGTTCTGCAAGTCGATAAAACGTCGTTGCTCGCCAAGGTAGTCAATCAGCGTCTTTGAGCCCAATTCGTACGTCTGCCTAACGACATCAAGATTGGCGTTAGCCTGATCCTTCACTCCCACACGGAAGATCTCAGCCGCGCGTGAGGTGGTGTTGTATTGAGCATAAGCTGAAGCCACTTCACGTCGGACGGTAAGTTCACCAAATTCTCGCCGGCGCTTTGCTGCTTCAGCTTCAGCGAGGGCGGCTTCGATTGTTCCCTGGTTCTTGTTCCGCAGCGGAAGGTCCAGGGAGACGCCGAACGTGAGATAGTGAAAGGTGCCCTGAATCGGTCTTAACTGTCCCGCATCATTGATGCCGCTCAACGGATACCCAAAATCCATCCGTTGATAGCCTGCATTTACGCTTGCATCCAACCTTCCCTCGCTTCGCCTCGGTGGCTTTCGCCAGTTTTAGATCCGGCCGCTCGGAGAGTGCTCGCTCGGTGGCTTCCATAAGCGGCGGCAGCGGAGTGGCCAGATCATTAAAATCTCCGCGCAGTCGAAGCGGCTCTTCTGGCGACATGCCAATAAGATTGCGCAGTTCCAGCATCTCTATCTGGGCTTTGCCGTCCGCGGTCTCGCGCATCGAGCGTAGACGATTGAGTTCAACCAACACCATGTTCTGTTCGAGTGGAGCAGTGCCTCCTTCTGTGACTCGCGCGGCGACGAGGTTATAGCCGCGCTGGCTTGTAGCAATCAGATCTTCGTCAAAGCCAAGTTTAAGAATCGCGGCGAGGGCTTCGCCGAACTTGGCGCTTACATCGGAGGCGAGCATTCGTTCTCGATTTACAACATCTTGCCGTCGCATTTCGAGTTCCCGTTCAGCGACTTTGATACGGGCAGGTCGACGGCCGCCGAGTTCCAGTGGAAGCATCCCGTTAACAGTAATATTGTTGTCCGTGCCGGTGATCGTCTTCGAAACACTTGCGTCCACTTTCGGATTTGCTCGCAATGACGCTTGCTTGACGAGACCGCTTGCGGAGTCGATCTCTTTGCGCGCCGCCTGCAGATCGCCGTTGTGTTCAAGTGCATAGGCGACCGCTTGATCAACTGTCAGACCCGTCTGTCGGTCCGCGTATCTCGCAACGGCTGAACTTGGCGCCAATGACAGATTCACGATCATCCCTGAGGCATCGTCTTCAACGCTCTTCGTCTTTGATTGAGCCAGCACAGCGGCAGTGCCAACGGTGACCTGCACCAAAGCTAAAACACCGGCCATACTGACGCGTAAAGTGCGGATTCTATTCATGACTACTACCTTCTTTCTCAATGCCAGACGGTGATACGCGATCAGCATCTGATGACTTCCAGCTTGTCTCGTAACTAAATTCCTCGCTCATCTCCTCGCTTGCTGTCGCGATTCCTTGTTTCTTTAACTGCCGTTCCCGTAGCCAGAAGAAGATCACTGGCGTCACAATCAACACGTGCAAGAGACTTGAAACCATCCCGCCAAGAACGGGTGTGGCGAGCGGCTTCATCACTTCCGAACCGGCGCTCGTACTCCACATAATCGGAAGTAAACCTGCAACAACTGTTGAGACCGTCATCACCTTTGGGCGTAGTCGAAGCAACGCACCTTCCGTTACTGCTTCCATCAAAGTCTTGCGCGTTAGTAAGCCGACTTCTTCCCGCTTTCTTTCCACTGCTTCCTCGAGATAGATGACCATCACAACGCCTGTCTGCACGGCCGTGCCGAACAGCGCGATGAATCCGACCCAGACAGCTACCGAGAAGTTGTAGCCCAATGCCCAAAGCAGATAGACACCGCCTGTTAGAGCAAATGGGACCGCGAGCAAGACATGCGCTGCTTCCAAAACGGAGTTATAAGTCATGTAGAGCAAACCAAAGATGATTACCAGCACTATGGGAATCACCATTATCAGGCGCTGACGAGCGCGTTGTTGGTTCTCATACTGACCACTCCAATCCATGTAATAGCCCGGAGGCATTTGCACTTGGTTCGCAAGCTTGGGCCTGGCCTCGTCGACAAAGCTGCCAACGTCTCGACCGCGCACATTGAGCAATACTGTTCCCCGGAGTAGACCGTTCTCGCTGGAGATCATCGTCGGTCCCTCTACGGCGCGAATCTCCGCCAGTTCTGCTAACGGAATAGGCGCGCCGGATGGTGACATAATCGGAATCTGACCCAGAGCTTGAGCACTGCTCCGATATTGTTGCGCGTAGCGAACCCGAACCGGAAAACGTCTGCGCCCTTCGATGGTCACCGTAAGATTCGTTTCACCGATGCCTTTCTCGATCGCATCCCCGATGGTGCCAACGTCGATCCCATAGCGCGCGGCTGCCGGACGGTTGATATGAATATCTATGTATGGTGCACCGCTGATTTGTTCAGGATAAACATCGACGGCGCCCGGAACCGTCTTGACTACTTCGGCGACGCGACGCGATAGTCCTTCAAGTTCTTTCAAGTCATTGCCAAAGATCTTTAATCCCACCTGCGAACGAATTCCGGTGGAAAGCATGTCGATACGGTTCTGAATTGGCTGAGTCCAGATGTTGGTGACGCCGGGCATAGTCAACTTTTCATTCATCTCAGAGATGAGCTTCTCCCGCGTCATTCCGGGTCGCCATTGTTCTATAGGCTTCAAATGAACGATTGTTTCGTTCATGTTTACGGGAGCTGGATCGGTCGACGTGTCTGCACGTCCGGCCTTGCCTACGCTCCATGCGACTTCTGGAAAACTCTTCAGGATTTCGTCTTCCTTACTGAGAATGCGAAGGGCCTCGTCTACAGAAATCGCCGGATCGGTTATCGGCATGTACATGACATCGCCCTCATTAAGCGGAGGCATGAACTCCTTGCCAATTCCAGTTGCCAGAATGATCGCGCCGGTGAATAGCACCAGCGCTATCGAGACCGTAATGAGCCGATGACGCAAGGCCAACAAAAGGGCAGGTCGATAGATAGCATGTAGAAATCGCATCACCGGATTTGACTGCTCGGTGTGAAACTTTCCGCCCAACAGGTAAGTGCACAGCACCGGAACGAGAGTGACGGCGATAATCGTTGCGCCAAACATGGCGAACGTTTTTGTGAAGGCGAGCGGGTGAAACAGTTTTCCTTCCTGACCGGTTAGGGAGAAGACCGGAACGAAGGCCAGGATGATGATCGTCATTGAGAAGAAAACCGGACGCCCTACCAGCTTGGTGGAGTCTCTGACCGTTTCCCAGACCTTCTTCCGGTCTTTGGGATCGACCTTGCGCTTTTCTAGAAACCGAAAGGCGTTCTCCGTAACAACAATGCCAGCGTCTACCAGCACGCCGATGGCAATCGCGATCCCGGCGAGTGACATCAGGTTTGAGCTGATGCCCATGTAGTACATGAAGAGGAATGACGTCAGCACTGCAAGTGGCAACGGGAGTGTCACAATGAGAATGGAGCGGAAGTGCGCGAGAAAGAGGATGTGCGCCAGTGTGACCAGGATCAATTCTTCGATTAGCGCACGTTTTAAAGTGTGAGTCGCACGTTCGATGAGTTGCGTTCGATCGTAGAAAGGAACGATCTGCACTCCCTTCGGCAAGCCAGACTTTATCGCCTCAATCCTTTGCTTCACGCTCAGGATCACATCAAGCGTGTTCACGCCGTAACGCGCGATAACGACACCGCCGACCGCTTCTTTGCCGTTCTTGTCGAGCACACCTGTGCGAAATGCATTGCCAAGCTTCACCTCCGCGACGTTGCGCACATAGATAGCCGTGCCATTCGCTGAGCCGATAACGATATTTGCAACATCATCAGTTGACTGGATCAGTCCAATGCCGCGGACCACCGCCCATTGACCGGCTTGCTCAACGACGTTGCCGCCGACGTTGTTATTCGAACGCTGAACTGCCTGAACAATCGTAGAGAGAGGGATGTTGTAAGCGCGCAGCTTGTTAGGATCGACATCGATTTGATACTGCTGCACGTAGCCGCCTACTGAAGCCACTTCCGCTACACCGGGCACCGAGTTCAACTGGTAGCGCACAAACCAATCTTGCAAAGTCCGAAGGTCGCGCGGGTTCACCTGTTCTGATTCGAGCGTGTACCAAAAGACCTGCCCAACTCCGGTTGCGTCAGGGCCAAGTGTCGGCACAACACCTTCAGGGAGTTGCTTAGTGACAAGGTTCAAGCGTTCAAGGACGCGCGTTCGTGCGAAATAAAGATCAATGTTGTCTTCAAAGATCACATTGATCATCGAAAACCCGAACGCCGAACTTGCACGGACGACACGCACGCCGGCCAACCCCTGGAGGTTGGTGACCAGCGGATAGGTGACTTGATCCTCTACCTCTTGTGGCGATCGACCGGTCCAGTCGGTGAAGACGATGACCTGGTTCTCTGACAGATCTGGTATTGCGTCGATAGGCGTGTGTACTAACGCCCAATAACCCCATAGTGCGAGGCCCAGGTAAAACACGATGACGAGCCCGCGGTTGCGCAGACTCATCTCGATGAGCCGGTGAATCATGGCAGTATTCTCCTCAGACCGCCGTTGTCCGGCGGTCTACCGACTCAGAACTACTGTGCTGTTACTGAGAAAGAGGTCTGCCCTTTTCCTGCCGGCCCTTCATGAGACACTTGCGCCTGCCACTCGCCCGCAATCTCAATATTCGCCTTGGCTCGATAGACTCCCGTAGTATCCGTGGTCGTTAGCGTGGCGGGATCGTTCATTGGAGCCATCGACGCCATTTGTGGCATGTGAAATGTTAGCGCCGCAGCGCCGACATCCATCGGCTTGCCCGACGAATCTTTGAACGTGATGAAGAACTCATCACCGCCATGCTTGATCTGACCGGAAGGACTCGACAGCGTGACGGTTAGATTTCCGATTGGCGCACTCTTGATGACCTTACCAGTGTCGACCGCGGCAGCCTTGGAACCACAGGCCGCGACAAACAACAGCAGTGCAAGAAGACTGAAAGCGAGAATGTATTTGGACATGATATTAGACCTTCCGATGAAATAGAGACCAACGCGCACCACACAAAGACGCGCAACTCAACTGCTCCTAACGGCAGGAACAGCCACGAGAAAGCACACTAGGGCCTTGGAATCTCTAGATCAGAAGAGCGAGGTGTCGAATATAAGCGGGATTGGAGTACGGAGGAGGGCTATCTGCCCACCTTGAACGAAGAGATAAGTGCGGTAACCCAACTACCGGCTGGACAGATGCTGGATGTATCGGAATGGCTTGGCTAGTTGACGGTCGCGGAAGCGGAGACGCGATCGAGCCGGTTGTTCCGCTCTGCGAGCAATTGAGAGCGCAGCACAAACGCGCGGTTGAAACTTCTGGCGTAAGGCTCTCAGCTTGGGCTGCCTTCTTGCAACAATCCATACCATCCATTGCTGGCATGCTGCATTCCTGTTCGTTCGAATGCAGAGGAACGCCGGCCAAGGCGCTTCCGCCAATTACCAAGACCAGTGCCAGCGATGCTAAGCGGATTATCATTGCTCGGACCAATCTATGGAAGCCAACCTGCCTTTGTCAAGGAGAGCTCCACTCAATCGAAACGTCAAAGCGGTCAAAAAGTCCCATTGATTGAATGCCAAAGATTTTCGTTTCTCTAATGATGAGAGGCGTAATAAGATGGCTTTACAGGAGGATTGCATAAATCGCCTACATGAGAATCAGAATGATTATCGTCGCGCTCTTGCATCGTAGGCGCGAGAAGTAGGGTAGGAGAGGGGAGGCGAAAAAATGGGACACGCGCACGCTGGCGACACACTGCGAGAGTGGCGAGAGTCCGCGCCATATTGGGAGAAACATCGTGACACTATTCGGACAATGTTCGCCCCACTCACCCAAGCGCTTATAGACGAAGCTGGCATCGTTGCAGGACAATCAGTGCTGGACGTGGCCGGTGGTCCAGGCGAACCTTCTCTGGCCATTGCGATCCTGTTGCGTCTCTCTATGGAGTTCCGATTTCACTGAAAATGGCCGTTGCTGCCGGCAAACGTATTGGCCGCTATGAAATCCGTTCGCTTCTCGGGGTCGGCGGGATGGGCGAGGTTTATCTCGCGCAAGATACCGAACTGCGCCGTTCAGTAGCGCTAAAACTTTTGCCTTCAGATTTTGTCGGTAACGAAGATCGCCTGCGTCGCTTCAAGCAAGAAGCGTATACCGCTTCTGCTTTAAATCATCCAAACATCCTCACCATCTACGAGATCGGTTCTGAAGCCAATGTTCACTTCATCGCGACGGAATACGTGGATGGCTTGACATTGCGGGAGCGGATGGTCAAGGAGGCGCTCAAGCTTGAAGAGGTCCTGGATATTGGCTCACAGATCGCCTCCGCGCTGGCAGCCGCAAACTCCGCAGGCATTGTCCACCGCGACATAAAGCCCGAAAACGTAATGGTTCGACGCGATGGCTACATAAAGGTGCTCGACTTTGGTCTCGCTAAACTCACCGAGTATCGGGAACTAGGCGGCGATCCGGAAGCAGCGACGGTGCAGGCAGTAAGAACCGATCCCGGAAGAGTGATGGGCACGGCTAATTACATGTCACCAGAACAAACGCGCGGCCTCGAAGTGGATCAGCGAACCGATATATGGAGTCTCGGAGTGATCCTGTATGAGCTGGCGGCCGGTCGTACACCTTTCGAAGGTCAAACAACCAGCGATGTTCTGGCCTCGATCTTGAAAAACGAGCCCGTGCCACTACAACGCTGCTGTCCTGAAGCTCCCCCTGAGTTGCAGCGGATTGTACGCAAGGCGTTACGCAAAGATCTGGAGGAGCGGTACCAACTAGCTAAGGAAATGGGTGTGGATCTCAAGAATCTCCGGCGTGAGTTGGAACTCAGCGCCGAGATCGAGCTTTCCCTTCAGCCGCCCGCGCCTGGAGAGCGAGCTTTGGGAATGAGTAGTAGTCGGGGTGCCGCAATACAGGCCAACTCTTCCTCTCGCACGCAAGAGATTTCAGAGGCGAAACCCACTTCGAGCGCCGAATACATCATCAATCAAATCAATTTGCATCCCAAAGCGCTCATAGTTGCTGTGGGAATTTTCGGTTTGTTAGTAACGATGGTGCTGGTGGCTCACCGCTGGGTATCCAGCGAAAGTCCTACGGGTAAATCCACTGCTCCCCAGAATATGAAGATCGCTCGGTTGACTAGTACCGGCACGGCAGATAAGGCGGCGATCTCGCCGGACGGCAGATACGTTTTGCATGCGGTAAGCGAGAACGGACAGCAGAGTCTCCGCGTGCGCCAGGTTAACACCGGTAGCGATGTGCAGATTCTGCCGCCGTCGATGGTTGAGTACGCAGGACTGACGTTTTCGCGCGACGGTGATTTCATTTATTACGTCGGTACTGACCAAAACAGTCCCACTTCGAACCTTTACAGGCTTCCGGTTCTGGGCGGGACACCGCGAAAACTGAGCTCCGATGTGGGGAGTGCTGTGACGCTTTCGCCTGATGGGCAGCGCTTGGCCTTTATCCGGAATTCACCGAACGAAGGTGAAGATGCCATAATTATCACTAATGCCGATGGCGAAAATGAACGCAAACTCGCGGTGCGTAAGTTGCCAAACTTCTTCCGTTCCTTGTCGTGGTCCCCGGATGAAAAAACGATCGCCTGCGGAGCCGGAAGTTTCGTTCCCACCTACAACACTTATGTCGTCTCAGTGTCAGTTGAAAGTGGTAGGGAGAACCAGATTGGATCTCAAAGCTGGATGTTCATGGGACAGGTGACCTGGCTTGCGAATGGCCATGGCTTGATTCTAGCAGCATCGGAGGTAGGCTCCGGTACATTCGATGCGCAGCAGATCTGGTATGTTTCGTATCCCGAAGGTGAAGCGAGGAGGATTACTAATGATTTGAATAACTATACCGGCGTGAGTATGACTGGCGATTCAAATCGCCTTGTGACAGTGCAATCTGAAACGATATCTAACATCCGGCTGGTTCCTAATGGCGACACGAATCGGGCGACAGAACTCACCAGCGGGGCCGCGAAGACAGACGCTAGAGACGGTCTGGCGTTGACTCCTGAGAGGAAGATCGTGTTTTCCTCGAAGGCAACCGGCAGTCTGGACATCTGGACTATGGATGGAGACGGTCGCAATCTAAAGCAGTTAACGACTAACTCACGCATCAACGATCATCCTTCAGTTTCACCAGATGGACGGTACGTTATCTTCGCTTCAGATCGTGCAGGTACGTTCAATGTGTGGCGCATGGATATTGACGGCGGCAATCTAAGACAGTTAACGAGCGGCAGCGGCGAAGAAAACCCTCAGTGTACGCCTGACGGAAAATGGGTAGTGTACACACTGTTGGGCGCGGGCAAGCCGACTCTGTGGCGCGTATCAATTGACGGCGGAGCTCCACAACAGCTTACCAACAGATATACAGCTGGGCCGAGTGTCTCGCCCGATGGTAAGTCAATCGCTTGTTTCTATCGGGAAGAGCTGCACCAGCCGCTGAAATTAGCAATTTTTCCCATCGAAGGAGGTGTGCCAACGCGTACCTTTAATGCGGAAATGCCGATCGAAGCGATCTCTCGCATACCCCCGCTCCGTTGGATCGATGAGGGCCGAGCAATCACTTATGTGCTCACGAGCAATGGTGTCTCTAATATCTGGAGTCAGCCCTTTACTGGCGAGCAGCCAAAACAGGTAACTAACTTCAAAGCGGAACGTATTTTCTCGTTTGACTGGTCACGCGATGGGAAACAACTAATCGTTGCGCACGGCAGCATCACTAGCGACGTGGTGCTTATTGGCAATTTTCAATAAGTCTCAACCGGAAGCAAACCTACTTCGAGCCGTTCATGCCTAATATTTTGAGCGCCGATCGAATGTCATCATCAGTGGGCCGCTCCTTATAATCGGACTCGACTTTGGCCCAGGCCACTCGACCATTCTTATCAATGATGTAAACCGAGGGATGAGGAATGCCTTCGAACTTCTGGCCATTGTAGTCAGGGTCACGAATTCCATATGCGTCTATCACGCGATGACCCGGATCCGACAGAATTGGGAAGCTCACTTCCCCCTTTCCGTCAGCAGCGATCTTTTTGGCAAAATCCCTGCTCTCAGTCGGGTTATCTACACTGATCGCATAAAAACGAACTTGGTCGTTGGTATTAGAGAGGGATCGCAGCTCGGCTAACTGCCGGGCACAGTATGGTCACCAGTTGCCGCGATAGAAAACGAGCACCGTCGGCATGCTACCGCGCGTTGAGGAAAGAGTTACTTTCTGATCGTTTTGGTTTGAGAGGGTAAAGTTGGGAGCCGCTTCTCCGACTTGTATGGGTGTGTCTCGACGCCGCAAATCCTCGGATAAAGGAGGCTTCAGTTTATTGGCACACGAAACGGCTAAAACGAGAAACGCGATCATTGTTGCAGCTTTAAGATTCATCAGACCTCCATCCTTCATGGATCTTTAAGATGCACAATCGGAAAATCGCAAGCCTAATCAAATACGAGTCATGCTGATTGTGGTCGTGGGTAGAATCTTAGCAGACTCATGAGCCAACAAGGTAGAAAGAACTTAAATCATAATTCTTTTTTGTTAAGAAACCAGAAGCGCTTTTGGCTTATATCAACTCGACAACTGCAGGCCGGTCCGTTTCCTTTCGTGGCAGGTTGTCACTGCATTTTTGAGAACTGATGCCTAAGAGTTGCGATTGCCTTCAGCTCGAAACTTTTTGTTGCAAACTTGCTTTAGTCTTCTGTGCGCTCCCAGAATGGCCGAGAGGTAAGTACAAAGCTCGGTTTGGTTTGACTTAGCGATAAGCGCGCCACCCTTTTTGCTCCGAGCTACCTTTCACCTGGAGCGAATAAGCCCGGGGCGCTGAAGTGAATACCATCGAGTGAGTGGTCTCCAAAGTCACGGTCCTTTCAATTTGATCCAGCTTTGAAAAGTCTTTAGAAGATTCTCACTCTACTCTCTTCCAGGTTGCGTCTGGATTGTATTGGGTCATCGTCTTAGCACGGATCGTGGTCTGCCGGCCCAGATCTTTCTGATAGACGATGCCGTCTCGATTGACAATGAAAGTCATCACTCCCGATGATCGATATTCCGCTGGATAAGCCACGAAAGCGAAGCCGCCAGTCATCGTACCATCTACAACATAGTTCTTGGCTCCGCCGGGAGCATGTCGTCCTTGACTGTTAAGGATGCGGTAGTAGTAACCGTGAAATGCCCGCGGTTTTGTTGCTTCCTTTGCGTAGTCTCCAGTGTTCGCCAGTGCCAGCAACTGACCTACCGGACTTTCCGGTTCGCGATTTGAGATCTTCCAGTAGAGACCGTTGTGTTTGCCATCATCGCTAAGGAACCTGGGCGCGAACTGTTTTACTCCGTCATGTGCTTCAGCGTGGTATTCATTCTGGGCGTTTACCAGCTCACGGCAAACTTCAATCGCGTCAAGTTCGTTTCTTCCGATGCGCCGGAACGAAATCTCTGCTTTGCTGGCTATGGGATCAAAGTACCATTTGTTCGCCTTCTGCATTAGGACGATTGGCAGAGGCCAATTCTCAGCCCCGACATACAGAGTGGTGGTTCCATCGGGCTCAAGAACCAACCGATGCATCTGGTGGTATTTCTCCACGAACTGGCGCCGGTTGTTGCGGTCTTCGGCTTGATCACCGCTAGAAATGATCTGCGTGGCTTCTGATCCAAGGATCTCAAGAAGCGCAAGTTGGTCTTCCTGTTGAACGGCACTCAAGAGCGCAGCACAAGCTTCCTGACAAGACGCGAAGGTCTTCTGTCCTGGTTGTTGAGCGCGGGCAAGATCAAAATAGCCGCTCACAAAGATCGCGAATGCGGCCAGAGCGACAATCCTGCCAACATGAAAAAGCTCGAAGCGGTCCCCTTTTTCCAACATGCTCTAAACTCCCTTCCCTCAGTTCCTCATGTGAGTTAATGATCTATGGACCATGAACCGTGCGGTGCATCCTCAATGCCGTCCGCCGCCACGTCCGCCACCCCCTCCGCGCATGCCTCCACCACCACCAAGGCCGCGTCCGCCACCGAAGCCGCCTCCTCCGCCGAGGCTGGCCCGACCCCGATCGGCCGAGCCTCGTTCAATTCCCCCTGGACCAATACCGCTAAAGGCGCCAGAACGAGTACCAGTGTTGGGAACCGGCTGGCCGAAGCCACGAAAGTCGCGACCGTTCGGAAAGGCTCCTGGAGGCAGTGTAGGATCGCGATAGCGAACACCCGGAGGTAGGGTCGGATCGCTACGGCGAATACCGGGAGGAAGGGTAGGGTCACGGCCAGGGAACGCTCCGCCACGATTGCGACCATCTCCTAACCCGCTGTTCCCTGGGAAAGAAGGTCTGTCCAGGCCCCTTCGGAAATTTCCACCTCCACTACCAGGAAAACGGCGGAAGAAAGTTCGGCTGGTGGAGATATAAGGATTGTGGTTGAAGAAGATGGTGTGGCCTCTCCAGTTGGTGTCCCAATCGTGGAAGCCCCAACCAAAACCGCCCCAGAATCCCCCGCCGATCCCAATGCCCAGGCCGAATGAAACGTAGGGCGGCCCAACGAATGAGTTGTAGATGTAACCTGGATAGATCCCGATCGGAAGCCCATAGGCGAGCCACGGATCGTAGGTTGGCAAGTAACACACGTCTGGGTCGGAAGGTTGGATAATGATCGTTGGACCCTCGCTGGTGACAGTCTGTTGCGGAGTGCTTTGCAGATTACCTGCGTCTTTCGCACGTGCGCGCAAAATCTGAACGGCATCGAGCACGTCCTGCTGTTGATTGAAATAGGCGTCCCCGAGCGCTGAAGTCCAGGACAGATTAGTGTCCAGGTTTGCCAGCACTGACGCGAATACGGTCAAAGCCTTAACACTGGGATCCCACGACTGTTTGTCCACCTGCTCAGCCAGTTTGTCGTCCTTCAACTCTGAATGGTTTTGCAGCCAGCGATCGGCCTCGACAATCTGGCTTGGATAGGTGGAGGCTGCAAGAATCTGAGCAACGAGAGCGTCCGGATACAACGCAATGGGCGCGACAAGTTGCTGCAATGCTTCCGGAGTCAGCGGTACGGATTGCGTAGCTTGCTGAACATCTTGGGCATCCCGAGCAAGTTGAACCGACAGGGCCTTTCCAGGGCCCGCAGTGAGCAGGAGGGCTGCGACGACAACCGCCATCAAAGGTGGCTTGAGCCAGATCGTTGCGAGTGCTCTTGCGGTACCCCCGAACGCCGAAAAGAAAAGCGGTGCGCTAGTAATATGGAGGTTCCTCTGCAACTGGCGTGACCTGTGATCTTCAATAAGAATACCTTCCGGGACTTTTTGAGCGATTGCCTGATACCTGCTTGATACCTGCATAACAGCGTCTCCTTCAATGACGACTAAGCCGCGTACATTAAGCGCCGAAGATCCGTCAACTTTCTTCCCTGACTTTGCGGTATTTATCACTCCCTTGCGCTATCCGTACACCTCTTCATCCTGTTCGTCTTCAGACTCGGCCTCAGAGTCCTGATTCGTGTCCTTTGAATTCAATGATGCGCGGATTCGCCGCAAGCACGCGAGCAAGTTGTAGCCTCTGTCGTTCTCCAACCGAGAGTCCCATTCCACCTTCGCCAACCTTCGATTGCAGTCCGTCCGGCAATCGATCGAGCGCGGGGCCGAGGCCGGCGGCCAGCGCTGCCGCACGAACTTCTTCATCCGGCGTTTCTATGCGCTGGTAACGTATGTTGTCGGCTAGTGTGCCGCGGAACACGGCCCCATCAGCAGCTACAACGCCGATTTCGCGCCTAACCGTGGCAGCTTTGAGTTCGGAAA
>WNFR01003750.1_pt1 | contig 15696 bp, 12 predicted proteins | sample 5400221 | NCBI WGS metagenome assembly WNFR01 (sample SAMN13153357, study PRJNA577476) | soil metagenome | isolation source: 40 cm soil under Madrone tree | place: USA:California | collected 2016-06-14 | reverse complement strand
CTATCAGAGTCCTCGAGGGCAAGAGAGATTTCACGGTCGACTCGCTGATTGCCGCGGCGTACGACAGCTATCTGACCTGGTTTGAGAAGCCCGTCCCTCGTTTGATCAAAGCGTGGGACGCTGCACAAGACAATCCGCTAAAAGCAAAAGTGGCCGGGCAAATCGGACTCTTGAGTCAGTGGGATTTACGGTGGGGAGTGACGTCCGTGCCGACCACCTTGGCCGTGTTCTGGGGCCAGAACGTTCAGCAGCGCTTTGGCGATGCGGCGAAAAAGGCCAACATGTATCTCAGCGACTACATCTGTACAAGAGTGCCGCCCGAGCAGCTCTTGCAGTCGTTGTCGGATGCCTCTGACAAACTCGCCGCCGATTTTGGCAGCTGGAAAACCCCTTGGGGCGACATCAATCGATTCCAGCGCCTCACCGGCGATATCGTTCAGCCGTTCAGCGACTCGGCACCGAGCATTCCGGTCGGTTTCACTTCGTCAGCATGGGGCTCGCTGGCATCTTTCGGCGCGCGGTCGTGCCCGGGTACAAAAAAGTGGTATGGAACGAGCGGAAACAGCTTTGTTGCCGTAGTCGAATTTGGCGAAAAGATACGGGCCAGGGCTGTGACAGCTGGCGGCGAGAGTGGAAATCCCGCGTCGCCGCACTTCAACGATGAAGCCCAGCGATACAGCACCGGAAACTTGCGTGAAGTCTACTTCTACGCCTCCCAACTACAGGGACACATCGAGAGGAAATACCATCCCGGAAATTGAATCACTCCGGAATCTGAAGCTAAAGGCGACAACTCCCGCCTCAGACCCGCGAGTCGTCACCCCGGTAGATCGTCCGAGCGAATGAGAATGGACCCATCCACCTCGGTGTCGCCAGCATTGTATTTCCGCCGTACCTCCTGCTCGATAGCTTGGCGGTTCGCGCTGAACACCTCGAGTTTATCCTTAGCGTCTCCATGGAAGTGATCGTCCAGGGCTTCCCCGCTGATGACGCACCGCACCCACGCTTCGCCATCCTGCCCGTAGAAAAGGACCATATCGCGCTCGAAAGCAAAACTCTCTTTGGGCGCAGGAGGAGCAGGAGGAAATGTCAGGTCGTGCCGCTCAAGGTGCCATTGCACGCGGCGCACGATAAAGGTTGTGAACGGATGGATGTCCATCTCGATGCTAGCGCGGTCCAGGGCGCTCAGGTAAGACTTGCGATCCCTGATGCGAATCACCGTCCAAGGATAGCCGCCCGAAGCCAGCATGACATTCATCAGAAAGCGCGCCATGCGGCCGTTCCCATCCGGGTACGGGTGGATATACCCCAAAAGCCAGTGTCCCAACACCGCGCGCACCGAAGGCTCGGGTTCTTTTTCCAGAAGGTCGAAGAGCGCCGGCATAGCGTCGCGCACCGTCTCCCACTTCGGCGGAATGTAGCGCGACCCACGCAGATACACGGGTATGTTCCTGTATCCTGCCAACGACCCCGCTTCGATCAGGCCGGCTGTGACCGAGGGCTGGAACATCTCGCGATACCAGTCGTTGTGCACGGCGCGCGCGAGCGCGGCGGGGTTCTCACCAGCGATTACTTTCTCTACTCCTTTTTTCACCACCTGGAACGCTTGCCAGTAACCCCGCGCTGCGAGGGCGTCGCGATTTCTGCGATCACCAGCGTCATGCTCGGGGTCCCAGCCCCCCTGCCGCACTCTCTCAACCAGGGCTGGCGTGACTGAGTAGCCTTCAATGGACAACGAGTGGTAGGCATCGGTCCGATAGATTTCATTGACGAAGCGAAGATACTCTTCATTGTCTGTCGGAAGTCCCGGCGCTTTGGGGAACACCGCGATGACCTTGCCGCGCATCGATTGCCAGAGCATCTCAATGCGACCCACGATCGCAGCGGCGGGACGGCGCGCCTTGCCGAATATGTGTCCGGCTTCAAATGGACTGCTTTCTCGCACATCGTATCCGGCGCCCTTCATCGCGCGGACAATCTCGTCCGCGAAGTCGCCGCGCCCGGTTTGGCGGAAGGCTTTGGCAAGATAACCGGCTTTCGCGGAATGGCCGCCGTTCAGGAGAAGCCGAAGCAGGTCCGAGGCGTCAGCAAGGCTCGCCATCACCACTTGCGCCTCGACGGGAAACAACTGAAAAAATGATTCCGGCACGCCTACCAACGCCGCCGCCGGCGAAAACAGGCGCAATCCGTCCCTCACCATGAGAGCCGCGGTCGCGGGCATCTCCGCAACTTTCAGATCGTAAAGCGTTGTGCCGAACAGAAGCTTGATATCGTTATTCATCGCTTTTGGACTGTGCACAACCAGTTGATCCGGGATCACCGTTCTTTCGCCGTGCAAAAGAAGGGACTGCTCCGGTGACAGGTGCCATTGTTCGCCAAAGCGCTCGTCGCAGTAGCGTGCGCAGAATTCCCAAAACGACGCATGCCACGGGGTGCTCTCGCCGGCCTGTGAGTCGGGGCTTGAAGAGATCAGCCAACCCTTCATGACTTCTTGCAGGAAGCCGTTCTCCAGCAGGCGTTCGCGGTGAACCCGGCTCAGGTCGTCGGAACGGAACACACGTTGGTTGCCTTGCTGGAGTGCCTTGAGCTCGTCGAGGGATTCAGCCAGTTTTTCATTTGGTGAGGGCATGAAGCCTTCCATTCTTCATAGGTCATAACAAGTTTATTGTGACGCGTCAACACAAGTATATGATGCCGGTTTAGTACAAGTCAATTGTGCCGTGGTAATGCAAGTATATGATGCCGTGTAATTACAAGTCAATTGTGACGTATGAATCCAAGTATATAATGTACTGTGTGTAGCTAAACCTATTTGTTTCAATTAATTACTGACTATTCCCCCTTCGTGACTGAAAGCCAGAAAGGGTGTTCGGTCGCGGCAAAATACGTAAGGCAAAGCCGATAGCGACCGGAGAGAGCAATTGCCGTCGGAGACACAAGTCAGCTTGAAAGGCTGCGGGTAATGAGCCCCTGCAGGATTACTTAACGTAGGAAGACAATTGTACGATCCGGAGACCAGGTATGGTCGGGAGGTCGCGATCACCCGTAAGAAAAGCTGTGCAGCCGACTGCCAATGCCGCCACAACCTGGAGAGAATCAAGCGTCTTGACACCCGTTGCGGCTCTTAGCTGTGCGGCAGCGCGCAGATGATCACGCGAAATAGCTGTTAGGTGAGACAAGCTTCCAAGGTCCGCGATCGCGAGTCGACGATGTGTGCCCACGTTGATGTTCGGACAATCGCCGATCGAGATCGTCAATCGAACCAACATAAAACCTACCAGAAGATTCACTCTGCAGAATGTAGAAAAAACACATCGCGGTAGCAATGGTAGGCCCGCGGGGACTCGAACCCCAGACCTCTACCGTGTCAAAGCGGCTTTATTATGTACGCTGGCTTCTTCAGTAACAGGGGATCGGGAAACGCTTCATCGTCGTTCGCATGGGAAAACACCAGCTCTTGCACCTCCTCCGTCGTTCCTGTCAGCAGCAGCGCATCCTCCGTCTTCACGTATGGAGCATCGACGCTCTTTTCCATCATCTTAGCCTTGAGCCAGCTCGCGCTCAAGAATGCCATCTGGATCGAGTCCTGATTGATCTCGACGCGCGCGATGGTATGTGCACGGGTAAAATGCGCGCGGTAAAACTCGTTTCCCTCCTTGCTGCTCCGGGGATAGATGTCCAGAAAATAAGAAGCTCCAAGCCGTACGAGGCGCACATCGAATTCACCCGACTCTTCCTGCCCTTCGTCCTTATCCTTCACCACTAGCGTGTACGCTTTCTCCTTACCCTCCTCAGCTCCCTCTTCGAATGAGAACGTCACGTCGCCTTCTTTGTCGGTCCACATTCCGTTCAATCTGGAATCGGCCTCCAAATCTAGCTGGGTGTAAAGTGGCTGAAGCGACATAATAAACGGATAACCGTCGCTGTCGCACCCGGTCGCAACAACACTACCCACTGCCAACGCTGCTCCTATTAGCCAGCTCCACCGCCAAGACCCTTTGCCCGTTTCTTTAGCCATAGTCGCACTCCTCTGAGGGCCGCCTCGGTCTCACGGCTACTCTGCCGCAGACTGACAGGCGATTATTTGCCCTCATTAAGGTATAGCGACAATTTAAGGTGGGAATTGCACTGCCTTGCGTCCCGCTAAGCGCTCTCAACCCCCGCGCCCGACCATCCGCGCAACGGCCATTTTGATGCCCGAATACCGCGTCGCGCTCACCATCAGCGCGGACCCCAGAATCAGCAGCAAGATCGGCCAGCGCGACCTCTGCTCGAAGATGTCTTCTTGGAGCCGCACTAGCCCGACCGCTAGAAATATCATCCCAACGACGAAATAGTTCTTCATCTGCTTGCGAATGCTTCCATACACAAATACCAGCGCCGCCGCCGGCAGGAGCATCTCAAAAACACGCGCCTCCCTCTTCATCGAGAGATTGTTCAGGTGGCCTTCCCATCTATCCTTCGCCTCCAGACCCAAAAAGAACAAGGAGGTCAGCACATGCCCAGGTATTGCAAATCGGAATGCTTTGCCCGCTGCGCGCATTTGCGACACGGAGAACCGCTCGCAAATGACTTCCAGCAGCAAATAAATCCCCGCATTGATGATAAATAGATACTCGATCTGTCCGCGCGTCCAGGGCAACAGCGCCTCCAGCCATTCCTGATACGGTTTATGATCGCTCGCCAGCCCGCTCAGCGCTGCAAATGTGAAAACCACCGCGATCGGATAGAAGTACCGCGAGTCGTTCGGCAAATGACGCCACTCCACAGCCAACGAGATCGCGAAAAACAGCAAGGCGGCGGGGATCAGCCGGAAATAGAATTTTCCGGGGTCGGTGTCCATCCATTCCAACAAACCCATTCGCATCAGCGTGACTACCCATAACCACGCCGCCATGACCGCAAAAACCAGCGAGAACACCGACGATTTCGTAAACCGCCTCAGCCACACGTATGTCGGCAGCGACAGAATCACCGCCCACCAGATCTGCGCGTTCGTTGTTTGCTTGAATGTCTTTGAGATGCTCCCCAGCAACTCCCATTTCGGATTCGCCGCAGCCTTCGCGAAGAGGTGATAAGCCCCGAACGCCACGAGCAATGCAATCGGAAGTAACAAGCAAAACGCCAAAAGGTAAGCGATCCCAACCCGGAACTGTCCCGATTTCCAAAGCCGTAGCCCGCGGTCCGCCATCAATGCCGCGACTCCAGCCACCACGACGACCCCGAGCGTTCCCGAAAGGTTCACAAACTGGAACAGGAACAACAACGCCGCGCCCACGGTGAGGATCCATGCACCCAGGTACAAACTCACTTGAGGCAGCGACAGTCTTCGCGCATTCAAAATCCACGCATCTTCTCGCTCCACCAGCCGCCCGTAGTCTCTGCACAACACTTCGTACTCATGTTGCGAAACTATCTCTTCCTCCCGCCAGCCCTCCAGCTCGCGCAGGTGCTGTTCAATCTTTCCGGACATCAGATTCGAATACGCGGTCGGTACCGCATGCACCTTCTCTCCCGCTAGGAATCGCTCCAGGTCATCCGCCATTTCTCGCGCCGACGCGTATCGGTTCTCCGGTTTCTTTTCCAGTGCTTTCAGGCAGACATCTTGCAAATCCCCGGGTATTTCTGGATTCCGCCGCCGCGGCAGCGTCGGTTCCTGTTCGCGGATCAGCCGCACCTGCTCGCCGAATGTTTCCCCGTGAAACGGTGGGCTTCCGGTCAGCAGTTCGTACAGCATCGTGCCCAGCGAAAAAACATCGCTTCGCGAATCGAATCGCGACCCCGGCTGCGTGTGTTCCGGCGAAAAATAATCCGGCGTGCCCATGATCTCCCCGGGCTGCGTTACTCGTTTGCTGTCGCTCTCCAGATGCTGCGCCAGCCCGAAATCCAGGATCTTCGGCTCCAGGTCCGCGCTCACCAATATGTTGGTCGGCTTCAGGTCGCGATGTACGATCTGGTGCTCGTGCAGAAAATCCGCCGCCAGCGCCACCTTGCGCATTAGCTCCGCTTTTTGCATCAGCGTCAGCGCTCGCCCCGCCTCCACGAGCGATGTTCCCTCCACCAATTCCATCACGAAGTGAGGAAGCTCGTCCGGCGGGCCCAGGCTGAAGATATGCACGATGTTCGGATGGCTGATCTGCGCCAGTGCGCGCGCCTCGTGCATGAAGCGCGTCTTGACGGATTCTTCTGTGCGGTAGCGTCCCCCGAGTATTTTGATCGCGACTTTTCGGTTCAATCGCTCGTCATATCCGAGCAGAACCCTCCCCATTCCCCCAGCGCCAATCTCCTCGAGAATCTTGTGCCCGGACAGCCTCTCGGGAAATCCTTCTCCTCCTTCGGATTCCGAAGCTAAACCCTCGGAAAATGGCGGTCCATCCATCTCATTCAGCGATTCCAGCAACGGCCGAAGCTCATTTTCCAGTCCGGGGCAAGTCTTGCAAAACGCATCAGTGTCCACCGTCTCTTCGAGCGAAACTTGATCCAGGTACGCCGCCAGCGCTTCGGCTACCAGGCGCTCACGCTCCGCAGATTCTTCATCGCGGGGCGGTGGATCCGGAGCATTTCTTGGAGTCTGTTCGACGCTCATTGTTATCTAGCTGCCGCTTCCAGCTCGCGGAAACGTTTCAGCGCGCGATGCAATGTGAGGGCCACACTCTCCCGCGATTTTTCCACCCGTGCGGAGATCTCTTTTGTCGTTAGTCCCTCGAATTTTGCTAGCAGGATCATTTTCCGGTATTCCGCCGGGAGGGCATCCAATTTCTTGAACAGGATCTGCACGTCCTCTGTCCGGGCAAACACTCGGCTGGGGGTTTCGGAGTCCACCGGATCCGGTCCCGCCGGGTTACTCTCCGACCGGAACCTCAACATCTCTTCCGCGTGCCGCTTCCCACGGTTCTGGTAACGGGCCGCATCCACGATCACGTGGTCCGAGATCCGCGATAGCCAAGCCATTAAACTTCCCGGAGACTGATACGTGAAATTGCCCATATCGTGAGCCGCCGCCAAGAACACCTCTTGCAGGATGTCGTCCACCTCAATCGCCCCGCGCAGCTCCGGGCTCATCTTGTAGTGCACTAGCACCGCCAGCCTCCTCCGGTACTTCCGGAAGACTAGGCTGAACGCCTCCGTCTCACCCTTCTTGAACCGTTCTACCAAGCCAAAGGTTGATGTAGCGGAGTCCATACTCGTCTCTGTCCCGGGATGCGCCTCGCGAATCTTCGTACACTATCCACATCATCGATATGTAGGCAAGGACCCCGCTATGGTCGCCTTGAACGCTTCATGCTCAGAACCCGTCTTGGGCTTGCATAGGGCTCGGTGGAAACGGGTCAACAAAAGCATACTCTCCCAATAGATTTAAGTCCTGTTCTGGGGAGTCACATTGTGGCTTTAGTTGTGAGCGCAAAACTGCACATTGATGCGCACCCAAACACTTATTGCTAAGTTTCCTCAATGGGAAAGTTGCGAAGAGAATTTACGTGGGGCATCCCGCGATCACAAGCAACGAGACGCGCTCGCGCCATTTTACAGGTGAACAATTACAGGTGAAGTTTTCTGATGATTTTTGCTAAGTGATTGAAAACGATGGTAGGCCCGTGGGGACTCGAACCCCAGACCTCTACCGTGTCAAAGCCGCGTGATCAAGTACTTCCAACCACTTGAGAGGCGTCGGAGACCGCCTAAGCACACCGAAATACTTGTAAGTCTGAGTTCTTACAGGTGAAATTGCAGGCGAAGATCCCACAACGACAATTGGAGCCTTACACGCTCTTGCAGATGGAGCTGAGGAGTTCAACCAGTACGGAGAGCCATACGCGATTTCGCCGCTCTCCTCGCAACCAAGATAGCCTTAAGACTTTTGTTTGACCTACGAGGCATAAGCACGTAAAATAGTGCTGCACGTAAAAAGGTGCTAGTATGAAAACCAATATTACGTTAAAAATTGAAACAGAGCTTTTGCGGGAAGCTCGCGTTCTCGCCGCCGAGGAAGGCACCTCGATTAGTGCTTTGCTCGCTACTCGGTTGGAACAAGCAGTGCGTGAACGCAAGGGGTATCATCAGGCACGCAAGAGTGCCTTGGCCCGTCTTCGCAAAGGCTTTAACTTGCGCTGGACGCCCCCAAGCTCACGGGATGAGCTTCATGAGCGGTAAGTGCTTCGTCGACACCAACATTCTGGTATATGCACATGACCGTTCAGCGGGAGTCAAACACCAACGCGCTCAAATGTTGTTGGAACAGCTCTGGGATTCGGGGCAGGGGGTATTGAGCACGCAGGTTTTACAAGAACTTTGTATCAATCTTCGGCGCAAAATCAGCCACCCCCTGCCCGTGGACGAAGTTCGCCGACTGATTCGCGATTACGCGAAGTGGGAAGTGGTCACCAACACCTCTGAGTCTGTCCTCCAGGCACTCGATATCGAGTTGCGCTATAAGACTTCCTTTTGGGACGCGCTTATTCTTCAGGCTGCTGAAAGTTCAGGCGCGTCGATCCTCTACAGCGAAGACCTGGCAACAGGACAACGCTACCGAGCAGTTCAGGTTGTGAACCCTTTGATCCAACCTATCGCCACGCAATAAGAGTCTCTTAGCACGGGGTGTTCCCAGGTTGAAGTGGATCAATTTCAGTACGGTCTTCGCCGGCCAAGCCGTGGGCATCAAAGTCCACGACGACATTTGGCTGGTGAGCTTTATGGATTATGATCTGGGATACTTCGATCTGGAGACTCGGGTGCTCGAACCCCTCGAAAATCCGTTCGGCCCAAAAGTGTTACCCATGTCTTAGGTACGTTGTGTCACCCCATGTCTCCGGGCCGGACCCCTTGAAAATATGGTAGGCCGTGGGGACTCGAACCCCAGACCTCTACCGTGTCAACCTATCCCATTATTCGGTACGACGACAAGGTCCGCCAAAACTATTAGCGCCAGGTAGCTACACACCGCCGCCTCGGAACCATCGGCCCTCAACGCACCTTGTCTCCCGCAGATGTGAGTGGATGCCGCGTTGACGGGAAAGCAGGTGAGTGGTAGATTCGCGCCCTACCCATTGGGGGCCGGACCTGGGCCCAATTCGACCCGTCAAAAATTTGAGGAGGCACCATGAGGAAAGCTCTGCTGACCACGATATTTGCCGCAACTTTGCTAACTGCGTTCCCTGCGTTTGCGCAGAGTCCCAACTTCGACCCTGGACCTGTTTGGCGCGTGACTTATTATCATATCAAGTCAGGACAAGCAGACGCGTTCTGGAAGAACTTCCGCGAGAATACCAAGCCGATCTTTGAAGAGTTCAAAAAGGCCGGCTTGATTTCGGATTACAAGACGTTTACGAATCCGGTGACCGATCGTCCGGGCGACTGGAACGTCGCGATATCGATTTCCTATCCAAATTATGCAGCGATGGACCAACTGGCAGCCAAAGGGGCCACCATCGCCATTAAGCACTACGGGTCGAGGGAAGCGATGCTAGCCGCTGGAAAGAAGCAAGATGACGTGAGCGAAGTGATCGCAAGTCATTTGGCGCGCGAGGTTACGTCCAAGTAGATGTGAGAAAATACGACTGAACTCCTGCCCTCCGGCCCGGAAAGAGTGGAAGGGCATAGCCCTTGCTGGCAGTATCGGGTGGTTGCCTCTACTGCTTGTCGTACACCGCAGTGCTTGTAAACTTCGTGCCCTTCGAATCGGTTCCGGTGATGGTGACCGTGCGGGTCTTGCCGTCGGCCGACACGACGCCACGACCGCTGATCGTAACTTTGTCGCCCTTCTTGTTGGTGAACGTGAGCGTATGATCGTTGACTTTCTTGTAGGACCGCGTATCGGTGCTCGAATCCCCCGTGACCGGGTAGTCTTTGCCGTCAAACTTGCCCGTCCACTCGTTATGCAGCGGCTTACCGTCGCCGTCAGTGCCATCCACTGTGACTTTCACGCTGTCTCCCGCAGCTTCGTAGACAACCGTGGAGTTCTTCGGCGACCCGGCACCGATCTTGGACTTGGCCTCGTTCAGCTTCCAAGTACCCATAAATGCGTCGGCGGCGAAGCACACTGCCACGCCGATAAAGCACAATGCCAGAGTCAATACGGTCGCTCTTGCTTTCATATTCCCTCCTGAATTGTGAAGAGGATTAAGGGCCCAATTGGTGTGGGCATTGTAGGACTGAGTGGCGCTTTATTACAACGGCTGAAACAACAGGCCGAGGCATGAAGCGCGCTCGATCACGAGCAACCGAACACCACTCCGACCCAATTTACAGGTGAAGAATTACAGGTGAAGTTTTCTGAGGCTTCTGTCTAAGTGATTGAAAACGATGGTAGGCCCGTGGGGACTCGAACCCCAGACCTCTACCGTGTCAAAGCCGCGTGATTATGTACGGCCAATAACTTCAAGGGCGTTGGGGGCTGCCTAAGAACGCGTAAGTACGCCTAAGCCGGAACTATTACAGGTGAAGTTACAGGTGACAAACTCCACCGTGAACCGAAGTACGCCAAAATAGCACTTCTGGGTTGTTTACTTGTTGTTGGATTACAGCTATGGTTAGCGAGTCCTGGGACGCTAACATGAAGACCAAGAAGAAAGCTATCAAAGTCCTGCTCCCGGAAGCCTCCGAATCGCTCGGGAAAGAAGGCCGAGGCGTGCTCTCTCTCAAGCACGCCTCGGCCCTTAACTTCTGATTGCTCTCAGCTTCTACGCTTCCAAGATGCGCCAGTGTTTCCGCCGGGATGGCTGATCACACTCTGCGCAAGCTCGGCCATTCCACCTCGCCTAATCAACCCGCGTCGCGACGCTGGTCACCGTCCGATCCGGACCGTCGTAAGGCGCCGTGACCACTGCATTGATCTGCTTCCCGCTCTTGACCACCACGATCTCCAGGTTTATGAATCCGCCCGTGCTCGGAACGATGTGCGCCGTCCCAGTGCAATCGCTATTCACCTGATAGGTGCCCGTGCCCGGCGTCCACTCAATGGCGGGCGCCTGCCCGTTTACGACAATGTGATCGACTTGCGTAAAGTTTCCGTTTCCGTCATAGTGCACCATCACCACCCCACGCAGCGGCAGGCTGACTCCCGGTGACGGCAGCACTACGCCTTCCACGCTCGCGCCGTAATCTCCGCGCAGCGTCCGGTTCGAACAGCTTTTGCCTTCTCCCTCGCTGGGCCTTGGCGCCGATGCCGCCACCTGCGGCGCTGACGGGGCAAACAACAATCCGCCCACCACTAAGGCCGCTGTCGCTGCGATCGAAATCCTCATAATTGAGTTTCTTTGCATTTTGACCTCCTTGTTGGTCGTCACGACACTACGGTTCGCCCCTGCGCTCGGCAATGGTCGTCGTATTCTGTCTATGTTCCCTGCATGTTCCCTATTAACTTTCGTCACATCAGTTGCTTACGCCTGCTGCCTGGGGCCATGCTTGGACATCCGTGAACCGGATAGTCACGATGCTATACTCCAAACCCTCCCATGAGCCCTGATCTACCTTATCTGATCCGCTTCGCACCCTTCGAGGTGGATACTCGCTCCGGCGAACTGCGCCGCCAGGGTTCACGGGTCAAGCTGCAAGAACAGCCATTTCAAGTTTTGCTGCTCTTGCTAGAACGTTCGGGCGAGGTAGTCACCCGCGAGGAACTTAGCAAACGGCTCTGGCCGGATAACACTTTTATCGACGTGGAACGCGGCCTCAACAAAGCCATCAACAAGCTTCGCGACGCTTTGCGCGATGACGCCGAAAACCCGCGATTCGTTGAAACCCTGCCTCAACACGGATATCGCTTCATCGCCGCCGTCGGACGCCCGGTCGCTGCGGCCCTACCCCCACTTCCGGAAGTCACCCTCGACCGAGCCTCACCGGTTAAACCGTCGTCCGCTCGTTTTGTCTGGTTAATCTCACTGTCGCTCGCGGTCGCCGTTGCCGGTCTCTTCACATATCGCCGGCTCTCGAGTTCCGCTCAAGTGAACCTTCCGCCGATGAAGGTAGTGCCGCTGACCAGCCTCCCCGGCACAAAAATGACGCCCGCATTTTCTGCCGACGGCAACCAGATCGCCTTCGCCTGGAATCGCACTGGTCTTGGCGTTGAGATTTACGTCAAGCTGGTGAGCGAAGGCGAGCCACGCCAGCTAACCAGTTCCGGCAAGCTCAACTTCAATCCCGTTTGGTCGCCTGACGGTCAAAGAATTGCTTTCGTGCGCAGCTCCGAAGTCGAAACCGCGATCTACACGATCTCTGCGTATGGTGAAAGCGAGCGCAAACTCCTTTCGCTTGATGGTGGCGCGGAACGCCGAATCACTTGGTCTCCCGATGGCGAACACCTCGCCTTCGCGGATTCCGACAAAAAGCAGCCCTCACCCGGTACCGCCATCTACACCTTCTCCCTCCAAGCGCAGCAAAAGATCGCAGTCACCTCGCCACCGCAGAATTATTCCGACGAAGGCCCGGCCTTTTCGCCCGATGGCCGCTTACTTGCATTTGTGCGTGGCTCCCATTCCGATCAGGCGGCTGGATTCGACCTTTACGTAGTTCCTGTTTCCGGCGGCAAACCCCGTCGTCTTACTTTCGGCGACGATATTTTCTGGACTGGGCCAACCTGGACTCAGGACGGCCGCGAACTGGTCTTTTCCTCTAAACTCACGGGCACATCTGCGCTCTGGAGGATTTCGGCCTCGGGAGGCCCAGCTCGCCGCCTCGAAGTTGGCGGCGAAGACTCAATCGAGCCCTCCATTTCCGCACGTGGACGCCGCCTGGCCTATATGCGGTTCCCGCTCGACGTAAACATCTATCGCGCTGTTTTGCAGGACGCCAAAAATCCAGCGGATCCGCCGGCGCCCTTTCTCGCTTCTACTCGCTACGACGCCGACGCTCACTTGTCCCCGGACGGCAAGCGCCTCGCCTTCGCCTCTAATCGTTCTGGAACCAACCAGGAAATTTGGGTTTGCGGCATTGACGGTTCGAATTGCGCCGCCGCAACTTCCTTCGCCACCTGGGCCGCGATGCCCCGCTGGTCACCCGATGGCAAACAGATTGTCTGCGAAGCCAGCAAGGACAGTAAGACCAGCGTCTATGTAATCGATCTCGAAACTTTCGGTGTGCGTCGCTTGCTGACTGAACCGGTCGAAGAACGCGTTCCCAGCTGGTCGCGAGACGGACGCTGGATTTTCTTTGCCTCCAGTCGCAGTGGCAACTGGCAAATATGGAAAGCTCTTGCCAGCGGCTCCGCGCCAGAGTCTCTCACCAAACGGGGTGGCTTTCGGCCCGTGGAATCGAATGATTCGAGATTTATTTACTATGCTCGCGACGGCGGGGTATGGAAAATTCCGGCCGCTGGCGGTGACGAAGTTCTGGCTCTGAATCAGCCGAACCTAGATCTAAGTCTGAATTGGTCCGCCGTCGACAACGGCATTTACTTTATCCGTTTCAACGAGTATACCGGCGGCGAAGGAACCATTCTCTTTTACGATTTCGCCACCGCCCGCGTAAAAGAGATTGCCAGGCTCGGCAGGCATCACATTCTCGGCGAAGGTCTCACCGTTTCCGCGGATCAGCGCTCATTTTTCTATAACGTGTGGGAACATCCCGGCGGCGACGTCATGCTCGTGGAAAATTTCCGCTAACCAGTCTCAAAGGCAAGCCAGTCAAACGCCGAACCAGACTTGGGTCGTACGAAATTTTGGCGCTAACGACGCTGAGGCAAAATTCGTCCAGCCGCGATTAAGATTGGCATCCGGCTCGAAGACGGCCAGCGATTCGGCTTTCACAACTTCTTCCGGCCTACGGCCTCCAGGACTTGCGGAACAAACACCAAGACCGCAAAACAAAATCAAACCCAATTACCATGTACCTGCAAACCACCCTTGGAGAAGACCATGGAAGGGGACATTTCTATCTGGCGAAAACCCGGACATTTCTACTTTGCGTTGACACGAACGGAACTCCCCTGAACCACTCCGACCCTCTTTACAGGTGAAGAATTACAGGTGAAGTTTCTGAGTCATTTTGCTAAGTGATTGAAAACGATGGTAGGCCCGTGGGGACTCGAACCCCAGACCTCTACCGTGTCAAAGCGGCGTGATTATGCACGGCCAACAACTTCAAGGCCGTTAGGAGCTGCCTAAGAACGTGTAAGTACGCCTAAAACGGAATCGTTACAGGTGAAATTACAGGTGAGCAATCCCACAGCGAACCGAAGTACGCCAAAATAGCACTTCAAGGTAGTTTACTTCTAGAAGACTTCAACTTATGGTTAGCTACCAGTCCTAGGAGGGACGCTAACATGAAGACTAAGAAGAAGGCTCCGCGCAGGTGAGGTCCAAGGCTGCCCGTGCGCACATCGCTGAGGGCACGCGCCTCTTTGCCCTCGTCGGACGCCCCACAAAGGCGCAGTTCGTTAAGGTGTACGGGCCGCAGGGACCGAAGATGACCTGGGAGCAGCGGGCAAAAGCAGGCGTCGACGCCAAGCACTTCCAGGAGGCGCTCAAGGCGAAAGGCGGGGCTAAACGCGTCGGCAAAAACTCCGAGGCTCTCGGTTGCTCAAACGGTTGAGGGCCTCACCGTCTGCATTGGGTGGATTCGCGCCCCAGTTGAAGTGGTTAATCTGCAGGGAAGCTCAGCCTCAAAGGAGGCTGGGTAGCTAATGCGGCAGGACACCTGAAACGGGATTCACCGGAAGCCCGACGCGCCTCACGAGGTCCTGAAAGCGCGGATCGGCGCGAATTGGGTCCCACTCAGGGTCAACATTCAACCAGGCCATTGGCTCACGCTCAACGAACGCTTTTTCGAGCGCTTGCAATGCCAAGTCCTTCTCTCCCAATGCTGCGTACGTCCGGGCGAAGCGCGAGAAAGAAACATAAGAGCTTTCGGATCGCCGATGTTGATCGTACGTCAGCCGGGCCTTCAATGCGCCTTTGTACCCGCGACGCACAGAAGCAATCTTTATGGCCTCGGCCAGATCAGGTGCTCCAGCAAGCATTGCCTCTTGCTCCCACTCAGAGATAGTCTCTTTCTCCATCCCTTTGCCTTCATAGGCCAAGGCCAATCCTTGGTGCGCACCGATAAAATTGGGATCCATTTCGAGCACCAAGCGGTACTCCACAATCGCCTTGTCGTATTCGCGTGAAACCACGAAGTGATCCCCAAGGTCGTAGATAAGAACTAGGTCGAGGGGGTCGAGGGGATCAAGTTCTCGAGCAATCCGGTGCTCTCGAGTGGCTTCTTCGAAGCGCCCCATGGAATCGAGGTACCGGGCATAGATTCCGTGGGAGAGGGCGTGGCCAGGACTGAGTTGAATCGCGCGCTTAAACTCGCTTTCCGCACCGGGCCAGTCCCAGTCATAAGCCCATCTCACCCAGCCGAGGGCGCCGTGGGCAACCGCAACGTTATCATCGAGTTGCAAAGCCTTTTGAGAAGTTTCCTTCGACTTGAGCATGAAAACCTTGCGAGGTCCGACGTAGTCACCTAACTGACCATAGGTATTCGCTAACCACGCGTATCCCAGGGCATAGGAGGAGTCTTTCTGCACCGATTTTTCAAAGTACTCCTGTGCCTGTCTCATGCCTGGCTCGGTGAATTTGTGCCAGAAGTACAGGCCCCGGAGGTAGTTATCATAGGCCTCGGGATCAACCTGGCGGTTTTGCGCCTGGCGCAGATTTTCCTGGGGCGTCAGCTTGGCCTGGATTTCGTGGGCAATGCTGTCCGCGACGTCCTGCTGAAGAGACA
>WNFR01004049.1_pt1 | contig 15701 bp, 22 predicted proteins | sample 5400221 | NCBI WGS metagenome assembly WNFR01 (sample SAMN13153357, study PRJNA577476) | soil metagenome | isolation source: 40 cm soil under Madrone tree | place: USA:California | collected 2016-06-14 | reverse complement strand
CTTTGAGGATGCCGCGATCGGCGATCACTTCCAAACGCCGTTCAAGCAGCGAAAGATAAATCAGCAGGCCGTTCTCGGCAGAAGTGTTGGCGATGCCGGCTTCATAAAACATCGCGGCGGCGCCGGTCCGCGCGGCCTTCGCGCGAAATTCCCTGCCCGTAAGTATTCGTCTGATCGCGTCGGTGCGCGAACACACAAAGGCGGCGGCAACGAACAATAACGCGACAACGACCGGCACCCAATAGGTGTGGAATTCGAAGGGGGAAAACAGCACGAAGATGAGAGCTATCAGAGCGACGATCGCTCCGCATAAATAATCGGCGTGACGATAGCTGCCAGACCGCCCGCGCACCACGATGACGATCTCGGCATCGGTATCGCTCTCGATCTCGCGAACAGCTTGCGCCAGCGCCTCGCCGGCGGCCCGATCAAATTTAGTACGGCTCACGTTTCAAATAATATCAGCTGCAGGCTTTGAAAGACGCAAACGGCCCAGCGAATTACTGGGCCGTTGCCGGAACAAACACCAGGACATAGCGGAAGACTTTGAGCGCGCGGGTTAGTGATTACCAACAGGTCCTGCACTTTTTCAGTCAGATTCAATAGTTTCAGCTGGCCACCGCTGCGGCCTACCGTAGTGTAATTGGCTATCAGTTCGCCAATGCCGCTCGAGTCGATATACTTTACGCCCGCCAGGTTCAAAAGAATCTTTTGGTTGCCGCCGGCAACCAGACCTCTAATCGCGCCACGTAATGCAGTAGCACTGTCACCCATGCGAACCTCTCCGTCGAGATCGAGAATCGCCACGTCACCGGCCTGGCGCTGTTTGATATTAAGCTGAGCCATTGCTGCAATCTCCTGGTTTGCGGTCAGTCATTATACGGCTACCGGCATTAGTAAGTTCGATATGTCCCCGGCTGGTTACTTAAAATTGCTGAGAGCGTCTGCTTCAGTGTCGTAAGCGTCAAAGACGGTTAGCAACTTTGTGATGGTAAGCAGGTCCTGAAGCTTTTGCGTAAGACTGAGCAGCTTGAGTTGTCCGCCTTCTTTATTGATCGCTGTATAGCTCGACACCAACTCGCCGATACCGCTCGAATCGATATAACCGACACCGGCGAGGTTGAGCAGGATATTTTTCTTTCCTTCTTCCAGCAAGCGACGAATAGCGCTGCGCAAAGCCACGCTACCTTCGCCGATTGTGATGCGACCCTTCATGTCGAGGACGGTTACGTCGCCAGCCTGCCGCTCTTGGATACTAAGTTCTGCCATGATCGAGGATCTCCTATCGGATTTTTAAAATTTCTTCACTAGCCGCACTGCCATGCCGCCCTCGGGCCGCGCGGACCATTCGACCTCGTCCATAAAAGTGCGCATCAGGAAAATACCGCGGCCTGAAGGTTTCAAGATGTTTTCCGGCTCGGTTGGATCGGGCACATCCGCCGGGTCGAAACCGCCACCCTGGTCCCGGACTTCGATCTCCAAAGCATTTTCCAGGCAGCTAAAGATTACTTCAACTGACTTGGCTTCGTCTTCCTGATTGCCGTGCACCATCGCGTTAGTAACAGCTTCGCGCACCGCCATGTCGATACCAAACGCAGCCTGTTCATCGAGGCCGCAGCTCCTGACGAAATCCGTCAGAGCGGCAGCAGCATCAGCAACAGCCTCAATGTGGCTGGGCAAAACGAGTCGAGTCGTTTGTTCGGTCACAAAAGGGCGCGGCCTTTCTCGCCGGGAATCGCGTTTTGGCTGCTGCTATCCACTAGCAAACGGAAGACGGACGTTTAACATGGCCGCTGGTCGCCTGTCAAGAAGTTGGGTCTGGAGGGTAGTGTCCTAATCTGAAAACCCACGCTCCTATGCTTAATGAGGCATCCAATGAAACGAACCGTCAGGGCCACGCACACCAGTGAGGTTGAACGTGTCACTTTTTTGCCATAGATAAAAGCTCGGGCGAAAGTTCACGGTGATTTCCAGTTCAACGTAGTTAAGCGGAGTGTTCATGTTAATAACTTGAAGGCCGCCTCCCCCTTGACAGAGAAGGGTAACGGGATGGCCGGGAGCGATTTCGGCGACCTCTTGGGTTGGAAAGCCCCCGATCTCGATATTACCCAATTCGTTGCCATTAGCAGTCACAGCCTTCTTGTAGAAACAAGAAAAGTGGACATCGTTAACAGAGAGTATTCCGTCATTAGAAACCTTGATCGGCATTTGGAGGCTATTAGAGTTTATTGATGAAGTTTCAGGCGAAACCGATAGGCGCGACTTGTAGTAACCGTGCAGGGTGGCAAGAGAACCAAGCGCGCCTAACACGGCGAACAGCGCAGGAACCGTCCAAAGTAGCCACCTTTTTGTTTTATTCCACCGCTCTACTCGTTGGCGCTCTCGTTGCTTTCTTAGTCTTTTGGCTTCTCTACGCCTTAATGATCGCGCTTTCTTCATAACCATGAAATATTAAACGTGCCCGGCACGTTTCTGTAGTACGCAAATGGTATGTTGACGGAGCACCCTTTCCGTAGTACAGTATTCTAACTGGAGAACGGAAATGTCAAACTACTTCTTAAAGACAGACCAAAAGATTTCGGTTACAGCGGCCCTAGCTGAAGGTAATTCGATCCGGTCGATTGAACGTATGACTGGGATTCACCGGGACACGATCATGCGCTTAGGCGTTCGGATCGGTCAAGGTTGCGCCAGACTTCTTGATGAGAAGATGCGCAACCTCGATTGTCATCGGCCTGAGCTAGATGAGATTTGGGGATACGTTGGGAAAAAGGCACGTCACGTTAAAGAGAATGACGATCCGACAATGGGCGATGTTTGGACATATTGCGCGATAGATTCGGACACAAAACTAGTCCCGTCCTATCACGTTTCGAGTTCGCGCAATCATCAGGAAACGATTGCGTTTATCAGCGACCTGGCCTCACGCCTCAAGAATCAAGTTCAGATTAGCACGGACGCGATGAACTCATATGAGGACGCGATTGAAGTCGTTTTCGGAACGGGCGTTCACTATGCGCAGATTGTAAAAAGCTACCAGTCGGAGGACGGTAGCGCAGCGTACAACCCTGAGCGCCGTTACAGCCAGCCGCGCATTGCCTCAAGCAAGAAGAGAGTGTTTATTGGCAATCCTGAACGCGCATTGATTAGCACGTCCTACATTGAACGCTTGAATGGTTCTACTCGGTTGCATATGAAAAGGCTGGCGCGTCTGACTCATGCTTTCAGCAAAAAGTATGAGAATTTCGAGGCAGCGGTTGGATTGCATTTCGCCAGTTACAATCTAGTCAAGACGCATCGCACTCTGAAAATGACGCCGGCGATGGCGGCAGGAGTCGAGCGCAAGTTTTGGTCGTACGGCGATCTAGTCGAGAGGGTCGAGGCAGCCAATGGCTGATTACATTGAAGAACTACAAGCGGCGATCCTCAACCTACACGGCTGTAATGCCGTGCATATTAGGACTGTGCCAGTGACGGAAGAGTTTCAAGGCGAAACTGTTTGGCAAGGTGAGGTCGAGGTCTTTGAGACGAAGGATCACCCAAAGGCGAAGCGGATTTACGCATGGGGCCACGTATCAGGCGATGATGATCAGGGACGGCGCTATGTAACGGTGTTGGAATTGCCACCTGTTACGTCGCCACAGACAGCCGTTAAAGCGGCAACCATTCAGGAGATTAGAAGTGCCAGAGAAAAAACCAAAGGTCGGGCGTCCTAAACTTCCGAAGGGTGAAGCGAAGGGCGTCGTATTGCAATCTCGCGTACAGCCGAATGAGAAGGCCGCGTACCAAAAGGCCGCGAAGTCTGAAGGCGTAGACCTGTCAACTTGGGTACGTCAAACCTTGAATCAAGCGATCAGGGCGTGATAGCCTTGGAAGCGAAGGGCGTGAGAGTTGCACTCCACGCTGGTATCAGCAGCGGTCCTTGGGATGTAAAGCCCCTCAATAGCACTGGCTAACGGAACGCCCTTCTAAGTTAAATCTGCTACCGGCCCGGTCTTGGCTTCCCGCAAGGATTAGAGACCGGGCCTTTGTTTGTTATGGCCCCTCGCGCCTGAGCAGTAAAGCAATTGAACGCGACGGGCTATCTATCTAACATCGCACTGCCCTCCCGAAGGGTAAACTACAGGAATCCAACAAGACGCATAAGTCCCTTTTCATTCACTATTTTCCTTTAGTTGGGAAAGGCTTTTTTTGGGTGACGTTCGAAGGTTAAGGTCTTTACACCTGCTTTGCCCAAAAACAGGGGAACTTCATTAGGGGGCGGATGAACTTCCCTCGTTTTTGACCGAATCAGGGTAAGTTCTTGCGGGACGCTTTAGATCGCGAAGTTTTTCTTTTAAGACTTTCAACGAGTATGGAGGTATGACATCCGGCAAACACAAGCGGCCAGCGTGTTCCAAAGCAAGATCAGCAGGCGGCGTATCTTGAGAAGGCGCAAGACGCTCTATCAAATCATCAGGCAATGCTTCTTCGGCATAAATAGCGGACACTTCTTCTTTCCATCGCTTGCGTCGAGTCGGTTCTTTAGATTTCAAAGCAACGCGCGCGGCTTTCTTAGCTTCTTGCCAGATCGGTTTCAGTCGCTCGTAATTAACGTCCAAACATATATGATCAGTCGGACTCCACTTGTGTCGAAGGTTTTGTCTGCCGCCAGGTGTTACATTAAGAATCTCCTTTATGGCCTTCCAGAAGGGTTCTAGCTCCTTAACCATTTCCTCTAGTGTTCTCTTGCGTTGTCCTGTTTGATCTGCAAAATAATTTTGCTTTCCGAGTTCTACGACTTTGATTCCACCTTCGAAGAGTATCAAAATCAGTTTTGGCAGTAGTTGCGAGATGCCAACTGATAGTCCTATTGTGTGTGCTTCGAATACCTGAAGCGTGCTGCGTTTACATGCGGCGATTATTTCGTCATCCGTAGGCGTCCCTTTACCCTTACTGACAAGGCTTATTGCACGTCGAATTTCATCCTTCGTCTTATCGCTTGGAGGCGCATCTTTCCAAGATGGAATTTCCAATCGGCTTTGTCGAAAACCCTCTGGATAGAAATATAGTGTGAAGATCGGGCGTCCCTTTAGAAAGATGGACGCATAGGTGTCCGTATAAACAATAATCGGTTGATTTTTGGAAGCAGATTCTTCGACAGTCTTTTTATCTTCCGATGAGAGCAAGGGCGAAGGCGGATCGATTGTAGCCGTCGCGATTCCGCTATCGGGAAGACTGAAAAGAAGATTGATTACCGCCTTGCGGTCTTCGGGTGAGAGTTGTTGAGCAAGTTCCTGTACTTGCTCCAATGTTGGTTTCGACATGATCGGCTTTCCTGTTAGCCGTGATCCTGAAAAGTAATCGGCTCGCCCGTCGCGTCAGGATGTCGCGGCCTTTCCTCTCGTTAGCAAGACGTGCGTAAGGCGAGCCGAAAGTTGGTATCAGGGATTATACGCCCTTAGATAATGATGTCGATGTCGATTGGCGAGCGCGGCGAAAGCAATTCCGGGGAAGGCTTTTGAGGTTCGGGCTTACCACTGATAATCCGCTCACACATACTGCACAGCGCAACGAATTGGCCTGTGGGCTTCTCAGATGACAGTCTGCGATCATCCTTGCGCCGTCTTTGGTCCGACGCTCCATGCAGCCACACACCGCACAGAGACAGGCGATCATTCAGAGCTAGATGGTAAACAGGATTATCAGGACTGAAAATATATCCTTGCGTGGCGGGAGCTTCTTCCATATCCTATGGAAACCTCAAAACGATCCAGATGTTTACTAAGGCGCGAGGGCTAATCGGCTAATGACCGTAGCCCGGATGATTCAAGTCCGGGCAAAGCAAAATGACCAGCCGACAATACGCCTATATAGGCGCGCCTGTAAAGATCAAAGATGTGTCCTCCGGTCGGGAGGGCGCATCTAGTGGGAAGATCGTCCCGCCCAGCCCCTAAGTATCTCGCTAAGAAGCTGGCGCAAGTCCGCGAACAACTAGGACTGACTCAGGCTGTGATGTGTAAGAAGCTAGGTTTCTCGAAGATTCATCCGGCGCATATCTCTGCCTATGAACAAGGCAAGCGGGAACCGCCCCTGCCTGTCTTGCTCAAATATGCACGGTTAGCGGGAGTCTCTACAGACGTTTTGATTGATGATAAATTGCGCTTGCCGAAGTGACAATTCCTTACGGCTATACCGAGACCTTAAGAGCCTATGCCAATCCAATCGACCATCCATCCATAGGCATTGGCCGTAGCTGGGGACAGCGCGCTGCCATCGACCCACCGGATATAAATACGGAAACCTGTTGCTGTGGCATTGTAAATACCATCCACTCCAACGACTTTCCACTGACTGCTGGGCGTGTTACTTCGTAGTGATGCCACGTATACCGGGACGCTACTAAACTGTGCGGCACTAGTATTAATGTCAATGTATATACCGTCGGGGGTATATACCTGCCAACCAGTGCCCGCCGTGGTGCTTCCTGTGCCAACTTTGAGAGTAGCCATGACGTGAGACTCCTTTGTGGTTAGAGGCTGAGAACGCGAGGACGAGACTCTTATATCACCGATCAGAACGTGAGACAATGGCGAGGCGGGACAATTACCGTACCACGGAAAGGCCAGCCGGGTTTCAGATTAGGACACTACCGGTCTTAAGCGCAGGCATCCTGCCTGCGGAACGCCGGCATCTGGCCGGCCCACTATCGCCCGAGTTTCCAGAGAGGTTAAGATTCACGCATGATCATTCGCGGGGCCAGGGCAATTCGCGGGCGGATACTAATGCCGGGGGACAAATCGATCTCGCATCGTGCCGCCATGTTTGCGGCGCTGGCGGAGGGAACTTCGTCAATTACGAATTTCTCGACCAGTGCCGACTGTGCCGCCACCCTCTCCTGTCTCAAACAGTTGGGCGTTTCAATCGAGCGCGAAAACGAGAACCTCTTGATAATCGGCGTCGGCTCTGACGGATTGCAAGCGCCGCAAGCGCCACTCGAGTGCGGCAACAGCGGCACGACGATGCGTCTGCTCGCGGGAATTCTTGCCGGGCAGGACTTTAATTCAACATTGACCGGTGACGAGTCGTTGCGCTCCCGTCCAATGCAGCGAATCATCGAACCGCTACAGATGATGGGGGCGCGAATCTCGTCAGACGGCGGCCGGGCGCCACTGCTTATTCATGGGCACAAAGGTCTGGATGCGATTAGTTATGAATTGCTGGTGGCCAGCGCGCAAGTAAAGTCTTGCATCCTGCTGGCGGGGCTGAGCGTCGGAGGGCGCACGGAAGTTATTGAGAACCAAATTACGCGGGATCATACCGAACGAGTGTTAAGCAGTTTTGGTGTGGAGGTTGAGACTGGCGAAGCCGAACGTGAAGGAGAAAATGCCCGCGTCGCGGCAGTCAATGGCCCAGCCCGCTTGACCGCTCAACGAGTTTCGATTCCCGGTGACATTTCTTCCGCGGCATACTTTATCGCCGCAGCCGCTCTGATTCCGGGATCGTCTCTCGATATTAGCGATGTAGGTGTGAATCCAACGCGGGTGGTCTTCCTGGAGCGTTTGCAAGCGCTTGGGTTGGAAATCGTGGTCACCAATGGTCGTGAGGTCAACCACGAGCCCGTTGGAATAATTCGAGTTGAGGGCCCGCGAAAGCAATTGAGAACGCCAGAATTGCCTGTGACGATCGGAGGATTGGTCGTGCCGCAGTTGATCGACGAACTTCCGCTGCTCGCAGTGGTTGGCTCGCAAATCGAAGGCGGAATAGAGATTCGCGACGCCGCCGAGCTGCGAGTAAAAGAATCCGATCGCATCGCCGCCACTGCGCAGAACCTTCGAGCGATGGGCGCCGTTGTCGAGGAGTTCGCTGACGGCTTGCGCGTCGCTGGCCCCGCGCGCTTACGCGGAGCTAAGATTGACCCGCGCGGCGATCATCGGATCGCGATGGCCTTTACAGTCGGTGGACTCGTCGCCGAAGGCGAAACCGAAATCAGTGATCCGGACTGCGTCGCCGTTTCGTTCCCGGAGTTCTTTGGCTTGCTTGAATCAGTGGTTGAGAGATGACCGATCGCGGCTTTGCCGCCTGACGCGCGGGAGGCTTTGCCTTTCCGAGAAGGAAGCTTAGGTTAGATTATCGAGCGAGACTGCGTCTCGCTGGGCGGGCAGGATGCCCGCGCTCCATTATGGATCAGCGCATCGTCATTGTTGGCTTCATGGGCTGCGGAAAAACGACCGTGGCGAAAGCTCTCGCCGCTCGTCTGGACTGCGGCCTGGCCGATTTGGACGCTATCGTTTCCGCCCAACAAAACATGAGCGTGCCTGACTTAATCAACGAGCAAGGAGAGTCGAGTTTCCGCGATGCCGAAACTGCGGCCCTTCAGCTAATTCTCGATCGACAAACGCCGCGCATTATTGCGCTCGGCGGCGGCGCCTGGACGCTTGAGAGAAATCGCGATCTAATAAACAAGCATGGATGCATCGCAGTGTTTCTCGACGCTCCCTTCGATCTCTGCTGGCAACGAATCACGAATCATCCCGTGCCTCGTCCATTAGCCCTCGACGAAGTCACGGCTCGTCAGCTGTATGACCAGCGCCATCCGCTGTACCGGCTCGCCCACCTTCGCGTCGGAGTCACTAGTAAGACGAGCGCGGATGAACTCGCCGCAGAAATAGCTGAAGCGATTGGGCTCCGCGCGGCCCCCTCGCACTAACGGCCGCGCTCGCGGTTCTTCAGGTTTTCAATTAATCTTCTGGCGTGGAAAAATTTCGCATTCGCGGCGGCAACGCCATTAAAGGTCTCGTCTCGATCAGCGGCGCGAAGAACTCTGCTCTGCCGTGCATGGCCGCGGCAATTCTTACGCCGGAGACAATCACTCTCCACAATATTCCTTATGTTCGCGACATCATTACGCAGCGGCGTTTGCTCGAAGACATTGGCGCGCACGTATTGACCCCGGAACTGCGCACACACAAAATATCAGCTGCAAATATCGAGATCATGGCCGCGCCCTACGAACTGGTGAAAACGATGCGAGCTTCCGTGCTGGCGCTGGGCCCTTTGCTCGCGCGTTTCGGAAAGGCGCGCGTCTCGCTGCCAGGCGGATGTGCCATTGGCGCGCGTCCGATCGATTTGCATCTGACGGGTTTTACAAAACTGGGCGCAAACGTCTTTCTTGAAGCCGGCGACGTGGTGGCGCGCGCGCCGCAGGATGGCTTAGTGGGCGCAGAGATCAGTTTCGAAAAGATTTCGGTGACTGGAACTGAGAACTTGATGATGGCGGCGACGCTGGCGCGCGGACAAACGACCATTCACAATGCCGCGCGCGAACCGGAAGTGCGGGACCTGGCGGAACTTCTCAATAAGATGGGCGCGCGCGTCCGAGGCGCCGGCACGCCCACGATTCAGATCGATGGCGTCGAGGCCCTGGGCGGTGCTGAGCACACAATTATTCCCGATCGCATTGAAACCGGAACATTCATCGCCGCCGCAGCGATTACCAAAGGTGAGTTGGAAATCAAAGACTGTAATCCCGAGCATTGCAACCGAATTATTGCCAAGCTGCGAGAGGTCGGAGTCGAGATCGAAGAGATAAACCAGAGCACCCTGCATGTGCGCTGTGGCCCGCGGGGACTGGGAGCCGGGGACCTGAGCACCGAACCCTACCCGGGCTTTCCGACTGACATGCAGGCTCAATACATGACTCTTATGAGTCAGGCCAACGGCCGCTCGGTGATTACCGAAACCATCTTCGAGAACCGGTTCATGCATGCTTCCGAACTGCAACGCATGGGCGCGCGAATTCAGATCAGCCACGATCAAGCCATCGTCGATGGGCCCAGCGCCCTTATCGGGGCGCGCGTGCAGGCTTCCGATTTGAGGGCCTCGGCATCGCTGGTGCTGGCCGGTCTGGTGGCCGACGGCGAGACCGTAATCGATCGTGTCTATCACATCGATCGCGGCTACGAAAAAATTGAAACCAAGCTGAAAAAAGTCGGCGCGGACATCGAACGCCTCCGCGAATCAGTCACCTCGCCACTGCAGGCCCAGGAAGAAGAGGCTGCGTGAAGTGAAATTGGTTTATGCGGTTCGCGTAACTGAGACTGAAGAAAGGTCTGTGTTATTATCTGCCCATGAATGAGACCGATTGCCTCTTTTGTAAGATTCTAGCGGGCACTGCTGCGGCCGACGTGATTTATCAAGACAATCGTAGTGTCGTCATTCGCGACATTAATCCGCAGGCGCCCACGCATTTACTCGTGATTCCCCGCGAACACATGGAATCCCTCGATGACGCTTCGCAGAAGGACGAATCCCTGCTTGGTCACCTGCTGCGCATTTCGGCGCGGGTGGCTTACGAGCACGGCCTCTCTGAGAGCGGCGGCTATCGCACGGTCATTAACACCGGGGCCGGCGCAGGCCAGTCAGTTTCACACCTTCACGTTCACGTGCTCGGCGGACGCGAGATGACCTGGCCCCCGGGTTAACAGCTGGGATCTTGTTGTCAGCTCAGGAAATTTCTGGAGGTCGTGGACAAGACGTCTTACGATTACCTTTGAAAGAGTCGGAAGATGAGCACACAGACTGAAAGTATTGAGATCGACGGGCTGCCGCCGGGAACGAGAGATGCCATCGAGGAGTTGAGCCGAAGCGAAGGCAAGAGCGCTGAGGAGTACCTTCGTAGGTTGATTGAAACTCAGATCTCGTCGTCGCGCCTCAGTCACAACGACGAACTGCAAATGAAGCAGGAATTCGAATCATGGGAAGCCGCCAGCGACGAAGACTGTTTGAAGCTTGAGGTCAAGATGGCAGAGGTAGAGTAGATGGCGCGCGGCGATGTATTGCTTGTTAGCCTCCCACCAAGTGATCGCCGCGAGCAAAGTGGCCGGCGCCCAGCAGTAGCTGTGCAAACAGATCAAGCAGGAGAGCCCATGTTAATGGTCGCTCCTGTCACGTCAAACCTCGCAGCCCTTCGGTTCGCCTTCTCCGTACGCATCGAACCCTCAACTGAAAACGGACTCACGACGCCTTCCGTGGTTATGGTTTTTCAGATGAGGGCCATTGATAAAGTACGAATAGTCCGCAAGATTGGCCAGCTCTCTGGGCTAGACATGACGCGGATAGATGCAAAGATTTGGCAGATGCTCAGACCGCCTGATGTCTAACATTAGTTTTCGTGTTGACTAAAACGGCGTAATCAGCCCTCCCAGGTGGCCTCGGCCTCAAAATCCAAACCATATTTTTTCTGCAGAGCCGTCACAAATGTGGGCTCGACCGAACGCAAGTAGGCGATCCAACCCCTGAGATGGGTGAGGCGCTCTGGTTCGAGCTCCTTATTCTTCAGCTTGTTTACTAGGGCCTTGAGCATTCGCTTCTTGTCGCGTCCAATTGAAATCTTTCGGTCAGACGTGAGCACCAAGCCGGCCGCCAACCTTCTTCGTTTGCGTGATGAAAATGCAGTCTTACGGTCATTGATTCTCAGAGTCGGACCGCGCCCCACGTTTAGAGATTCTCGCAGACTGCCCATCATGCCTTGGAGAACGTTCGGCTGATTAGTGGAAAAGTAGAGATCGTCTGCGTATCGTGTGTATATGACTTCCTCGGCCTGTGCTATCCCCGCCCACTCTACATCAAACTCAAACATGATCGCGTTCGATAGGAGTGGAGATGTCGGCGCGCCTATCGTCAAACAATCAAAGCGACACACGATTTGTCTCACGAGAGTGATGTCCGCGTCCGTAAGCTCCACATCGGTCAACTTATTTCGATTCGCTTGGAGTAGGGTTACTACATCCGACCCGGTCAACGAAGGGAAGAAATCCTGGAAATCGACTCGCAGTATGTAGTTGTTAGCTACATGTGCAGCTGCGTTCAATCTGACACTCGATCCTTTCTGATATGCAGTGGCTGATGGATGGACGGGCAGTAACTTAAGCACATTTCTGAGTAGCCAATACTGTAGAAGTTTGAGCTCTCTGGCCGGGTGATGAATTGTTCGTTGACCACCCGTTCGCTTTGGAATTTTGTATTCCTTATACCGATGAGACGCCGAGTTTGCCAGCTTTGTCAGGAATGATGGGGCCAACGCCAGTTGGGTAGCCATTCGCTCGATTATCATAGAGCCACCTCCTGCAAGGCCTGTAACAAACGCGGCGAATTAAGCTGATAAAACAAAGTCACACTAGCGAGTATTTCATCAATATCGACGTTCTTAATTTCAATGAGACTTGCGCTCCCCACCATCCGGTAATAACGAGTTTCTTCATCCTTCTGCACAAACTTCCCTGCCTGCAGAATTCTGAGCAGATCTGCCAATTCTTGCGCCGACGGATTGGTACCGAAACAAACAGAGATTGCGTGTTTCAAGGTTGCCGAGTTGGCTAACCGAAGGAGTCTCAGTATTTCAAGTACGACCGCCAGTTTCTCCTTAACATTCAACTGATGGAACTCTCGATACTCTAATTGGTGACGTGGAGTCCCGCCTAAACAATCTCTGAGCCGTTCTCCAACATGAGTGAAATCGGCCGCCTCTGCAGCGCCACAATGGACGGTTGGTCGAAAAAGTGAAGAACCGTCAATCTTGTGTATGGGACCGCGGTTAAGAAAAGAAGGGTACTGCTCAGCGTCTGGATTTATCACAAGCGTCTTATTGCGAATCTTCTGTGAGCCAGAGAAGAAACCAGTTTCCGCGAAGGAGCCGGGACTCTCGGGAAAAATGAGAACGCAATCCGCAATGCCGGCGATAACTGATTCAAACCTATTGAGATCTATGAACGTCCTACGCTCGGCAACGAAGTTGTCCTTGATGGCGTTTTCGGCTAGTAGGCAAACAAAGTTTGGGAGTTCATGCTCGGCCCACTGAAGGAACTGCTGGCGGAGGGTTGTCTTTCCTTGGCCCAATTCCCCGCCACAAACAAACACAAAGAAGGGCCCATTCCGTAGGTAAACCGGCTTCGTTTGAAAGATTGCGCGCAGAGATTCAAGCACCCGCATTCCAGCGGGATGTGAGAATAATAGTGTCATATGTGAGCGTCTTACTTAGAACGCGGGCGGAGAGACAAATCCGTCCGTCCCTTTAGGGCGCGAGTCTTCGAGCGAGGACGGAGTTGGCTCTCTGCCCGAAGAATCCCGCTCAATGCACTTCAGCCTGGCTCAACACCCGGCATAGAGTCTTATCGCAAACCTCACGAAAAAACCCAGCTAAGACGCGGAAGTATGGTAATAGGGGGAGCCGTGTGCGTCAACAAGAAATGCCGCAGAACAGAGATGCTGTTCTGTGACTTCACTCGTTCTATCATCTCACTAGGGCGCCGCGTCAAAACGAAAACGCGCGCCGGCTTTCCGACGCGCGTTTTTTCTATTGGGCGACTGCGGGAGTCTATTCGCGACCGTTACGACGCTGGGTGGGCGCTTCGGTTAGCCGCACAGGTACGCTGGTTCGGCGACTTTGCCGGAAGACCTCTACATTAATGTTGTCACCGACCTTATGCTTGTCGAGAATCTTATAGAGATCGTCGTTGGTGTCGACCTTTTCGCCGTCAATCCCCACGATTATATCGCCGAGCTCGAGGTCGCCGTCTTCGGTTTGAACCACACCGCGAAGGCCCGCATTAGCGGCCGGGCTCCCAGGTTGGACGCTCACGATTAGGACACCGGATGAAACGGGCAATTGCATCTGCTTGCCCAACGACTCGACATCGCGTGGCGCAATACCCAGTTTGGGCCGGCGGATTTCGCCATCGCGAATAAGCAGGGGAACAATTCGTTTGGCGATATTCACTGGAATCGCAAAGCCCACGCCCGCGGATGAGCCGGACGTAGACTCTATTTGAGAGTTAATTCCGATCATGCGCCCGTGCGAGTCCAGCAACGGGCCGCCTGAATTCCCCGGGTTAATCGAAGCATCAGTTTGAATCGCGCCCTCAATTTTTCTACCGTTCTGCGCTTGAATGGGCCGCTGCAAACCGCTGATAACTCCAGTCGTAAGCGTCCGATCGAGACCAAAAGGATTTCCGATGGCCAGAACTTTCTGTCCCACGATGAGTTTGTCAGAGTCGCCCAGAGGCACGACGGTCAAACTTTCCTTTGGTGTTTCCAGTAGCTTAATAACTGCCAGGTCTGTATCCGGATCGCGACCAACTACCTTTGCTGTATAAGCCTTACCGCTGCCAAAACTAACCGTAAGCTTTTCGGCATCGGCGATCACGTGGTAGTTGGTGAGAATGTCTCCCTGCTCGTCGATAACTGAACCTGACCCGGCGCCCTCGACGGGGCGGGAAAACATACCAAAGAAATCTCGAGTCATCGTCGTGGACTGGATATAGACGACCCCCGGCGACGCCGCTTTATAAACTTCAATATTGTTCTGCTCGTCGGCCGCCAGCGAAGGATCGGTAATGCCTGTCGGTGTCGAGACGGAAGCCGATCCTAAAAGCTGAAAGCGTGCCGACAGTTGTTGAAAACCCGCGACAGCGATCGCGGCAAAGAGTGCGGAGCCCAGGGCGATAACCAAAATCTGCCGTGCTGAAAGTCTGTACATATTAATTCTCCTTCAAATCACCTTGACTGAGATGCGCCGACGCTATTTTACGGTTGCGTCACCCGCATATGCAAAACGCTCGGGGCGTGTCGAGGTTCCGGGAACCCAGTATGAAACTATTCTTGTTTGGAGCTAAAGGAGAGATGAGGTTGCCTTGGCAAACAGGCTTTAGGACAGCAGGCTAATCACCGCCTGGGGCACCTTCGCGAAATAAGTAATCATCGACAGTGGTTCAGACCAACCGAGCGCTGACACGCCCGTAGCGGCATGGGCCAGCATCAACCCTGCATAGATTGCCAGCACCAGTTGCATTCCACGACGGGCCAGAGGCAGATGCGAACAGCGATAGAGGGTGTAGGCCGCGAATGCCCCGATGGCCAGCTTGACCAATAAGAAAGGGGCATCGCCAACTTTGAGCAATTGGTTCATCAGGCCATTGCCTTCGCTGGCGATGTTGGTATGAACCCAGAACAGGGTTAGCTGCGCGTCGATCCAATTCAGCGCAAAGAGAAGAAGACTTTTTGCGAGTGCGCCCATGTTTTACGAGTGTCTCTCCCTTACGTCAAAAATTGTTGAACCTCGGCCCTTCGGAACCACGAAACCCCCGAACCCTTCGGGCCCGGAGGTTCCACCGTCCTTACGGAAAGAAACGAGACTCGCTTCGTGCTAGCCAAAGTAAAGTCTCAATCGCGCTCCGCTTCCGCTGAACGGCGGTCTCGAACACAAATTTCCCGAAGCTGACTATTGCAACCGGGGTGGCCGTGACCGCGCTACTTCGTCTTACTGTTCAATGCAAATCGTAATATAGAATAAACGAAGTGAGCAAGACGCCAAGTAATTTTTCGATTGCAAATGCTGTGATGGAAGGCACGGAAAAGTTGCGCGAAGCGGCGATCCCGGAAGCCCGGCGCGATGCCGGTTCGCTATTAGCCCACTTGCTGCGCCGCGAGCGGAGCTTTCTCATCGCTCATGCGGACGAGGCAGTGACCGATGAAGAGATTGAATCCTTTCGATTTCTGATTAAGCGGCGCGCCGGCGGCGAGCCAATGCAGTACATCACCGGGCATCAGGAGTTCTTCAAACTCGACTTTGAAGTTACTCCAGCCGTATTGATTCCCCGACCCGAGACGGAACTGATCGTTGAGGCGGGACTGGAACTCTTGCGTAACGATCCGAAACCAAATCT
>WNFR01004229.1_pt1 | contig 15706 bp, 13 predicted proteins | sample 5400221 | NCBI WGS metagenome assembly WNFR01 (sample SAMN13153357, study PRJNA577476) | soil metagenome | isolation source: 40 cm soil under Madrone tree | place: USA:California | collected 2016-06-14 | reverse complement strand
CGATCTCGCCGCGATTTCCGTGTTGGGCATCGCAATGCTGGTCATCACCTTCGCGGTGGTGCTCGCGGTCAACCGGATTCCGGTGTTCGGGGCCAATGCCGGCGCAAGGCTGCGGAATGGTTAGAGCGGCATCGCACAAGCTCTCAGCAGGTCGTCCCTGCGAACGCAGGGACGACTCGTTGAAACGGCCAGGATACCTTAGCTACCGCTCCAAACCTTCGACCCGGTAAGCCTCGACCTGTGCCTTGAGGCGCTCGAGCGACGCCGTCGGCGCCGCGCGGTCAACGACATATTTTCCGTCCGCCAGCAGCGAGAGTACTTTAAGGTCGATCGCTGGCGAATGATGAACGACGTCGCCGTAATTGCTCAGATCGTGCGTTATTTCCTTGGCCACGCGAAAATCGTGAAGGCTGACATTCGGAAACTCCATCAATCGCTGACCCGCATAGGCGGAGAAATCGTAAACGATCTTCAGCGTCGCCGGTGAAGCGTCCCTCATCGCCACGAATTGCAGGATTGAATAGGGCGGAAAGTAGATGTCGAACTTCACGTCCGGATTTTTCTCAATCAAGCCGATCGCGTCGTGTTCGAACCCGCGGACCATCGCGGTGTAGTCGTAGCCCTCCGCCAGGTAGGCGCTGTGCACCGGGTCTGTGATGCGCGCGAACTCGGCGAGCGCTCTTTTCGCGTTATAAAATCCGGGCACGTCGAAATCGAGCCGAAGGGTGTTAATGTCGTCGGCGCGGGAAATCGGAAATTTGAACAGCATGCCGGTCGTCAGCCGCGCGACCAGCGGCTCAAGCGGCTTGATCGACCGCACCAGTATCCATGCCGACTCGCGCGCCATGGCGCCGCTGAAAAGGTAGCTCGCGATGCCCTTGGCGTTTCTCCGGTAGAGATCGGCCGGAAGATAGATGTCCGAGTCCCGGCGCATCGCGGAAGATCCAATCGTCCATTTGCCAGACGATCCGCTTGGGATGACGCTCGAGCGCCGCGGCAAGCACAAAACTCTGCTCGTGGGAATTCGAGCCGCTCATCGCCAGCTTCACCGAGCGGACGCCGAGCAGCCTGTCGATATCGCTCTGCCGAAAGTGAATCGCAAGCGAGGTGCCCATGAAGACCGTGTCGAACTCCTGGCTTCGGACCAGCCCGGCGTCCTGCATGCGGCTGTCCGGCGAATACATCGCCGGAAACAAGCGCGCCGGCCTTAACAGCTGCAGCGGGTCGACCACGAAATTGAGCGCGGCCGCCATCACAATGATGAGCCCGCTCGCGCACAGAAACCTGAGCAGATTCTTGGGCGCGGTGCTCATGACACCATGAACCCGATTGGATTGAATCGAATCATGATCTCACTCTTTGTTTGAGCATGATCTCCGCGCGAACGCTTGGCGTTTGTCGCGAGGGAAAACCGGTTCCCACTTTTGCGGGTCATGCTCTAGAACCTGAAATAAATGAATTCGCTGTGCTGCTGGATCCCGAGAATCCCGAAGGCCAGCACCGCGGCGGTGGCATAGAGGAAAACGGAGCGCTTCTGCCACGCGCCGAGTCCCTGGCCTACGGTTCTGTTCTTGTGATCGTAGCTCATGATAGTTTGCGTGTTCGGAGCAAACCACGCGATCCCGGCATAGACGATGATGAATACGGTGTAAGCCATTTCACCGCGCCCGAATACGATCTGCGTGGGATCGGCCATCTTCGACAGCACGTACAGCGCCGTGGACATGCTGTCGGCGCGAAAGAACACCCATGCGACCACGACCGACAGGAACGTCAGAATGAACGCGGCAATATTCGCCAGCCGCGCGAAGCGTGGCGCGACGGCGGGGCCATAATTGTTCCAGGCGTGATTGATGCAAAGATACGCCCCGTGCAGCGCGCCCCACGCGACGAATGTCCAGGCCGCACCGTGCCACAGGCCGCCGAGCACCATGGTGATCATCAGGTTCACATACCGTAAGGTCCGGCCACGCCGATTGCCGCCCAGCGGAATATAGAGATAGTCGCGCAGGAACTGCGACAGCGTCATGTGCCAGCGCCGCCAGAAATCGATGATGCTCATGGCCTTGTACGGCGAATTGAAATTGAGCGGCAGGAAGATGCCGAACATCAGCGAGAGTCCGATCGCCATGTCTGAATAGCCGGAGAAATCGAAATAGAGTTGAAAGGTGTAGGCGAGCGCGCCGATCCACGCCTGATCGAACGACGGCGCAGTTGGACCGAACGCGAGCGCGACCAGCGGCTGGATGCCGTCGGCCAGACAGGTCTTCTTGAACAAACCGATGGCGAAGATGATCAGGCCGCACAGGATCAAATGCGCATCCGGCCGCTTCGCTGCCGCCCGCTCGAACTGCGGGATCATGTCCTTGTGATGGAGGATAGGTCCCGCGATCAGATGCGGGAAATAGGTGACGAACAGCGCATAATGCGGCAGCGCGTAACGCGCGACTTTTCCACTGTAAGCGTCGACCAGGAATGCAATCTGGGTGAAGGTGTAGAACGAGATGCCGACCGGAAGCAGGATGTTGACGGCGAAGCCGGTCGAGAAGATTGCGTTGAGGTTGGCGGCGAGGAAGCCGGCATATTTGAAATAACCAAGCACCAGAAGATCGCCGGCGACGCCGACCGTCAGCACCGTAAAACGCGGGACGGCGCGCAGCCGCTTTGAAAGCAACAACAAGCCGACGCCATAGTTGAACGCGACCGACGCCAATAGCAGCAGCACGAACTGCCAGTTGCTCACGGAGTAGAAAACCAGCGACGCCAGCGCCAGCCATATCACGGGAGCCAAATTGCCGAGCCGGCCAAGCGCGAAATAGCCGATCAAGGCGATCGGCAGGAACAAAAAAATGAACAGGTAGGAGTTGAAGAGCATAAGTCCTCAATCTCTGGGGCGGCGGAAAGCCTAACCCATACAATTCGCCGGTCAACAAGCCTGCGGGCGCAGCGACCAAGCTGCTGTTTCGGCGTATCCCTCATGGTGGGGAGGCGCTCTTGCGCCGTCTCAAACCATCAAGCCGTGGCGTATCTCTCATCCTTCGAGACGCGGCGAAGACGCCGCCCCTCAGAATGAGGCCATCGCCTCTGGCGCAAGGGCGACGCATCTGGCAATCCACCGTGGGGAACCCGATATGGCAATGATGGGAACAGCGGCCGAATCCGCAGGGAGTATCAGGTGACACAACCGATAAAGAAAACCAGCTCACAGCAGGCGCCGATCGCGCCGCGCCGGCCGCATTCATTGACCCTCCACGGCATCACGGTCGTCGACGACTATGCGTGGCTGAAGGATGCCAAGTGGCACGAGGTGCTGCGCGATCCCTCGGTCCTGAACGCGGATATTCGAAAATATCTCGAAGCGGAAAACGACTACACCGAGGGCCTGCTCGGCCATACCGCGGCCTTGCAAAAGAAGCTGGTCGCCGAAATGCGCGGGCGAATCAAGGAAGACGATTCCAGCGTGCCCGCGCCGGACGGACCTTATGCGTATTTGCGCAAATTCCGGGAGGGCGGCCAGCACGAGATGTTCGGCCGCAGGCCGCGCGACGGCGGCGAGGCGGAAATCATTCTGGACGGCGACCAACTGGCGGCGAACCACAGATATTTCAAGTTCGGCGGTGCCAGGCATTCGCCGGATCATCGGCTTGAAGCCTGGAGCGCCGATATCAAGGGCTCGGAATATTTCACGATCCGGGTGCGCGATTGGGCTGGTGGCGTCGACCGTGACGACGCCGTCGAGGAAACCGACGGCGCCGTGGTGTGGAGTGCGGATGCCAAATCGTTCTTCTATGTGAAGCTCGACGACAATCATCGGCCGATGCAGGTCTGGCGTCATCGCCTGGGTACTCCGCAGGCGGACGACGTTCTGGTTTACGAGGAAAAGGATTCCGGCTGGTTCACCCATATCCATGAAAGTGCCAGCGGCCGCTTTTGCGTGATCGCGGGCGGCGACCACGAAACATCCGAGCAGCGGCTGATCGATCTTGCCGATCCCGATGCGCCGCCGCGCCTTGTCGCGGCACGCGAAAGTGGCGTGCAATATTCGGTCGCAGACCGCGGCGATGAGCTGTTCATTCTCACCAATGCCGATGGAGCGATCGACTTCAAGATCGTCACCGCGCCGCTAAAATCACCGGAGCGCGCCAGTTGGCGCGACCTGATCCCGCACCGAGAAGGCGTCTATGTCCTCGATATCGAGCTTTATGCCGGTCACCTGGTGCGGTTGGAGCGCGCCAATGCGTTGCCCGCCATTATCATCCGCGACCTCAAGACCGGCGAAGAGCACGCTATCGCCTTCGACGAGGCGGCGTATTCGCTTGATACCATGGGCGGCTATGAATTCGACACGACGAATCTGCGCTTCTCGTATTCGTCGATGACCACGCCGTCGGAAGTCTACGACTACGACATGGCGGGCCGGACACGAACTTTACGCAAGCGCCAGGAAATTCCTTCCGGCCACGACCCGGCCGACTACGTCACCACCCGCATCATGGCGACCTCGCATGATGGCGCGCAGGTGCCGGTCTCGATCCTGCACCGCCGCGATCTCAAGCGCGACGGCCGTGCGCCGCTTCTGCTCTACGGCTATGGCTCCTACGGCATGGCGATGCCGGCCTCATTCTCCGCCAACCGGCTATCGCTGGTCGATCGCGGGTTTGTCTATGCCATCGCGCATATAAGAGGAGGTACCGACAAAGGCTGGGGCTGGTATCTCGACGGCAAGCGCGAGAAGAAGACCAACAGCTTTGATGATTTCGCAGCCTCGGGGCGCGCGCTGATCGGCGCCGGATATACCAGCGCCAAACGCATCGTCGGGCATGGCGGCAGCGCCGGCGGCATGCTGATGGGCGCGGTCGCCAATCGCGCCGGCGAGTTGTTTGCAGGCATCGTCGCCGAAGTGCCGTTCGTCGACGTGCTCAACACCATGCTCGACGACACCCTGCCGCTGACACCGCCGGAATGGCCGGAATGGGGCAATCCGATCGAAAGCGAAGCCGACTTCCGGACCATCCTGTCCTATTCGCCTTACGACAACGTCGCGGCGAAGGATTATCCGGCCGTTCTGGCGATGGGCGGGCTGACCGATCCGCGCGTCACCTATTGGGAGCCGGCGAAGTGGATCGCGCGGCTGCGCGCGACGATGACAGGCGGCGGCCCGGTATTATTGCGCACCAATATGGGCGCAGGCCACGGCGGCGCATCCGGCCGTTTCAACCGGCTCGACGAAGTCGCCATCGCCTACGCGTTCGCGCTGTGGGCGGTGGGAATGGCGGGACGGAGCGGGGTGTGAGTGATAGCACGGCCGATCGCCAGAGTTCGTCGCGACCGGGCTTGCCTCGGCCATCCACGTCGTCTTACTCACAAACGCTGTAAGACGTGGATGCCCGGGATAAGTTCGGGCGGGCATGACGGAAGTCATCGCCCCACCCTTTTTCCGCCACGCCGCGAAATCGGCCAGCGCCTGCTCATCGGTCGCGGGATAGAGCCCGAAAATGCGGCGCAGAGCGCCGACCCGTCGGCGTGCCCTCAGCGACAAGCGCTACGCGCTTGCGCGGGGAATGACGGGTTAATAGATCGAAGGTTCGCCGACCGGCGCGCCGAACGAGGTTTCAAGAAAATCGAAATCGCAGCCTTCGTTGGCCTGCCTGATGTGGCGCGTGAACATCCAGCCATAGCCGCGCTCGAATCGGGTCTCGGGTTGCTTCCATTCGGACCGGCGCTTCGCAAGCTCGGCTTCCGGCACATCGAGATTGATGGTGCGCGCCGCGACGTCGAGCGTGATGCGATCGCCGTTCTTCACCAGCGCCAAGGGCCCGCCGATATAGGCCTCCGGCGAGACATGGAGGATGCACGCGCCGTAGCTGGTGCCGCTCATGCGCGCATCGGACAGCCGCACCATGTCGCGCACGCCCTGCTTCACCAGTTTGGTCGGGATCGGCAGCATGCCCCATTCCGGCATGCCCGGTCCGCCCTGCGGTCCGGCATTGCGCAAAATCAGGACGTGATCGGCGGTGACATCGAGATTCGGATCGTCGATCGCTTTCTTCATCGATGGGTAATCGTCGAAGACCAGTGCCGGACCGCTATGTCTGAGGAAACGCGGCTCGCAGGCTGAGGGCTTTATCACGCAGCCATCCGGGGCGAGGTTGCCCTTCAAAACGGCGAGCGCGCCCTCGGCATAGATCGGATTTGCAACCGTTCGGATAACATCGTCGTCGTAGACTTCGGCGCCCGCGATGTTCTCACCCAGCGTCTTGCCGGTCACCGTAACGCACTCGAGATGCAGATGATCCCTGATGCGGCTCATCAGGCCAGGCAATCCTCCGGCGTAGAAGAAATCTTCCATCAGATAGGTGTCGCCGCTCGGCCGTACGTTGGCGATCACGGGCACCTTGCGGCTGGCGGTCTCGAAATCGTCGAGGCCGATATCCTGGCCGGCGCGGCGCGCCTGCGCGATCAGGTGAATGATCGCATTGGTCGAGCAGCCCATCGCCATCGCCACCGTGATGGCGTTTTCGAACGCCTTGCGGGTCTGGATCTTTTTCGGCGTTAAATCTTCCCAGACCATCTCGACGATGCGCCGGCCGGATTCCGAACTCATGCGGATGTGGCCAGCGTCCGCAGCCGGGATCGACGACGCACCCGGCAGCGTCATGCCTATCGATTCAGCGATCGCGGTCATGGTCGAGGCGGTGCCCATGGTCATGCAGGTGCCGTAGCTGCGGGCGATGCCGGCCTCGACATCGACCCAATCCTTGTCCGAGATTTTTCCCGCACGCCGCTCGTCCCAGTATTTCCAGGCGTCGGAGCCCGAGCCTAAAGTCCGGCCCTTCCAGTTGCCACGCAGCATCGGCCCTGCCGGCAGGTAGATTGCAGGCAGACCCATGCTGGTGGCGCCGAGCAGCAGCGCCGGCGTGGTCTTGTCGCAACCGCCCATCAGCACCACGCCATCGACGGGATGGCCGCGCAGCAGCTCCTCCGCGTCCATCGCCAGCAGATTGCGGTAGAGCATGGTGGTCGGCTTCAGAAGCGATTCCGACAGCGAAAGGGCCGGCAATTCCATCGGAAAGCCACCGGCCATAAGGACGCCGCGCTTGACGTCGTCGACCCGCGACTTGAAATGCATGTGGCAGGGCTGCGCATCCGACCAGGTATTGAGGATCGCGATGACCGGGCGATCCTTCCACTCCTCCGGCGCGTAGCCCATCTGCATGGCGCGCGAGCGATGGCCAAAGGCGCGGAGATCGTCGGGCGCGAACCAGCGTGCGCTGCGCAGCGTTTCCGGCTTTTTCTTTGCTGTCATTAGAACACCTGTTCGAGACCCCCTTTGGTCATCTCACAGGCAGTCCGTGCGGGGCAAGCCCCGCTTTGATCCGCTCATCGCCGGATGCATCGCATCAAGCGACTTTCTTGCTTATCGCGCCCGTACAACTACGGCGTCAGGAACGATGCCGCGCCGCGATGCTTCCTCCCAATTTCAGCTAATCGAAGTGAGAATCACTGACTTCTTGCTGCGGGATATAGTTTGTTTACCGAGCTTATACTCTTCGAGGGTTAATATTGTACTGAGTAAGAAAGCAATGCTTTTGGCGTGGCGAGCACCCCCGTGGTTTCACGGGCATTAGATTTACTTCTTAATCCGCCACGAACTGGTTTCATGGTTCGATGCCCGCACGGTCCTGCACGCGACGGACCGATCGTCGATACCGTATCAAATCGCGGAAAATTACGCTGCAATGACCCAGGTCGATCGGATTCAGGAGTATTTGAAGAGGCTGACGCCGTTGGCGCGCGGCAACCTTCTGATCGAGCTCGAGCGGCTGGAAGTCTGCGACAGCAAAATACCTGGCTCCGCAGAGGTCCTGGCCAAGCTGCGCGCGGAATTCCGCAAGGATGGGTCGACCCAAAATCCCATCGACAATCCCTCGCGGTATTTTTTCGCGCTGTTGGAGCCGCTGCTCGTCGACGGCGCTCCCGAGCATGCCAATTCCGGTCGCATACTGCGCGGTTCGCTGTCTCCCATCTGGGAATGGATCAGCCGAAATCTATTGCCGACGATGGCGCGCGACTATGTCAAGGCGATAAACGAGTTGATCGCCGCCGGCGATCAGCGCAAAGCCCGGCAGGTTGCCATCACGTTCCAGACCAAGGTCGTCAAATCTCTCGAGAGCACCCTCCGCTCATTGGATGGCGCCAATCAAATCCGCGCCAAACTCGCGACCTACACGACTTCGCATGCGGCCTATGACGACCTGACCAAGATGCTGTGTGTGCTGCGCGCACGCGATGCCCTGGCGAAGTTCAGCGATGCGCTGCCGGCCACGATCAGAAATTTCGACGACGCGCCGGTCGCCAAAGTAACGGCGTTGCTGGATGCGCTCCAAAAAAAACACGCCGAGGTACTTCCCTTTGCGCTGGCGTTGGTAGCCAGGCGACTGAGGACTCCCTGGCAATTGATCCGCCTCGCCACCAAGGCTGCGCCCAGCAAGAAGGCCGCGGATATCGCCGCCACACCCTACGCGCTCGCGGTTTCGATGGTGCTGGACCGGTTGGACGACAAGCGATTGGCGTTACGCATTGCCCTCAGGAACAACCGGGTCCTGGTCTGCAAGGAAATTCTGACCGGTATTTACGACACCGAATACGCCTTGCAGGTCCGCATCGACCTGCTCGACGAATCCGACTGGGGAAAGCGGCTTCACAATCTGATGAACGCGATCGCCGCTCTGGTGGAAGCGGAGGTGAGCCGGTTTCCCGACAATGTCGGCCACGTTCTGGGATCGCGCAGCAGCCTGCGCAGTCGTCAATCGCTGGCCGAACGCCTGAGTCATCTTGCATGGAAGGGGCGCGACGCCATGAAGGACGGGGCGGCCTATTGCAAGAAGCTGATCGAGTCCTAGGAAATCTCGGGCCCAAAAAAGCGATTACGATCTTCGTCCAGTCGAACGCGCTGGTTCATTGTCCAACGCTCTCGCCACAAAGGCGTCGTATCGCAAGTTCAGGAATTTCTCGAGAAATCGCCCTGAGACGACGAATCTGAACCACCAATATGCCTTCCGTCGGATTTTCATTGTCCTGTCCTCGATGCTGACAGTGGCCCCGCCCGCAGCCTGGATAGCGCCGATCCCAGCGATCGGGTGTGACATGGTTCACATTCGGCAGCACACATGCCCGTGAGATTGCAGCCCGAGGCGCGGGCCTGAAAGCCGGATTTTTCCAGCCTCGCGCTGCCGTATGGATCGCCGGAATTCCATTGTTCAGTCATCTGTCCGATCGCATCGGCCGCAAGAATATGTACATGATCGGGGCAGCGGTGACCGGCGTGTTCGGTTTCATCTATTTCGCCATGCTCAACACCGGATCGGAGCCGATCATCTTCCTCGCGGTGATCGTTTCGCTTGTGCCGCACGACATGATGTACGGTCCGCAAGCCGCGCTGATCGCCGAAAGTTTTACCGGCCGCCTGCGCTACAGCGGATCCTCGCTCGGCTACCAACTCGCATCCATCATCGCCGGAGGCCCGGCGCCGCTGATCGCGACGTGGCTGTTCGGCACTTTTCATTCGGCTTCCACGATTGCTATCTATATCGCAATCTGCGCGGTGATTACGCTGGTCGCAACTGCGTTGATGACCGACTACACCGGCAAGGACATTTCCGGGGAATATCAATCGCGGTGATAGTTTGCACCCGCCGCCGCCCTGCGATAATCACTATTGGTGATAGTCCTGCAAAGGCAATCGGACATTCAGAAAAGGAGATGGCGATGGGTCGAGGGATCTGGTCACTGACGGCGATGGTGGCGCTGGCTGGCGTTTTGAGCTTCAGTTCGGGTGCCGGAGCACAGACGGCGGCGGCGCCGACCGAAAACGGGGCGCCGACGGCCGACAACGCCGTGATGCTCACCATCTTTTTGAAGCACGACCAGTCGCGCCCCTTAAGCGAACTCAACGCGCAGCTCGAGAAGCAAGGCTTTTACAAGGCCTTCCCCCCGCCCGGCATCGAAGTCGTCAGCTGGTATATCATGATGGGGATCGGACAGGTGGTCACGTTGCGGCTTCCGGCGTCCCGGCTTCGCGAGGTCAACCGCGTGCTGGAGAACACGGCCTGGGGCAGCTATCGCACGGAATTCTATCCGACCTACGACTACAAGGCGATCGGCATCGCGGCGCACGACAAGGCGCAATAGGCCGCGCCGGCGAGCGTTCGATTCAACTGGGTTGAATCGGACCCTCGCCGTATTTTTTGTTTGAGCATGATCTCCGCGCAAACGCTTCGCGTTTGTCGCGAGGGAAAACCGGTTCCCACTTTTCCGGATCATGCTCTAGACCACCGCGTTTTTCGCAATGGCTTCGCGGAAATATGCCGCGCTGAGCTTTGGGGTTCGCTTCTGCGTCTTGAAGTCGACATGGACGAGGCCGAACCGATTGGTAAAGCCGTCGCTCCACTCGAAATTGTCCATCAGGCTCCAGTGAAAGTAGCCCTTGACGGGCACGCCCTCGGCCGTCGCCCGGTGCAGATGAGCGAGATGGTTGCGAAGGAACATGATGCGGTCAGAGTCATCGACGATGCCATTGGCCGAGATTTCGTCGCTCGCCCCGCACCCGTTCTCGGTAATGTAGATTTCTTTGATCTTCCATAGCGACTGCATCTGCCGCGGAGCCCAATACATCACCTCGGGACCCAGCAAGTGCCACAACGAAAGCATTCGCGGGTGCGATTTGTTGAACGGTATCGGCCGAAATCCGCCAGCCCGTTCGGAAGCCACGACATACGCGGCAGGCCGATAGACGTTGATGCCGATGAAATCGACCGGTGAGGAGATGATCTTCAGGTCATCCTCGGTGAATTTCGGCGCGTCCTTTCCGGCAGCGGTGAGATAGGCGTCGGTGTACTTCCCCTCAAGCATGACGGTGAGATAACCGGCGTTCATTTCGCGTGTTGCGATCTCCGCAGCCTTGATGTTCTCGGGTGTTTCGATCGCCGGCACCGCCGTGCTCAGATTGTCTGCTGGTCCGCACTTGGTTCCTGCTACTCCGTTCGCGCGGATCGCCTGGACCGCAAGCCCCTGGGCGAGAACGGCGTTGTGCCGGACCTGGTTCAGCTTTGCGTTTGACAGTTTCAAGCCCGGAGCATGTTCGATTCGGACCTTCCTGCCGTCAACCGCCACTTCGGCGCCACGGTGGCCTATATCCACGAAGGAGAAGAACTCGTTGATCGTGAAGAAGTGCTTAGTCCGGTCGCTGAGCGCCCCGGCCATATAGCCGGCATAATCCGCAAACGCTTTGGCGGTGTCGCGAGACTGCCACCCGCCCTTGTCCTGAAGCGCCTGCGGCAGGTCCCAGTGATAGAGAGTCGGAAAGGGTTCGATGCCGGCTTCGAGAAGCGCATCGATGAGGCGGCGGTAGAAGTCGAGGCCCTTTGCATTCGGCTGACCGATGCCGCTGGGAAAGATTCGTGGCCAGGCGATGGAGAAACGATACGCCTTAACCCCCAAATCTTGCATGAGCCTCACATCATCCTTGTAGCGATGATAGTGATCGACCGCGACATCCGCGTTGTCGCCGTTCCTGATCTTGCCCGGCGTGTGCGCGTAGCGATCCCAGATCGATGCGCCGCGACCGTCTTCCTTTACAGCGCCCTCGACCTGAAACGCTGACGTGGCGACGCCCCAGGAGAAACCCTCCGGAAACGTGGCTGCGCCGCCTTGCACCGATTTCGGCTGACTTTCTGCCGAGGTTTGGGCCCGGCCCGCCAATGGCGCTCCAGTTGTCATGCCTAATGCGGCAGCACCTGCGGCTTTGGCGAAGTCCCGCTTGGTAAGATTGGTGGACATTGATCAACTAACTCCATTTGCGAGTGAAGAAAGCCGAACGGGAATCACTGAGTTCGTAGCGCATGATTCGAGGCTCCAGTTTCGGAGCCCGAATCACGTCTACGGCCGCACCATCAACCCGCAGCGGCCCGTCGCGGAGCCGCTAATGTTCTGAAATTACTTCCGCTTTCGGGGCATAGCGGACATGGCCGGACTTGCTGCTGGCTCGACCCGGTCGCAATGAGTGAACAGGGGGCGACCCGTGTCCGTTCCAGTTTGGACAAGGCCTACTTCGTCGCCAGATGCTTGGTTGGCGTTACGCCAGTAGGGCGCGGTCGGCGAGATCGCGAACGTCAACCACGTGTTCCAGCCCAACGCACGATTGGACGCGTTCATTTTGTGATCTTGCGGCTCACGGGGGGCGGAGGTGCCGCTGCGGGCGAAATGACAAACGTCAACCAGGCATTCCAGCCGGCCGGGCGAGCCGAGTTACCAAATTCTCCGTAACCCTTGACGTTGATGTAACCTTGAAGGTCTTGACTGAGCGGAAACACGTAGCCGAACTGCGGCCCGATGCCGAACACCTGCGATTGGAAGCATCCAACGCGATCGCCCGAACCGCTGTCGCAGCCGATTTCCTTGTAAGCGTAGCCTACCAGCCCCACCTGAATTTGCTTGGTCAGAAATTGCGACGCGCCCCAATCGAGGTGCATGTCAACGCCGTTCTGGTATTGCGTGGAGGGATCCTTGAAATTGTAGGTAAAGCCAAGCACCGCTGAAAATTCGTGTCCGGTCTGCGGATTGAAATATGTATAGCCGCCGCCGGCGTCGATCGCGCCGTGCCCGATGCCTAAATTCGCCAGGCGGGTGGATTGATACGCCCCGACCGGAATGTCCCCAGTAATGTAGGTCATGTAGTTGTGGACGCCCGCGTTCCAACGCAGAGAGAATTGAGGAATTAGATCACCGAACCCCCACGTCGTGTCGCTGAAGGTGTCGGATCGCATGAACGGTACGCTCCCGAGCGGGGTGTTGAGTGTCCCGGAAAGCGTACCCGCCAGAGAGGCGTTCGAGGTGCCGTAGGCACCCAGGAGGGACACCGCCGCCTGACCTCCAAGCACCGGCGTTTCGAACACATAGCTCGGAATGACAAAGCCAACATCCGCCGAGCCATTTAGGTTCGCGTTCAGACGCGCCGACAAATTGGCTGGGATCCGCGCAGTTTGGAATTCGCGTGCAAGGGCTACATCCGCACCCGCCGACACCGAGGTATGATAATAGATCGTAGCCAGCGACCAACCCGGCTGCTGAGGAGCGGCCGCAAGGCTTCCAAAGAAACCGGGGATCCAGAAGCTCACGCCGCCTTCATCGGCCAGCGCACACTGGGAAAAAAGCATGATCGCGGACGCCAAGGCGCCTGCTGCAATGCGACATCGGCGTCGAAGGGCCGCGACTGGCCGCCCGCTATTGGCTATCCCGCGCGCTGGAGCAATCCTTCGTGCCATACCACGCCTCCCTTGCGCCTAGGGTCAAATGCGTCGATTCCCAACGAGCTCCCGTGTTGTGTGCAAAGATCGTAAGCAGGCAAAGTGGCGGCTCTCAATGCAATTCCGGCGCGTTTTCGATTTGCCGAAAAAAATTGGATAGTGCGACCGAAAAGTCACAGGCCTGATTGTCCCAGACAGGCTGGCCCTTGAATGAACGATTGGTTGCAGCGAACCGCCACACCATCCGTTGCCGCAAGACTGAGCTTTCTAAACCGGCTTTCCAATCGGCCGTTCCAGGTCAAGCACTTTTGTGACTGTGCGGTTAAAGCCGTCCAAAGGATGCCAATAAGGTCGTATGGGGGAACTACCCCCGCGATGGCGAGGTCGCACCGTGTGCTAGCGAAAGGGGAAGGTATTGGCCATCATGGCGAAGCCTTCCTTTCCCGGGCACGGCCAACATGCTACAAGAACTGATCGTCCGGCTTGAAACGTGGCCATCGTCACTTGATTTGCCCGAACTTCGGTCCGCTTGGGCATAACCGCAGCTAGTTAGCGACGTATCCTAGGTGTTGGTCCCGTGGCGCTATCATGACACGCGAGTCGGAGGGAATGCTATGGCAGACTTTCTTCACGGCAGCGCGAGTTCACGCCCGGTGGTAAGCACATGGCCAATACCTGGCAGGGCGAGTTCCCGCGCCAAAATTTGAATCACGATGCATTTGAGCGCGCCTCGCCCCTCAATGCATTTCCGCCCAAAGGCTACGGCTTGCAAGACATGATCGGCAATGTCCGGGAATGGACCGCTGATTGGTATTCGCAGAAGCACGAGGCCGATGCGCCCAAGGCACGCTGCATCCCCGTGAACCCGCGCGGAGCCCGCGAAGATGCGAGCTACGACCCTCGTCAGTCCAACATCAAAATTCCTCGCAAAGTCATCAAGCGCGGCTCGCATGTGTGCGCGCCAAACTATTGCCGCCGCTACCGCCCGGCCGCACGTCGTGCCGAGCCAATCGATACATCCACCAGTCACGCCGGTTTCCGATGCATCAGGCGGACAGAACCAACTTCATTTGCAATTGCGGCGGGGCAAATCCCGAAATCATCGTAACGGTCGGCCACTGCCGCGAGAGTCGGCGCCATGACAAAGCATGATTCAGAACAATCCGATCTGGCCATGATGCGCCGCTGCGTTGATCTGGCGCAATCCGCGGGTTCAACGGGAGAATACCCGTTTGCGGCTGTCATCGGGCGACAAGGCGAATTCATTTGCGAATCGCTCAATATGGTAAGAACTGAACGGGACGTTACGCGGCACGCCGAGATGGTCGCAATTTCTTCCGCTCAGAAAAAATTGCGGTCCACGAGCCTTGATGAATGCACGATCTATTCAACTATTGAGCCCTGCGCGATGTGTTCTTACGCCATCCGGGAAAGCAGGATTGGCAGAGTGATATTCGGCCTGCGATCGCCGGTAATGGGCGGTAACTCGCGATGGAATATTCTGTCCGATGGCGGTCTGTCCTCGACATTGCCGGAGGTATTTGCTCCCCCACCCGATGTCCTGCCGGGATGCTTGCATCGCGAAGTCCAGAACGTTTTTCAGAGGCGGAATCCGTTCATTTGGGAATTCGTAAAAGCTCGAAAGATATTCGTGGAGAGTTCCGGAGCTGATCGCACAGGGGCCTTAAACACTCAAATGGGAGTTGGGCTCTTGCGGCGCCTTGCAACTTGGTCGAGGGCTTCGGTTGTTGATCGCCTTTGGCGCGGTTAGGATTCTTCACATCCGCTGGTGTCTCCTGCGTGAAGATCTATCCGGGCTTGTCGAGCGACGAATCGGCTAATTTGTCCGGGGCGAGTGACACATCTTCGCCGGATGGCGTGCAAGGCTATGGCCGCCGCGTGTTGCTCCGAGATCATCGCACCTCAATTGGATGTGAGCTCCCTAAATCCAAGTTTAATAGGTTTCCGTTCCGCCCAGGCTTAACGTTAGCCTACGAACGTGATCCGGAAGCTCCCGTGCGTGACGCGGATGCAGGGGGCATCATCCTAAGGAGGTCGTCAATGTCGCGTAGCGCCATAGTTGTTCTTGCCATCATTTTTGTTCTCGGAAGTTCTGGACTTTCCACGGGCGCATTTGCCCGCGGCGGCGGTTATGACGGCGGTGGCGGATCTGATGGGTTACGCGGCAATCACTTGGGCGGCGGCTTCGGTGCTACTCCCCGCGACGGCTATGGCGATAACCGCGCCAGTGGTTTGCGTGGTGGATTCCGCAGGTACGGGGGCCACGATGTGTGGGGCCACTGGGGCGCCTACTATGGGCCCATGATTTGAACTGCGACGGTCACGACAGTTACGTGTTGCGGGCCGTACCGTGCCGCTGACGCTCCTTGGCCGCGCCGACG
>WNFR01010768.1_pt1 | contig 15708 bp, 18 predicted proteins | sample 5400221 | NCBI WGS metagenome assembly WNFR01 (sample SAMN13153357, study PRJNA577476) | soil metagenome | isolation source: 40 cm soil under Madrone tree | place: USA:California | collected 2016-06-14 | reverse complement strand
GATGTCGGCTTGGTCGGATTTCCCAATGCCGGCAAGTCCACTTTGATTTCCGTGATCTCCGCGGCGCGCCCGAAAATTGCGAACTATCCCTTTACCACGCTGGAACCGAATCTGGGTGTTGTTAACGCTGACGGTGGCACTGGCGGGCACGGCACAGAGCTGGGCCGGACCTTCGTGGTCGCCGATCTTCCCGGCCTCATCGAAGGAGCGCACTTGGGCGCGGGCCTTGGTATTCGCTTTCTCCGCCATGTCGAACGCACTCGGCTACTCGTCCATCTCATCGACACTAGCGACTCCAACGACGACGATCCGGTCCACTCCTTTGAAGTCATCAAGGGCGAGCTCGAAGCTTTCAGCGCGTCGCTTATCGAAAAACCGATGATCGTTGCCGCCACCAAGCTGGACGCCACCACCGATAATTCGCGGATTGAAACTCTTCGCGATTTTTGCAAGCAACGCAAACTTGAATTCCACTCCATTTCTGCTGTCGCCGGTGACGGTGTGAAAGATCTGGTCCGCTCCATCGCCGATGCCTTGGACAAGATTCCACGTCCGGTCCACGCCGAGCAGCAAGACGAACAACCTGTGCCCTCGGCTGTTGACCACCCAGCGGTAGCTGCAAACGAAGAAGAAGTTTCGTGAGAGAATTGCTTAGGTCGTGCGCGATCTGGAGCGAATCCAGGCCGGCAGCACTTTCTTGGGAGCATCATTGACCACAGCGCAAGCGCACCGCACTGCCGCGAAACATCATCCTCGCCGGGTTGCGATTTTTGGCGGTTCCTTCGATCCCGTTCACAACGGCCATCTTTCTGTTGCCCGCGCCGCCGATCGACGCTTCAATTTCGACGAACTGCATTTCATCCCCGCGAGCCGGCCGCCGCATAAATTGAAGCAGCATCTCGCCCCGTTCCCGCACCGCTTTGCTATGGTCTCGCTCGCTTGCACCGAGCATCCGCACTTCGTTCCTTCGCTAGCCGAAGCCGGCGAGGATTTCAGCGGCACGCAACTCCACTATTCCGTGGACACTGTGCGTTACTTCCGCCACGTCTACCACGGCCACGGGGATCGACTTTTTTTCATCATTGGCGCCGACGCTTTCCTGGACATCCCCATGTGGAAGGAATACGAAACGCTGCTCACGCTTTGCGATTTCATCATCGCCAATCGCCCGGGTATCCGCACCGAAGCACTGCGTCTCGTCATCCCGCCGGACTCGATCGCGCGGCCCGATACAAGCAAAGAAGCCGAGCCTCCTTGCCAGGTTGTCGCGCAACTTCACAAAACCATCGTCTACCTCCTGGAAAATATCTCCAGCGACGTCTCCGCTACGGAGGTGCGGCGCCGGGCAAACCGTGGCCAGTCCATCCATGGGCTTGTTTCCTCGCGCGTTGAGGAATACATTCTCAAACAGGGCCTGTACCGGTGAAACTCGAAACCCTGCCGCTGGGCGTACGCCTTGCTGTCCAGGCCGCCCAAGAAAAGAAAGCTGCGGGCATCACCGTGCTCGACCTTACGGCTGCCGGCGCCTTCACTGAATATTTTGTGGTCTGCACGGGATTTAGCACTCCACAGGTGCAAGCTATATGCACTGAAATCGAAGCGCAGCTTTACAAGAAGCTCAGTCGTTCGCCCGAACATCGCGAGGGACAACGCTCCGCCGAATGGGCGCTGCTCGATTTCGGCGGCTTCGTCGTGCACGTTTTTAGCGAGCAAGCCCGGCGCTACTACGATCTTGAGCGCCTCTGGCGCATGGCCCCTAAACTCGAACTCCCCGACCAGCCTGACGGTCCTTCTTCCGAGCCGAGCATGTCTGGTTCCCGCTTTGGGCGCGAACATTTTTCCGGCCAAGCCGCATCCCTCCGGCCCCAGAGTGGTCGTCCGCGGCAATGACCGCGGAACGATTACCGTGGATCGCCGCGGATCCCGCTTCGCGTCATCTGTTCGAACTCGCCGAGAAAGTCGCTAATGCTCCCGCCACGCTTTTGATCACTGGTGAAAGCGGAAGCGGTAAAGACCATCTCGCGCGACTGGTTCATGAGCTCGGCCCGCGCCGCGACGCACCGTTTCTGAAAATCGATTGCGCCAGCCTTCCACCGCAGCTCGTCGAGAGCGAACTTTTCGGCCACGAACGCGGCGCTTTTACGGGCGCGGTCGAACGTAAACTTGGCCGCTTTGAGCTTGGTGGCACCGGCAGCATCGTGCTCGATGAAGTCGCCGCCCTCTCGCCCGGGGCCCAGGGCAAGCTCTTGCGCGTCTTGCAGGAGCGCGCGTTTGAGCGCCTGGGCGGCACGGAAACCCTGCGCATTGAAGCGCGCCTGATCGCTCTCACCAACGCAGACCTTCCCGCCGCCGTAAAATCCGGCGTCTTTCGCGAGGATCTCTATTTCCGGCTGAACGTCCTCATTCTCGCTGTTCCCCCGCTTCGCGAGCGCCGCGCCGACATCCTGCCCCTCGCCGATCATCTTCTCGCGGTACTTCGTTCCATTCATGCCCGCCCGAATGCCCAATTGAGCGATTCGGCGCGCCGCATGCTGGCCGCCTACGCGTGGCCCGGCAATATCCGCGAACTCCGCAACGCTCTCGAGCGCGCGGTGGTTTTCTCGCATCCCAGCCGTGGCACCGCGGCAGCAAAGAATGACCTCATCGAACCCGGAAATTTTCCGGACAATGTGCGAGCGGCTGCCCCGGGCGCCGCCGGTTCGGTCGCCGGCCTTCGTTCCCTTGAGGAAGTCGAGCGTGAAGTCATCGCTGCCACTCTTGAAGCCACGCATTACCAGATCAGCCGCTCCGCCGAAGCCCTCGGCATCAGCCGCAAAACTCTGCTCGAAAAGCGCAAAAAGTATGGGCTGAAGTGAAACTCCGTCTGCTCATGCTCGGAAAAACGCGGCGACCAGAGTTGCGCACCGTACTCGACGACTACCTAAAACGCATCAGCCGATGGTGCCCGATCGAAATCACCGAAGTTCGGGATGGTGCGGCGGCTGGTAAAAAACTCGATGCCGACCGTGCCGCCACCGTCGTTCTTCTCGACGCCGCTGGAAAGAATCTAGATTCGAACGCACTTGCCAAGTGGCTCGGCGAACTCCGCGACCGCGGCTCCCGCGAACTCATTTTCCTCTGCGGCGACGCCGACGGCTTCCCGGACTCACTCCGCCAGCGCGCCCACCAGAAACTTTCTCTCAGCCAGATGACCTTCTCTCACGAACTTGCCCGCGTCGTGCTTGCTGAGCAACTCTACCGCGCCTTCGCCATTCTCTCCGGCAGCCCCTATCCGAAATGACCTGCGTGGTGTAAAACCGTACGCACCATGTCCATTCGAATCGCACCCGACAAGAACCAGCCCTCCGCCGCCATTGAAATCCCTCTCGAAAAGCCGCTGGCCGATTACGATCTCCACCAGCTTGAACAGCCCACGCCTCGCGATGTTGATGCAATCCTGGTCTCGCAGGGGTTTCGCGACCTCGTCGACGATGCCCGCGGCGTCTTGACTGACCTCCTTAGCGGCAGCGGTATTGAAATCGCGCAATTCACCGGCGCCATCTGCCCCGGCGATGACGAGACTTACCACCCCGGACTTTGGATCGTCCTTCATGACAAAAATTCCGTCCAGGGCCGCGAGCTCTCCTCCGATTCGCGAACGCGCGTCTCCGCCGTCGCCGAAGAACTCGTCAAACGCTTGCAACTTACCTGAAAATTCCCAGCGCAACTTGACCTTTGTCACCAGACTCCGCAAACTCTAATCCTTTCGTCGCGCAGTGAACTTACTCTCAGAGTCGATTCATCATGCCGGAAGAAAAAGGACTGCTGATTGTTTACACCGGGCCGGGCAAGGGAAAGACCACTTGCGCGCTGGGCACCGCTTTTCGCGCCGTGGGCCAGGGCTTACGCGTGCTGATGGTGCAGTTTATCAAAGGCTCTTGGCACTACGGCGAACTCGACGCCGCCAAAATGCTCGGCGACGAAAAGTTTGAAATCCGCCCCATGGGACGCGGCTTCGTAAAAATCGGCGGGGCCGAAACCGATCCTGCCGACATCAAGCTCGCGCAAGAGTGCTGGCAGGCGGGCCGCGACGCCATCTACAGTGGAAAATACGACCTCGTCGTCCTCGATGAGATCAATTACACCATCAGCTACAAAATGCTCGAACCCGAGGAAGTCGTCGCGGCCCTCAAGAATCGTCCCGAACGCGTCCACGTCATTTGTACCGGCCGCAACGCCCATCCCCAGCTCGTCGAGCTCGCCGACCTCGTCACCGAGATGCGCGAGGTGAAACACCCTTACACCAAGGGTATACTGGCTCAGCGGGGGATTGACTATTAGGCTTACAAGCGCAGCCTCCTTGCGCTGTCATCCTGAGGCCAGCCGACAAGGGCGTTGAAGGATCTCAATCGTCGCGTCTTGGCTGGGTATTCAGGATTCGCGAACTTTCAACTTTAAACTTTCGACTGTCAACTTTTCTATGGCCTGGTTCAAGCGCGACAAAAAATCGATCGAACAATCCACGCCGCCCGAAGAGCGCCGCGTACGCACCGAAGGCCTGTGGGTCAAGTGCGAGTCCTGCCGCACCATCGTCTTCCGCAAAGACCTTGAAGCGAATCTCTTCGTTTGCCCCAAGTGCCAGTTCCATTTCAAAATGAATTCCAAACAGCGCCTCGAAATGCTTCTTGACGGCCGCTGGACCGAGCACGACGCCGGCATGACCTCCACCGACCCGCTCAAGTTCGTCGATACCAAGTCCTACGCCTCGCGCCTCAGAGACGCCAAGAAAAAACTTGGCATGAATGACGCCGTCATCACCGCAGAAGGCCAGCTCAACGGCCGCCCCGTGGTCATGTGTGCCATGGAGTTTGGCTTCATCGGGGGCTCCATGGGCGCAGTCGTCGGTGAAAAAGTTACTCGCGGCATCGAACTAGCCATCGAAACCCGCCAGCCCTTCATCGCCATTTCCTGCTCGGGCGGCGCGCGCATGATGGAAGGCACCATCAGCCTTATGCAGCTTGCCAAAGTTTCCGCGGCCCTTGCGCGCCTGGATGAGGAAAAACTGCCCTACATTTCCGTGCTCACCGATCCCACCACCGGCGGCGTTACCGCCAGCTTCGCGATGCTCGGAGACCTCAACATTGGCGAGCCCGGCGCGCTCATTGGATTCGCCGGCCCGCGCGTCATCGAGCAAACCATTCGCCAAAAACTCCCCGAAGGCTTTCAGCGCTCCGAATTCCTGCTCGAACACGGTTTCCTCGACGCTGTCGTCCACCGCAAGGAACTTAAATCTTTCATCGCCAGCTCCCTCGATCTTCTTCTGAGCTGACATGAATTACGACGCAGCGGTTCGCTATTTACTTTCTTTGGGCCGCGAACTCGCCGCGCCAACGCAAGCTGGCGCCGCAAAGTTCGATCTCGAAAACATCACGGTTCTAGCCGAGCGCCTCGGCCGCCCCGACCGCGCGTATCCCAGCGCGCACATCGCCGGTACCAACGGCAAAGGATCAACCGCCGCGTTCCTCGAATCCATCCTCCGGCACGCCGGCTTTCGCACCGCTCTGAATACCTCGCCCCACCTCGAAAAAATCAACGAACGCATTCGCATTAGTGGCGAGGAAATCAGCGACCAAGCCTTCGCCGAAACTTTCTCTCGTATCCAAGCTCTCATCGAGGAGCTTCTCGCCGCTGGCAAGCTCCGCGCTCATCCCACGTATTTCGAATGCGTAACCGCCATGGCGTTTGAATCCTTTGCTCGCGAGCGCGTTGAGTTCGCTGTCTTCGAGGTCGGCCTGGGCGGTCGCCTCGATGCCAGCAATATCCTTTCGCCTGTCGTCACCATCATCACGCGCATCGATTTCGACCACGAAAACTTCCTGGGCCACTCCCTGGCCGAAATCGCACGCGAGAAAGCCGGAATCCTCAAGCTCGGTGTGCCGCTCATCCTTGCCGAGCAGCAGCCGGAGGCCCGTGAAGTGATTCTCGCTCGCGCCAAGAGTCTCGGTTGTGAAGTCATTGAGCCGGCGCAAGTCTTTCGCGTCGATGGCCAAATCACCCAAGACGGCCGTGTCCACGCGCGCATCATTGCAGCGGCCTCCGGCCAAATCTTCGAAATCGCTCCAAGCCTTCCCGGCCGCTTCCAGCTCCAAAATGCATTAAACGCCCTCGCCGCCGCGCGCCTGCTCCAAGATCGGGGTTTTAAAATTCCCGATGAGGCCATCACCCAGGGAATCGCCGAAACCGTCTGGCCCGGCCGCCTCGAAAAACTTCAATCCACGCCCGACGTTTACTGCGATGGCGCGCACAATCCTGGTGCCGCCCGCGAGCTCGCCCGCTTCCTGGAACAGAATTTCTCCGGCCGCAAAATCTTTCTGATCTACGCCGCCCTTCGCGATAAAGCCGTCGACGAAGTTGCCGGGCTGCTCTTCCCGCGCGCCGCCGAAGTCATCTTCACCGCGCCCCGCACCTCACGCGCCGTCTCCGCCACGCAACTTGCCGAAATCGCTGGCCATCACGCCGCGCGTTTTTCCGTGATCCCCGACGCCGAGCGCGCCTTCCGCGTTCAGGTTCATGCCCGATGATCAAAAATAAATGGTGCGGGCTTGTCTAAGAGTAGGGGCACGATATATCGTGCCCCTACGGTCGAAGAAACCCCATGACTGCCAAATCAAAGCTCAAATCGTCCGCTCATCCCCTCGTCGGCATCATCATGGGCTCCGGCTCGGATTGGGACACCATGAAGTTCGCCTCCAAAACGCTCGGCGAACTCCGTGTTCCACATGAAACACGCGTCGTCTCCGCGCATCGCACGCCCGATCTTCTTTTCGAATACGCTGCCAGCGCCGAAAAGCGTGGCATCGAAGTCATCATCGCAGGAGCAGGCGGTGCTGCCCATCTTCCCGGCATGACCGCCTCAAAAACCGTTCTTCCGGTTCTTGGCGTTCCCGTGGAATCGAAAGCCTTGAAAGGCCTCGATTCGCTTCTTTCCATCGCGCAAATGCCTGCCGGCATTCCCGTCGGCACGCTTGCCATTGGCAGGTCCGGGGCGGTCAATGCTGCGCTTCTCGCCGCTTCCATCCTCGGCGCAAAGCATCGCGCCATCCGCGAAGCCTTCCGCAAATTCCGTTCTGAGCAGACTGGCCGCGTCCTCGCCAATCCCGATCCCTCGGCCGCTCTGCCCCCGGCGAAGAAGAAAGGCAAGCGCGCGTGACCATCGGCATCCTCGGCGGCGGACAGCTCGGCTACATGCTCGCTCTCGCGGGCTACCCGCTCGGTCTGCATTTCCGTTTTCTCGATCCCTCTCCCGAAGCGCCCGTAGGCCGCATCGCCCAGCGTGTCACCGCCGACTACACTGATGAAGCCGCCCTCGAAAAATTTGCCGCCGGCCTCGAACTGGTCACCTACGAATTTGAAAACATTCCCGTTGAAGCCGCCAATTTTCTCGCCGAACGCGTCCCCGTCTATCCTCCGCCCGCCGCTCTGGCAGCCGCGCAGGACCGCCTCGCCGAGAAGTCTCTCTTTCGCAAACTCAGCATCGCGACCACTGAATTCGCCGCCGTCTCGAACTCCAACGAACTCGACGCCGCCGTAAAAACCATCGGCCTTCCCGCTGTCCTTAAAACTTCTCGCATGGGCTACGACGGCAAGGGCCAGTGGATTCTTCGCACCGCGGAGGATGTCGCCAAAGCCAAGTCCGAGATGCCTACTGTCACCCTTATCCTCGAGCGTTTCGTCCCGTTCACTCGTGAACTCTCCGTCCTCGCGGTCCGCTCCCGCAATGGCGAAACCGCTAGCTACCCGCTCGTGGAAAATCATCACCGCAACGGCATCCTCCGCCTGTCTCTCGCGCCCGCCCCGCGTCTTGAGGCCGGCATCCAGCGTTCCGCCGAAAGGGCCGCCCACGGGGTCCTCGAATCCCTGAAATACGTCGGCGTCCTCGCCCTTGAATTCTTTGAACACGAGGGAGAACTTCTCGTTAACGAAATGGCTCCGCGCGTCCACAATTCCGGCCACTGGACCATCGAAGGCGCCGTCACCAGCCAGTTTGAGAATCATCTCCGCGCCGTCCTCGGCCTCCCGCTCGGCTCCACGGGACCCGCCGGCCACTGCGCCATGCTCAATCTCATCGGCGACCTCCCCGAATCCGCCGAAGTTCTCGCCGTCCCCGATGCGCACCTCCATCTCTACGGCAAATCCCCTCGCCCCGGCCGCAAACTCGGCCATGTCACGCTCCGCGCCGCCTCCCCCGAACGCCTCGGCCTACGCCTCTCCGAACTCCCCGCCTTCTTCCACCGGCCCGACTTCTGTCTCGAGGCCGCCCTAGCCCCCTCCGCCTCCCTCCGCGCCTAAACGGCCTTTTTACCCTTTCGGAGGCCTATCGCTGTCTAGCGAACCTTGCATGGTTCAATGGTCGCTTTCCCTCGGGTCGCTTTCCCTCGGGTTGCCGCCCTCTCCTCCGGATGCTACGATTTGGTGTTCCATGATCCCTGCTAACTCCCAACCGAGCACCACCCATCGCCCCCGTGTGGGCATCCCCTGGCGGACTTCTCACGAAGAGGTCAAGCGCATTACGAACAAACTTCAGCATTACTTCGCCGCCGTCGCCGTCGAGGCTGAGCCCGTCCACGTGTCTCTCCAACTTTCGCCAAATGAACTCGCCGCAAAGATAAGAGATTTGGACGCCTTCGTTCTCCCGGGCGCCCCCGCGGACGTAAATCCGGCGCTTTACGGCGCGGCGCGCCACCAAAAAACGCACGAGGCCGACTCGAAGCGGGAAAAAACCGATTTCTCCATCATCGAACACGCCTTCGCCTCCGCTAAACCTGTTCTTGCCATTTGCTATGGATGCCAGAGCCTCAACGTCTGCCTCGGCGGCAGTCTGTACCAGGACATCACCAGCGAGCTGTACACTAAGATTGAGCACAGCAGGGAAGGCTTGCCTTCCGATGCGCCCGACCCCATACATCCCGCGCGAATCGAGCCAGGAGGCGAAATCGCCCGACTTGCAGCCACGGCGGGACTCGCGAAACGTGACAGCGGGTTCGATGTCCAAGTCAATACTTCGCACCACCAAGCCGTCCGGGATCTGGGCCATGGCCTGCGCGTCGCCGCGGTTGCTCCCGATGGGGTGATCGAAGCTGTCGAGCACGAGCCGCACAAACATTGGGTCGTCGGAGTGCAATGGCACCCTGAACGAATGAAGGGCGACGCGCTTGCTGCATCGCTTTTCCGCGCGCTGGTGCAAGCAACGCGAGCAGCAGCCGCGCACCGCTGAAGGTCGCGGTTTTCGTATTTCGATTTTCTAGTTTCTACTTTGGGGGCTTGATGATTTCTCTTGCAGGCAAGGCGGCACTCATCACCGGCGGTTCACGCGGCATCGGCGCGGCAGCGGTCAAACTTTTCGCGCAGGCCGGCGCCGACGTCGTTTTCAATTACGTTAAAGCCAAGGACGCCGCGCTGCAGGTCCAGCAGGAAGCCGGCAAGCACGGCACGCGCGTGGAAGCGTTCAAAGCCGACGTCGGCAAGCATGCTGACAACCAGAAACTTGTCGAGCACACGATCGCGCGGCTTGGCCGGCTGGATATTCTAGTCGCCAACGCCGGCATCTGGAACCTCGAAGACGCTCCCATCGAAAAGATGACTGAAAAGCAATGGGACGACATGATCCGCATCAACCTCAAGAGCGTGTATTCGATCATTCACTTCGCCGTTCCGCAGATGATCAAACAAAAGTCCGGAAAAATCATCCCTATCAGTTCAACTGCAGGCCAGCGCGGCGAATCCTTCCACACCCACTACGGCGCATCCAAAGGCGGCATCATCAGCCTTACCAAAGGCCTGTCCACCGAACTCGCCCGCCACAATATTCTCGTGAACTCTGTCGCTCCCGGCTGGGTCGCCACCGACATGTCCATTCCCGTGCTGGAGACGAAAGCCGGCCAGAAAATGGCTTCTGCCGTCATTCCCCTAGGTCGCGCTGCCACCGCCGAAGAAATTGCCGGTCCGATTCTCTTTGTCGCTTCGGACCTGGCCAACTTCATGACCGGCGAGATCATCAATGTAAATGGAGGTTCGATCTTGTGCGGGTAAAGCCCATGCATCTGGCTGTCGTCGCTCTGCTTGCCGTTGCGGTCCTCGCTCCCCGCGCTTCCGCGCAGAATCCCGATACTTTGATGCCGGAGCAGAGCGTCGCCAAGGCCAAGCAAATCCTCAGCGATCTCATCAATGCGTTGGGTGGTCCGGGCTACACGGAAGTCCGTGAAAGCCAGTGCGAGGGACGCCGCGTGCTTTTCGGCCACAGTGGCGACGTGATCGGCAATATCGGGTTTACCGAGTTCCGACGCTTTCCGGACAAAGTTCGCACCGAATACATCGGCAAGAGCCACCACAACATCCTCCAGTATTTGATCGGCATCGACGGTTTGGATCTTGCGCACGGCGGCGTGGTCATCACACTTTATAGCGGCGATCACGGCTGGACTTTCGATCGCAGCGGCGTCAACGAATTGCCGGCCGCCTCCATCAGCGAATTCCAGGAGCAGGTCAAGCGCAATATCGACAATCTTTTGCGGCTACGGATCAAGGAGCCGGGCATCGCCATCCGCTTCGGCGGAAACGACATCGTGGACCTCAAGCAAGTGGACTGGGTCGAGATTGGCGACAGCCAGGAGCGTAAGTTTCGGCTGGCCGTTGATCATTCCACTCATTTCTTGATTCGCAGCGTGGTCATCACCAAAGACGAGGAGAATCAACAGATCAACGAAGACGTCTCCATCTACTCAAAATACCAGTTGAAAGACAGCGTCTGGACGCCATTGCAGATTTCCCGGGAACACAACGGGCTCCGCTCCATGCAAATCTTCTATGACACTTGCAAGTACAATCCTGGTTTCTCCGACGACCTCTTCAGCAAAACATCGCTCTCCAAGCAAGGCTCCCAAAACCTCGCGAAAAAGAACAAGAACTGAGGCAGAGAGAGCACATGCCCCTCTCTGTTGTATTTGCCGGAGCTAGGTAGGTTTACTAAGATTGAATATTACTTGCAATGTTGCTGCTGCCGTCTCCATGTTTCATTTTGTTACATTTTTACCCATTGCTTGACGCATGGCATAGAATGTAACGGTCTAGCGACAGAAAGTACTATGTTTAGCAGCAGTTGCGCCACACTGTCCCTTGGTACGGCAACTGCACTCATTTTAGTCTCTTAGCCGTCCTTATAGCCTGGTCGGTGGCCTGGCCGCAGAACGAGGAAACGATTTTGAGTAAGAGTGCCCCACATTCCCGCACTCGCCGCAGCTGCATTGGTGGCTTCAGCATGGTCGAATTGGCGGTTTCCATGACCGTGCTCTTGATTCTGTCGGCCATCGCTATTCCTTCGCTCATACGCTCGTTTCGAGCGTACCAGCTCAACGCCGCCGCCGGGCGCTTCTCCGACATGCTGAAATTCACGCGATTCGAAGCAGTGCGCCGGAACACCCAGGTGTGTTTCCTGATGCAGCAAAACGGGTCCGGTTGGACCGTTGGGACAAGCTCCAACTGCGGCACGGCTTTCGATACCAACGGGAAGCAGCAGGTGATCGCCGGGTTTGCAACAGCTTTGCCTCCCAATACCGCTGGATTGCCTGGTCAGGCCGCCATTTGCAACCAGCTCGTCAACAATGCCGGGCCCTGCCTATTTGAAGGTTTGTCCGGCACGAATAATGCCACAGTCGCGTTTGATGCGCGTGGTGCGATTCGCGTCGGTGGAAACGTGTCGTCCAGCGTCTTTGTGTTCTATTTCGGCAGCGCGACTGATCAGGAGTTTGGCTATCGCGCGGTCGTTTTGCTTCCTTCAGGTGTCACGCAAATGTGGACTGGTCCTCAAGGCGGACCTTGGCAGCGATTCGCTTAAGATACAAGAACTGACAAACGGTAATGCTTACCGCATTCACAAAGCGGCGCACAAGGGAACGGGGCTTCAGCATCCTCGAGATGATGTTCGCCACCATCATTTTATTGGTTGGCTTGGTGGCGATTGCGCAGCTCGTGCCGGCTTCGATCCTCATGAACTCCCGGAATCGCACGGACTCGTCGGCTCTCGTTTTTGCGCAACGCGAATTGGATCAAATGCTGGACCAGCCGCTCATTCAGGCGAGCTTCACCGATCCACTCGGCGTTTACTGCTACCCAGCCGGAAACACATGCAATCTGGGAAGCCCAAACCCGCCTAATCAGGTCCAGGGCAGCCCGGTGTTAGTAATTAATAATCAGGCTCTGATTGATTTCAGCAATCCCACGGGTATCCCCACCTGGAGTTTCACCTACCCGGATCCCAACGATCCCAACGGAGCCGCGTATGACGTTCGTTGGGCGGTGATCGTTACTGGAAACGGGTCAACCATTTCCAGTAAACGCTTTATCCTCGGAATACGGCAGCAGGGCGGCAACGGCTATTTTCAACCGATTACTCTCGACACTTTGGTGGAAAAATGACACGGGCCATCAGCACTATCCGGCAAGAGGGATTTACGCTCATTGAGCTGCTAGTCGCTCTGGGTATATTTCTTGTAATCACGGGAGCGGCGTTCACTCTGCTGGGCTCCTCGCAACAGCACTACCAGGTCGAAACACAAGTGCTGAGCTCCTTCCAGGAAGCCCGGCTCGGCTTGGACCAGATCGTGCGCGACGTCAATGATGCCGGCTATCCGCCGCCGATCTTTGCGGGCACTGACCCTACACTATTCGCAATTACTCCTTTTGCTTGGAGTCCCGGCTACGCGACCAACAGTTCCTGCAACATCGTTGCCAGTAGCGGGGGGCCGGTCTGCACCGCACCGGGCAATTTCGATCTCATCATCGAGACCAATCCCAATCCGCAGGACCCCGCCTGCACTCTGGCTCCCTGCCCGGTTCAGTGGATTCGCTATCAATTGCAGGTCCCCCCGCAGGTGCAGGTCCCGACGCTCATGCGTGGAATGGTTTCAAAGACTCCGGGGCCTGGTGACCCCGATGCTGCTACGACTGCAGCAGGTGTGCTTGTCCCTTTCGTACAAAACGTTGTAAACAGTCCGGCACAGCCTATCTTTTCGTATACCTGCGACACGGCGTCCGCACCTCAGTCGCCTCCTCTTCCCTGTCCTAATGCGGCTGCTGTGGACAATTCACCCGCGAATATTCGGGATGTGATCGTCAACCTGATCGTTGCTGCTCCTCTTCCGGACCCCAGAACGGGCCAGCCTCGTCTTGTGCAGCTGACGGGGCGTGGCCGCCGCATCAATCCAAATCAGTAAGGGCGGAGAATTTAGATGAGCGCGCGAAGATCAATGCGAAGGCGAGGGAGGGAAGACGGCATCGCCCTGCTCATCTCGATTTTCGTCCTGCTGCTGATCAGCGTAGTGGCGATTGCTTTGGTCGTTTCTTCCGGCACAGAAACGGCAATAGCGGGCAACTATCGGTCGGCGACAGGCGTTTACTACGCGGCGCTCTCCGGCCTTGAGGAAGCACGCGGGCGACTTTGGCGGAGTAACCCCGATTATGTGCTTAATGCGGACGCACAATTTCTCCCGCCGCCGGGCACTCCCCTTGCGATTGGGGATGCGCGCTACATCCTTAATCCCAACCCAGCGTTGAATGAGAACATGGGAAATGTGCTGACGATTTATCCAGACAACGAATATGCGACCGAGTTTGGTACAGGGCCGACCCCCAGCAGGCCGCCGATCGCTTCGGTTTCGCCCAATAACGCCCAGGGAATTCCAGGGCCACCGTTCAAGTGGGTGCGCATCAACGCGGTCTCGGAACAATGGCTCCGTCAGGGCCTCGGTCAGGACGTCGCCCCGTTCGACGGCACGGTTGACCCCACGCCGCTTTTCTACGACGGAACAAATCTAACCGACGCCTCCTTCTCCGGCAAGCAGGTCCTGGAGATTACTGCCCTGGCTGTCCTGCCCAACGGTAGCCAGAATAGCAGCCAGAAGCTGGTCCAGTACCTCATTGCTTCTGTCCCTTTGAATTTGAGTTTCAACGCGGCGCTGACGCTGGATGGCAGGAACATGCAGCCCAATGCGCAGTTCACTGTGCCTAATTCGAGCAACTTCTCGGTCAGAGGAAATGATCAATATAGCGCAGGGAGCTGTAATCCCGGGCCCGGAGCGGTAGACGCGGTCGGCTATACCGACCCTTCAGACTCGGCCATCGCGTCCGCTATTAGGTCATCCCCTGCAAGTCAAGACCAGCGGGGCAACTATACGGGCGCGGCTTCAGTGCCAGACGTGGTCCAAGTCACGGTATCTGGAAATTTGCAAACCGTGGCAGGGCTGAACGCTCTGGTGCAGACGATCACTCAAAGCGCGGACGTGGTGGTCAACGGCAATGCGACTCAGTCGATCATGCCGAACGCCATGTCCGCTTCTAATCCGATGACCATTGTTGTTAATGGCGATTTGACATTCAATGGGTGGCACAACACCGGGTATGGGCTTCTTCTCGTAACCGGGACATTTACTTACGACCCGGACGCAACGTGGAATGGGATTGTACTAGTCATTGGGAAAGGGGTGTTGTACTCGCATCAGGGTGGTACCGGCCAATTGAATGGCGCTGTGTTCCTGGCGACCACTGTCGATTCGTCAGGCAATCCCCTACCGTCATCATCTCCGCCGGGCACTCCTAACTTTGACTTCACCTCATCGTCTGGGAGCAATGGCATTTACTACAGTAGTTGCTGGATTCAGGCCGCGATGCCGCCTCTGGCTTACAAGGTTTTATCCTTCCACGAAATTTCGCAGTGAGAGTCTTCTCACTCCAAGAGAATCCCGGCGCAAACTCTATTTGCGGTGGCCCCTGGCTTTACTTCTGTTCCCTCAGTGCCCCTCACTGCACTTCTGCAATTTTGGCGCTCGGAGTCGTGGGGCGCTATAATGGCCGGATGCGGAATCGCCAGGAAAGCCCACAGATGCACGGCACGACGGTGCTATGTGTGCGCAAGGACAACAAGGTGGTGCTGATCGCCGATGGCCAGGTGACTATGGGCGACCACGTGATGAAGCACACCGCGCGAAAGACGCGGCGTCTCTACAACGACAAGGTTGTGGCTGGTTTTGCCGGTTCCACGGCCGACGCGATTACGCTTTTTGAACGGTTCGAGGGGAAGCTTCAGGAGTTTTCCGGCAATCTGCAGAAAGCCGCAGTGGAGCTGGCCAAGGAGTGGCGTAAGGACCGCGCGCTTCGCCATCTGGAAGCGCTGCTCATTGTAGCCGACACCAAGGGCACCTTCATTCTTTCCGGGACTGGCGATGTAATCGAGCCGGATGACGGGCTTGTGGCAATCGGATCGGGTGGCACGTATGCTTTGGCCGCGGCGCGCGCGTTGCTGAAGCACTCGAAACTCACAGCGAAAGATTTGGCGATGGAGGCCATGCGCATCGCCAGCGAGATTTGCATTTTCACTAACGCGAATTTTACAGTTGAAGAGCTCTAGGGACCGAGCGGGAAAACACGCCAAACTATTTTCGCGCATCAAAAGAACTGAGCAACTCATGACCAGCAAGTCCGAAAAAGAATTAGTCTACGCACCGGGAGGGAACGGCGCGGAGCCGGTCGAGGGGCAGGAACTTCTCCCGGCGCTTGACGACATGACGCCACGCGAGATCGTGCTGGAACTCGACAAATACATCGTCGGGCAGAATGCCGCCAAGCGCGCCGTCGCCGTAGCCCTGCGCAACCGCGTCCGCCGCCAGAAGCTGCCGCCGG